>Ga0268243_1000015_pt1 | contig 98192 bp, 85 predicted proteins | sample BulsoiMagMametaG_FD_200254 | JGI IMG/M metagenome (GOLD analysis project Ga0268243, IMG submission 200254) | Bulk soil microbial communities from Mexico - Magueyal (Ma) metaG (v2) (version 2) | ecosystem: Environmental > Terrestrial > Soil > Agricultural land | place: Mexico: Magueyal...
GATTGGGTAATAAATCTTCCGGCTGAGAGGCGACGGCTGGTCAGTACCGCCTGCGGTAGCGGGCGGGTAAATGTTGCCCAGACCCGCCCGCTACCGCAGGCGGTACTGACCTGTTATTACCTAATCAATCATTCAAAGACCATAAAGGCCGGGCTAAACTCAATTGGCCGCTAGCGCGGCCGTAATTATCCACGATCTTCATTTAGCTGTCTCGCAAGCTCTCAGCAGGCCGCAGGCGTGCAGCGGCGCGAGCCGGGTAAACGGTCGCCAGCAGACTCAAAACGAAAGCGACCAGAACGGCGAGCGCGACGTCCGCGCCCCGCGCGTGAAAGGGCACGTTGCTGATCGAGTAGATGTCCGCAGGCAGACTGACGAGCCTGTAACGATTACCGACGAAGCACGCCAGAAGCCCCAGCGCGACGCCCATGATGACGCCGATGATTCCGATTAACGCGCCCTCGATCATGAAGACGAGCATGATGCTTCGCGCGCGCGCGCCCATGGCGCTCAGGATGGCTATGTCGGCGCGGCGCTCGACGACGACGAGCACGAGCGTCGCCATGATGTTCAGAGTCGCAATCAGGATGATGAGGGCGATGACGAAAAGCCCCATTCTTCTTTCGAGCGCGAGCGCCGCGAAGAGCGGGCGATTCGCCTCCTGCCAGGTGACGGTCGTATAAGCCCCGCCGAGCCGTTCGCGAAGTCTGGCCGCAACTTCCTCGACCCTGTAGATGTCTTTGACTTCAATGCTGATGACGGAAGCGGACGGCCCCGCCGCGCCCGCAAAGCTTGAGGCCGTGTCGAGCGAGACATAGACCCAGGCAGAGTCGTACTCGTAGAGGCCGGATTTGAAGATGCCCGCGATGCGGACGCGGCGGTAACGCGGCGCGAGACCGACTGGCGTCAGCGTCGCCTCGCCGGAAATGATCGTGACCGTGTCTCCGACGTGAAGATTCGTGCGCGCCGCAAGCTCCGCCCCGACCACAGCGTGAGGCGTCGCGGCTTCGCTCGGAATCTCGTCGAACGAATTCACGGGCGGCTCTTCAGGCACTTCGCTTCCCCCTTTCGACTCGTCTCGGGGGGCTCGCGCCCCGTTTTCGAACGGCGAGGGTTCATTCAGCAGCGGCTCGATTGCGCCGGCCGTGAGCATCGCGCGCAGCTCGTCAACGGCGCGCGTCGAATCGCGGTCGAGGCCGCGGAGCACTGCGTAGGACGAAGAGGCCGTGCTGCTTAGAAGCGCCCCGTCGTAGGTCGTCGGCGTGGCGTCGCGGACGCCTTCTGTTTCGCGGATGCGCCCCGCAATCGAGCGCCAGTCTTCGAACGGCGCACCGTCGCGTCGCACGAGCGTGACGTGCGCCGTGCCTTTCAGAATTTTATCGCGCATCTCGTCGTTGAAGCCGTTTGAGAGCGCGAGCGCAGTGATGAGCGCGGCGACGCCGAAGGCGATGCCCAGCACTGCCGCCAGAGCTGTCACGCGCGTCAGACGTCTTGAGCGGCGCGCGCGCAGGTAGCGCAGTGCGAGAAAGAGTTCATAAGGCATGCAGCGTTAAAGAGTACGCGGGCGGGAACAATCAGCGCAACAGAAAAAGCGTCGCACGCCTTTCGGTCGCGACGCTTTCCCCGTTGCAACTACGCGCGCACGGCGGATTACAGGTGCGCCCTCACGTACTCTCTGGCCTTCTTCTGGTCGCTGTACTCCTGAACCCAGGCTGCATTCTTCATGGCCCACTGGATGTGCTCCTGGAGGAATTTCTCACCCGCAGCATTCGGCCCCGCAGCAGTGCCCAGCTCAAGCCTGGTGATTACCTCTTGTATCAACTGGGAGTCTCCGGACATCCCTGCGGCCTGGAAGAGCTTGTGCTTTTCGTCTTCAGTGTAAGCGCCGGTGGTCGTTGTCGTCGTCGGAGTCGGATAGGGGGCTGTGTTGGTCGTCAACGGCGGCGGCGTGGGGAAGGCGGTCGCCGTATTCGCGGTCGTCGTAGTATTCGCGTTTGTCGTCCCGGAGGTGTTCGTCGCGCCGGTTGTCGTGGTCGCGGTGTTTGAACTGTTGGTGCTCGAAGTCGAAGTATCTCCCTTGTCTCTCAAGAGGAAATAGGCTCCGACGCCGCCGCCGATGAGCAGGAGCGCGATGAGGGCGATAATCAAAGGCAGCTTGCTGGTCTTGCGCGGCGCTCCATACTGAGGCGCATATTGCTGCTGTTGCCCTCCATAGGGAGGAGGCGGAGGCTGCTGCTCATATGCCGGCGGTGGTTGTTGCCAGTTCGGAGGCGGAGCTTGCTGGCTGCCCGGCGGCGGCGCAGCTGTCGGTCCGCCATACGCCGTGGGCGGCTTGATTTCGGGAGGCGCATATTGCGGCGGCTCTTTGAGGAGCGGCGACCCGTCGTTCGGGCAGAAGCTTAAAGTCTCGTCTGAATAAACCTGCTGGCAGGAAGGACAACGTCCGGGCATCTTATTTTCTCCTTTGAATGCTCTCCGCCACAAATCGGGCGCGGCGAGCGCGTCCGCCCAAATTCTGCTCGGAGGTCAGATCAAATTTTGACCTCACGACTATTCACCACGCGCGGTGCTACGGAAGCTTTATGGACTCTGGACAGAATTGTAGCAAACTTTTGCCTGCGACATGCCGATTTTAGATTGCGGAATTCGGATTGCGGATTTGAGAACCGCTGCTTTTCAATCCGCAATCCGAATTCCGCCGCTCCGCAATTCACTGTCCCTGGCACCACCTCTGGACGTGGGCTGGACGATTTTCCAGGAGCAGGCCCTTTAAGTCGGGGGCGTCTTGCGCGGTTTCGTCCGTGAGCGGGCGAATCTCGTAGATCGTCTCCGAGATTCGACGGAAGTGAAAGTGCGACTCGATGGGGACCAGTTCGCGCGTTTCCATCGCCTGCCAGCCGCAGGCGGCCCAGAGGCTCGGGTCCGCGTCGAGAATCACGCGGCGGTTTTCGGCCAGATATTTTTCGATGAGAGAAGTGAGCCCGGCCCCGGGCCAGCCGCTGCCCGTGCCGATCACGTCCCAACGGCCCAGGCCGACCTCGCGCCAGTAAGTCACGGCGATTGACTGCGGGCCAGAGATGACGACGGCGTCCTGCGGCATGAGCATGAGCCGCGCCCTGTACTCCCTCATCGCGGCGTGCGGCGCCACGAAACTATCTCTCGCGGGCTTGAGAAAAAGGCCCAGCACGATAGCGATCAGCGCGACGCCCGCAATCACGCTCTGAAACGCACGCCGCTCGCTTTTAAGCTTCTCCATTTGCGAGCGCATGAAGTAGGAGGCGACGAGGGGGGCGAGCGCGGGCAGGCCCGTCAGAAAATAACGCCAGTTGATGATCGTGCTGTAATTGAAGAGCAGCACGAGCGTGGCGAAGAACCCTACGCAGGCGAGCGCCAAACTCGTGGAGAATCTCTTCGCGCGCCACTCTTTGAAGGCCGCGACCGGCAGGGCTGTGAGTACTAACGGCGACGCCAGAAAGAAGAAGAGCAGAAACGAGAGCGCGTTTTGTATCGTGAAAGGGTGTCTCGCCGCCTCCATCTGCATTGACTCGCGCCAGCCGTGCCACGCCGCGCGATAATTTTCAAAGTCCGACAGAAACCAGTAAGCGAACGGACCGAACGCGGCTACGAGAAACAGCAGGACGCTCGCCGCGACGCGCGCAATCTCACGCGCCTTCAATTTCCAGCCGCAGGCAATGGGGGCCGCGACGAGAAGCGGCGCGTAAAACGCCACGGTCTCGCGCGCGTTCACGCCCGCGCCCAGGATTAAAGCCCCCGCGAGCATCATCCACAAGCGCCTGAGCCTGACGCCCCGCAGGTAAAGCGTGAGCGCCGTGGCAGTCAGGAGCAGCGACGGAATCTCTGTCATCACCTGCCCGCTGTAGATGATGAAGAAGGGCGAGGTGGCAACCAGCAGCGCGCTGACGGTCGCAGCGCGCAGGGAACCCGTGACCTCGCGCGCCAGCATCCAGCAGGCGATAACCGCCAGCGGGCTCTGGACGACGACCATGTATTTGAAAAGCAGGTAAGCGTTTTCGGGTGAGAGGCCGAAGAGCGCGTGGGAGACGCGCCACGCCCCGTGGTTCGTGAAAATGAAGAGCATGCGCCCCAGGGCCATAGAAGAGGGACGCCCCCTGACGGAGAGCAGCGTGTAATCAACCGCGTCCCAATCGCCGATGAACGGGTCCATGAAGGAGAGCGCGAGGACGAGCGCGATGAGCGCCGGGGCCAACCACCAGCGCCACTCTGCTAAAAAGCCTGAAGCGGCGCCGGCGCGCGCGTCGTCAGTCGAAAGGATCTGGCTGCTACTCTCTTTTCTCAAACGGACACATCTCCACGCCGGGACCAGGCCTCACGCGCTGAAGGGATGTACCATTCTTTCGTCCGCGCGACAACCGTTTGCGTCGGTGTTCAATCGTCGCCGACGCGGAGGGCCAAAGTCACTGCATGCGGGAAAGATATTTTTGAGATGTGCTCCTGGGGAACTATGTTTCTTGTGCGTGGTCCGCTTCGTCAGGCGTGAGGGCTTCGATCAAGCCCGATTCGAGGGAGTCTTCCGGGCGCTTGATCATTGTCAGGCGATTGCCGCGCTGGTTGTACTCGACCTCGTCCATGATGTTGTAGATGAGGAGCACGCCGCGCCCGGAGGTCTTGAACAGGTTCGCCGGGTCGCGCGGGTCCGGAATCTCCTGGATGTCGAACCCGTCGCCCTCGTCTTCGACTGTGAAGCGCGCTTCACGCGCCGAGAGTTCGGCCGTGATGCGGACGAGTTTCTGTGGGTCGTTGCGGTTGCCGTGCTTGACCGCGTTGACGAAGGCTTCGTCGAGGGCGACGAAGAGATTGGAGCGTTCGGGTTTGATGAGGCCGAGTTTGGCGACGCGCTCGATCAGGTACTGGAGCACACCGTTCATCAGTGTGAGGTCCGACGGCAGCTCGAAATCTATCTTCTCGCGGACGAAGGGGAGGACCTTCAGGTCGTCTATGAAGCGCAGCTTGTAGGCCAGCGTCTTTTCGACGATGTTGCGCAACTCGTCTTTATTGTAGGGCAGGCGCAGGAAATTGGCCGCGCCCATCTTGAAAGCTTTGACGACGCCGGGCTGCTGGGCTTCGTCCGAGGAGACCACGACGGGGACCATCAGGCGTTTGCGCTTGATCTCGCTCAGGAGCTGCATCCCGGAGTGCTCGTCTTCCGTGAGGTCGGAGATGATGAGGTCGAACTCGTCCAGGTCTTCGCGCTCCAGAGCCATCTGGCGGTCACCCGTCGCCACGACCTCGTGGCCGAGTTCACGCAGGACTTTCTCCAGCATTGCGCGAAGTTCATCGTTATTATCAACGATGAGGATTCGTCGTCTCTCCATCAACTCTCTTTCCGCCGGGCCTTGATTTACGAGGGAGGGAAGGAAGAGCGCGTGAGCATGGCACGCCCCCGTCCGCCTGTGCTATACGTTAAAGTTCCGTTTTGCGTTTCAAATAATATCATTTAACAAAATCTTAGAGAAGTCCACGCTTTTCAAAGCGGGGATGAATCAAAGCAAAGGGGAAAGCTAGGAGGAGACACGCTCCAAAAGCCTCGGAGATTATGCTCAGGTCATTGACACTTTGACATAAAGGAAACCGCTCGCTGGAACGAACCAGAGAGCGGTTTCTGATTAAAACGCTATCTTCCTCAGTAGTAGGATGGCGTCTCAACGTGTGGTAAGAAATACATCCCACGCCCAATGCCCAGCCTTGGCTCCCTTTGCATCGCCCACCTTTGCTCGATACTTAAACCACTACATTGTCTGAATCGGTGAAGTATGGGTTTTCAAATGACGGATAACACCTCTCATAGCCAGGAAGAAAGGTTGAGATGCACAACCCTTCTTCTTTGATTTCAACGGCGCGTTCGTACCCATCTACCCAATAGATCGTCCATTTCTTAGTAACGGAATAGGGGTTTGGGCAATCATCGGTGACTTGTCCATTACTTACCCATGTGTCCTTACAGCCAGCTAAAACATGAAACTCCCAAAACATATCCGCACTGAGGAGTATCAACAGTACTCCAATTGTTAGCAGTTTCATTGTGGCGAAGCTCCTTTCTTTTCGGACTTTTTGGCCTTTTCGTGTTCACGTTGGCGGCGCATTGTCCCTAAAGTAGCTTCTTCCCCATCTTCAGTGCCGTCGGCATAAAAAACACCGGCAATTTTAAGAGGAGCGCCCGGTATCAGATTAGCGAGCGGCATCTCCATTGTGATAGTACCGTGAGGCTCAATGACAACTAACGGCGGTTCGTCTCCTCTAAACCCGTTGGTGTTGATTCCATAAGCGTCCCTTTTATTCCCGGATTCAACGGTGACGGCAACTACAGCTTTATCCGACTTATTTCGTATTTCAAGAGCGACTGCCGCACCAGCTTCGCCTTGTTTCTTGATGGTTGCACTCACTGCCTCCAAGTCTCGGACTTTAGAGATAATCAGTGGCAGATGTTCCTCCTGCTGTTTTTTGGCAACATGTTTTGTCGCAGTCACGACAACGACGGACGCGACAGCTAAAACCACTGCGCCCGAAATAAATATGAATTTTAGTTTTTGGTTGTGAGAGTTCATGGTCATTCCTTTCGGGTGAGGCGAGGAATGATAGATCATTCCATAGTGACTTTGGGTTGGTCGGAAGCTGGCGAGACTTGAGAATTTCGCCAACGCGAGGATCCGTCAACGCTCAGTCTATTATTCCCATTCCCCAGAGTCAACGATTTTTTAAATTAGCTGAATACTACTTCTTTGAGAGCAAAATCCGGGAGACTTAGGCCATTTAGCCTTTTCTTTTTTCCTTTTTCCTTTTACCCTTTGCCTTTCAAATGCAGGCCTCAGCAGAACAACAAGAGCGGCAGAGCGCGCGGCGCGCCGGTGATCGGGTCGGCGAGAGCGTCGAGCGGGCGTACAAGTTCGCGGACCTTTCGTCCTACCCCTGGAAGAAGCGGCTGCTGATTCGCGCCGCCGATCTGGTCTTCTACCTGCTGATTCGCCTCATCGGGCGCACCACGCGCTTTACAGTCGAGGGCTGGGAACACTGGGAGACTGCCACGCGCGGGGGGCGCCTTCCGATTTACACCTTCTGGCACAACCGCGTCTTTCTGGCGACCTACTTCTGGCGTCGCCGCCGCATCGTCGTGATGACTTCGCAGAGTTTTGACGGCGAGTACATCGCGCGCTTCATTCAACGCTTCGGCTACGGCGCGGCCCGCGGCTCTTCGACGCGAGGAGGCGTCGGCGCTGTGGTCGAAATGGTGCGCCTGATGCGCGCCGGATGCTCTACGGCTTTCACGATTGATGGTCCCCGAGGGCCGCGCTACGTCGCCAAGATGGGAGCGGTGCTGCTGGCGAAAAAGACCGGGCATCCCGTTCTGCCTTTCACGATTGCAAGCGCGCGTTTCTGGGAGGCGCAGAAGAGCTGGGATCTGTTTCAGATTCCAAAGCCTTTCACGCGCGCCAGAGTGCTGATCGCCCCCCCTATTTACGTCCCGGCAGATGCTGATGAAGCGGTGCTCAACGACAGGCGCGACGAGCTGCAACGCGTCCTCGATGAACTCAACAGGCGCGGCGACGAGTGGAGCGCCTCACAACCATAGCGCGGCGCGGGCAGCCTGTAGTAGGATTGGTCAAAAGCCGTAAATCGTGAATCGTAAATCGTGAATAGAAAAACGCGGGGTTCGTCTATTTACGATTCACGATTTACGATTCACGATTTATGATTCACGGAGGAAAAATGATTAATCAGGAGCGCATCAAGAATCTTCTTCTGGAATTTGTTCAGATTGATAGCCACTCGCGTAAAGAGAGAGAGATAGCCGAACGCATCAAGAAGTATTGCGAGGAGATGGGGGCCGAAGTCGAGATTGATGACGCGGGCGAGAAGGTCGGCGGAAATTCCGGCAACGTCATCGCGCGTTTTAAGGGAACGATTCCGGGTGCGCCGCCGGTCATGATGTCGGCGCACATGGACACGGTCGTTCCCGGCGAAGGTGTCAAACCCATCGTCGAAGGCGACATCATCCGCACGGACGGCACGACCGTCCTCGGCGGCGACGACAAGTCCGGCTGCGCCGTCATCATCGAGACCATCCGCTGCCTCCAGGAACAGAACATCCCGCACACGGACATCGAGGCCATCTTCTCCATCTGCGAAGAGGTCGGACTCCTCGGCGCGAAACACGTGGACGTCTCGAAAGTTCGCGCCAAATACGGCATCGTCTTCGACTCCGACGATCCGGGCTTCCTCTTCACCAAGGGGCCGTCGGCCAATCACCTGGAGTTCAAAATCTACGGTCTGGAATCTCACGCTGGCGTCGCCCCGGAGCAGGGCATCTCCGCCATCATGATTGCGGCCGAAGCCATCGCCCAGATGAAGCTCTTCCGCATAGACGAAGAGACCACGGCCAACATCGGCATCATCGAAGGCGGCAAGGCGACCAACATCATCACCAACTACGTCCGTCTCGTGGGCGAAGCGCGCTCGCTTTCGGAAGAGAAGCTCAAGGCGCAGTGCGACCACATGGTCAGGTGCTTTGAAGAGGCGGCGGCGAAATATGAGGTGACGGTCGAAGGCCGGACGACGAAGGGCCGTGTCGAGTCAATCGTCGAGCCTGAATATTACGCGATGGATGTGCCAGAAGATTCGCGCGTCGTGCAGTTGGTCAAACAGGCGGCCTCGCGCATGGGGCTGACCGTTGAGACGATGGCTTCGGGCGGCGGCTGCGACGCGAACATCTTCAACCGCAAAGGCATCGAATGCGCCAACCTCGGCACAGGCATGCGCGCCATCCACACCGTCAACGAATGGCTCGACGTCAAAGACATGTACGCTTCCGCCGAGATGACCCTGGAGATCATGAAACTCAACGGCGAGATGGCGATGAAGAGCGTGGGATGACCAAAGAAGAGGCTCAACAATTCAAAGCGCGCTGGAAACTCGTCAATGAGGCCGTCATAGAAGAGATGCGGAGAACTCCGGCTTCAGCCAAGCTTCATCAATTAGCTCTAATGTATGAGGCCGGTCAGATGCTTGGCTGGGATGATGCGCTTAAAAAGGACGAGCACGAGGTGCGCGAGCGTTGGCGTCGTCTTAAAGAAAAATTTCATGTCTGACCTGACCCTACCGGCCTCCTTTGTCGGCGCGCTTGAAGCTCTGACGGATTGGCTTGATGACGAACAAGTCCCTTACACAGCAATTGGCGGCGTCGCCGTCTCACTTCTCGCCCAGCCTCGTGCGACGCAAGACATTGACGCAGTAGTCTGGCTTGATGAGAAAAAGTGGGAATCGTTCTTTATTGCGGGAAAAGCTTATGGGTTCGAGCCGCGTTTAAGCGACGTCATAGACTTTGCTGCGAAAGCACGCGTTCTTCTCCTGCGCCATCAAATAAGCGGAATTAGTATTGATATTTCCTTAGGGGCTTTACCCTTTGAGCGCGAGATGATTGAGCGTGCTGTGACGCTTGAAATCGGCGCATTGAAATTAAAAGTGCCGACGCCTGAAGACCTTATTATTACTAAAGCTGTCGCCCAAAGGCCAAAAGATATAGCTGACATTGAAGCGATTCTAAATATCCATCAGCATTTGGATCTCTTACATATCAGGCGCTGGACAAAAGAGTTCGCGGATGCCCTGGAGGCGCCGGAACTGCTGGAAAATTTGGAGAGAATATTGCGCATGAGATGAGACATCAAAACAGTTTCATATTTCCTCGCGCATCGGAAACCGGGTGAGATGAAATGACAGTTCGCTGGACGCACATCACAATCACCGTCAGCAACATTGATCGCTCGATCAGCTTCTACTCCGCGCTCTGTAATCTTTCAGTCTTGAGAGACCGTCGTCTCGAAGGGGGCGGGACCGTCTGGCTCGGTCCAGTGCCGCCCGCGGGCGAAGACCCGACTTTCATCCTGGTTCTCTCCCAGGGAGAGGTGACGGATCGCCTCGATCATTTCGGATTTCAGTGCGAGTCGAAAGAGCAGGTGGATGCTATCGCCGAGGAGGCGTCGCGACAGGGCATCCTGGTCTATCCGCCGCAGGACTCGGGCGGGGCCGTCGGCTACTGGACCCTGATCAAAGACCCGGACGGCCACAGCGTCGAGTTTACCTTCGGCCAGCCGCTCAAGGGCTTAGGCTGAAGGTTCGAGCCTCAGGATGGACCCCTGGAAACTTCCAGGCATTGAGTTCTCCATCGTCTCTCGAACGATGAAAGGAGAGTTATGAAGCCCCCCGTTCGCAAACTTGCTCTTGTCGTCTCCCTTTTAATGACCGGCAGTCTATCTTCCGCTACGGCGCAGACCACATCCCTGGATGCGCGTCGCCAGGCGCTCAAGGACCTGCTCACGGAGCAATGGGACTACTCGCTTTCGCGCCGCCCCGAATATGCTTCGACTCTCGGGGACACCAGGTGGAACGACCGCCTGAGCGATGTCTCCGAAAAAGCCGTGGAGGACGACCTGGCGCGGACCAGAGAGTTTCTCAAGCGCTTCGAGGCAATCGCCACACGCGGATTCCCGGACCAGGAGGCTTTGAGTCACCGCCTGATGATTCGGCAGTTGAAAGAGAAATTGGAGCTGGCGCGATTCAAGAGGTGGCGGATGCCCGTCAACCAGCTCGAAGGGGCGCACATTGATTTCGCCGAAACTCTCAGCCGTTTCCCGTACAAGACCTTAAAAGATTACGAAGACTACATCTCGCGCCTCAAACAGTTTCCGAAGTTCCTGGACGATACGATCATCCAGATGCGAAAGGGCGCGGCGGAAAACTTATTGCCGCCCAAACTGATTCTGGAGAAGGTCACCGCGCAGGCGGAGGAGATCGCCGGCCAGAAGCCTGAAGAGACTCCTTTCGCGGCCCCGCTTGAAAACTTTCCCAAAGAGGTCGCGGAGGCGGACCGTGCGAAGGTCCGCGAGCAGGTGATGGCGGCAGTGCGCGATTCTGTGCTCCCGGCTTACGGCCGGTTCGTCAAGTTCATGAAGGAAGAGTATGCACCGAAGGGGCGCACGGAGCCTGGCCTGTGGGCGCTCCCGGACGGGGCAGCGCGCTACGCAGCGGAGGTGCGGGCCAGCACGACCACCAATATGACCCCGGAGGAGATTCACAAGATCGGGCTCGAACAGGTGGCCCGGATAGAAAAAGAGATGCTCGCAATCGCAAACAGGCTGGGCTACAAGGACCTGAAATCCTTCAACGCCGCCAACGAGCAGAATCAGAAGCTGCGTGCGGGCACGCGCGAAAATATCCTGTCCCTTTATCGCCGCTACCTGGACGAGATGCAGCCGCGGCTGCCGAAGCTGTTCGGGCGTCTGCCGAAAGCCCGTATGGAAGTCGTGGCGACAGAGCCTTTCCTGGAAGCCACTGCCCCTTTCGCGCGCTATTACCCCGGCGCGAGTGACGGGGCGCGCCCGGGGCGTGTCGTCATCAACACCAGCCAGCCCGAGACGCGCAAGACCCTGACGATAGAGGCCGTCGCCTACCACGAAGGCGTCCCGGGCCACCACATGCAGATCGCCATCGCGCAGGAGATGACGACGCTTCCAGAGTTCCGGCGCAACGGCTGGGAAGTCGGCTACGGCGAAGGCTGGGCGTTGTACGCCGAGAAGCTTTCAAAAGAGCTTGGTCTGTACGACGACCCCTACAGCGAATACGGCCGTCTCCAGAGTGAAATACATCGCGCCATTCGCCTCGTAGTGGATACAGGGTTACATCACAAACGTTGGACGCGCGAGATGGTCGTCCAGTATTTCCACGATCATTCGGCGATTGACGAAGTGACGGTCCAGACAGAGACGGACCGCTACATCGCCTGGCCGGGCCAGGCGCTCGGCTACAAAGTGGGCGAGCTGAAAATTCTAGAGCTGCGCGAGCGGGCGCGGAAAACCTTGGGCAGAAGATTCGACATACGCGAGTTTCACGACGAAGTTCTGGGCTCGGGCGTGCTCCCGCTCGACGTGCTCGAAGCGCGGATTGACGAGTGGATTAAATCGAAGAAGGCGAATGGAAAGTAAAGAATATCGCAGCGGTTACGTCGCGCTCATCGGGCGGCCCAACGCGGGGAAATCCACGCTCCTGAATCGTCTCGTCGGCGAGAAGATCGCGGCCGTGTCGAACAAGCCGCAGACGACGCGCCACCGCATTCAGGGCGTCATCACGCGCGACGACGGGCAGATCGTTCTGGTGGACACGCCGGGCGTGCACAAGCCCGGATACCTCCTCAACCGCCGGATGATGGCGGCCGTGCACGACGCGCTCGCAGGCGTTGATCTCGTCTGCCTGATGCGCGACGCGAGCGTCCCGACCGGAAACGGCGACCGTTTCGTCCTGGACCTAATCAAACAGTCGGAAAAGCCCGCGCTCCTATTGCTGAACAAGATAGACAAACTGGCTGACAAATCCAAACTGCTGCCATTGATTGAGTGGTACGGCGAGCAGTACGACTGGCGCGCTGTGGTCCCCGTCTCCGCTTTGAAGGGAGACCAGATCAGGGTTCTGCTCTCGGAGATGATTAAAAATCTGCCGGAGGGCGAGCCGATTTTCGAGGAAGACGAGTTGACGGACCAGCCTCTGCGCCTGATGGTCGCGGAGATCGTGCGCGAAAAGATTTTGCAGGCGACGGGAGACGAAATCCCTTACGTGACCGCGGTCGTCACCGAAAAGTTCGACGAAGAGCGCCCCGGCCTCACAAAGATACACTGCGCCATCTTCGTCGAAAGCACCGGGCAGAAGAAGATCATCATCGGGCACGGCGGCGAGCAGTTGAAAGAGATCGGCACGCGCGCCCGCCGCGACATCGAGCATCTTTTGGGCACGCGCTGCCATCTGGAGCTTTTCGTCAAAATCGAAGCCGAGTGGAGAAACAAAGAACATCTGCTCGACTCTTTGGGAATCCAAAAACAGTGACAAGTGACAGGTGACGAGTGACAAGCAAAACGCTTTCACTCGTCACTCGTCACTCGTCACTTGTCACTTGTCACTTATGATCTGGTACGCGGCTGATTTGACCCTTAAGTCTGAGGCGCGCGAGGCCGCGGAGTACGCCATGATGGAGGCGGGCGCGCTCGGGACGGAGGTCCTGGAAGAGGGGGGCGGAAGCGTGCTCGTCGCGGCATATTTCGATTCGTTGCCGGGGCGTGAACCGTTGCGCGCGGCGCTCCTCGACGCGCTACGTATCTACAACCTGCCTTCCTCTTCCGTCAGCGAGATGCAGTTGCGCGAGGTCGCGGACAGGGACTGGCTCGGCGAGTGGAAAAAGAGCTGGCAGCCGGTCCATGTGGGCGAACGCTTCATCATCGCTCCGCCCTGGGACGAGGTCTCAGGCGAAGCCGAAAGAATCGTGATCCGCATCGAACCCGGGATGGCTTTCGGCACGGGGACGCACGAAACGACGCGCCTTTGTCTCATGGCAATCGAAAAATATTTCGAGGGCGGAAGCTTCCTGGACGTCGGCACAGGCACGGGCATTCTCGCCATCGCCGCCGCCAAACTTTTCCCGCAGGCCCGAATCGAAGCGTGCGACACGGACGCAGTGGCCGTAGAGATTGCGCGTGAGAATGCGCTCCTTAACGGGGCTGCGGAGCAGTTGAGCTTTCGCGTCGGCACGTTGGATGAAACGACGCGTTCAGCCGAGCTGGTCTGCGCGAATCTGACCGCAGACGTGATCCTGCCCGCCTTGCCCCTGCTCATCGGAGCAACGTGCGGGCATCTGATTCTCTCCGGGATTCTAGATTCGCAGACTGAGTCTATCCTCTCACGACTTCAGGAACTTGGTATCCCGGAGCCGCTCGAAATCATGACTGACGGGGAATGGATTGCGATAATCGTTTAGTTTCAAGTTGAGGCCGTCGTAACACGGAACGCAACAGCAGGGGAACAAAGCGATGAGTCCGCGCGAGCGGACGGCAGAATGTAGCCCCGTGCGCCAGCACGGGGAAACAGGCATGATTATTTCAGACCGAGCCCGCGTGAGCGGGCGACAGACGCTCATTGGTTAAGGCGGTCTGTCGCCCGCTCACGCGGGCTGAGATTGATGTGGACGCGTGTTCCCCGCGCTGACGCGCGGGGCTACAATCTTTCGCCTGCTAACGCAGGCTACGTCCACATTGCTTCTGAACAGCAGTCGTGGCGTAATATTTATTAATGAGCGTCCAACCTTAAACTCGAAACTCGAAACTCGAAACTCGAAACCTGAAACTTGAAACCTGAAACTTGAAACCAACATGACCCGCAGACGTTTCTTTGCCCCGGCGGAGCAGTTCGCGCCGGACGGCTCGATGCTGAAGCTTGCGGCAGACGAGGCCAGGCACCTGCGCGACGTCCTGCGTCTGGGACGCGGGGAAGAGGTCTTCGTTTTCGACGGCGAGGGGCGCGAGTTTCGCTGCATTATTGCAGAATACGGGCGCGGCGAGGTCACGCTCAATCTCTTAGACGAGGTCGCCCCGGCCCGTCCCGAATCGCCTCTGCATCTGACGCTTGGCGTCGCCCTGTTGAAGGGTGAGAAGTTTGAGCTGGTTGTGCAGAAGGCTACGGAGCTGGGCGTCGCGCGTATCCTTCCGGTCGTCACCAAACTTGCGGACGTGCGCCTGAAGGGTGAGGCGGATACGTCGCGCCGCCTGGTGCGCTATCGCCGGATCGCGCTTGAGGCGTGCAAACAGTCTGGCCGCGCACGCGTCCCGCACATAACCGGGCCGGTGGATTTCCCCTCACTGGTAAAGAGCCAGCCGGATGAAGAGCAAGAATGGCGTGTCCTCTTTTCCGAGCGTCAGGGATTGGGCCTGCGAGAGACGGTCGAAGGGCTCGGCGCGCGCCCCGGTGTCTTGACGGCGGTTGTCGGCTCGGAGGGCGGTTGGACCGATGAGGAGATAGCTCTTGCCCACGACGCCGGGTGGAGCGTCGTCACTCTCGGCGGGCGCACGCTGCGCGCCGAGACAGCCGCCGTCACTGTCGCCGCCCTGCTTCAACACCTCTTCGGCGATCTTTCATAAGAGACCACGCGTGACGATAAAACTTTGACGAAGCGCCCCGCGCTGTCGCAGAATACTGTCCAGGGGCTCGCGCCAAAAACAGTAGAAAGAGATGAAGTGCGTGCGCTCTCAAAGTGGCGGCCCGCATGAAACTTGAGCTGAAGGAGCTGGTCGGGATGTCTGAAAGTAGGGAAGAGATTGTGAAGCGGGCTCGCGCCGACCTGGCACAGCGCCTCGGCGTCAGCGTTGACGAGATAGAGGAAGAGCAGGTGGAGGAGGCGGATTTCCCGGACATGGCTTTGGGCGCTCCCGTCAAAGGCGAGATGAGCGGGCAGATGATAACTTCCGGGTGGCGCATACGCCTCAAGGCCGGCGCGCGCGGCGGCTACGAATATCGCGCCAGCGGCAGCCAACTGCGGCTCTACAACTACAAGGGAACGAATTGGCTCGTAAATCGTGAATCGTAAATCGTGACAAGAGAAAACCGTTCGACGATTCACGATTTACGATTCACGATTCACGGCTTTTAAGAGGTGAACTGATGAACCGGCAGAATTTTTTCGGACATCTGGCGCTGGCACTGACGTTGATCGTGCTGGCGGGGGTCGCGGGACAGGTGCGGCGCTGGCAGAAGGCGAAACGCGCGGCCGCGCAGGTCAGTAGAGAGTTGAAACAGCGGGTGATTGTCTTCGACGGGGAAAGAGAAATAAAGGGCAGGGCTGAAGTGCTCGTGCGTTTTCGCGAAGGCGTCTCGCTCGACAGGATTAGAGAGATTGCAGCGCAGCATAATGACCGCTTCGAAGATGAGTACGAGAACATTGATACGGGCCTGGTCGCGCTCGAAGACGAGGACGGATTGAGCGCCGAACAGGTCGCCCGCGAATACGAATCCCTTGCGGGTGTCGTCGAATACGCCGAGCCCAATTTCATGGTTTACCAGGACCACACCGCGCCGGGTAAACACAAGCATACGAACGACGAGATGTTCGCACGGCAATGGTCGCTCCTGAACATTGGGCAGAACGGCGGCACGCCCGCCGCAGACATCCGCGCCTTGAACGCCTGGGTGAAGACTACGGGGAGCAGCGATCTGATCGTCGCCGTGCTCGATAGCGGCGTTGAATACACGCACCCGGACCTGGCCGGAAACATCTGGCACCGTCCCGCGAACCTGCCACAGTACGTGGACGACGAACTCGGCGCGTTTAATGACGAGTCCGGCTTCAACGCGATAGATCGTCTGCGCGACCCGATGGACGATAACGGGCATGGCACGCACTGCGCGGGCATCATCGGAGCGGAAGGCAACAACCGGATAGGCATCGCCGGGATCAACTGGAGCGTTCAGATCATGCCGCTCAAATTCCTGGACGCCAACGGCTCCGGGTCCACGAAAGATGCGATTGAGGCGATCAACTACGTGATTGATCGCAAGCGCAAGGGCGTCAACGTACGGATCATCAGCGCGAGCTGGGGCTCGACGCAGAATTCCAGGGCCCTGCGCGACGCCATCAAGAAAGCAGGAGACGAGGGCATTCTCTTCGTCGCCGCCGCGGGCAATAGCAGCGAGGACGCGGACAAGCGACCGCATTACCCTGCGGGCTACAAGCTGGATAACGTCGTCTCGGTCGCCGCGCTCGACAGCAACGACAAGCTGGCCGGGTTCTCAAACTTCGGCGCAAAGAGCGTTCACATCGCCGCGCCCGGTAAAAACATTCTGAGCACCTGGCTCAAAGGCGAGTTCCGCGAGGCGTCCGGAACCTCTATGGCAACACCCGAAGTCGCCGGTGTTGCCGCGTTGGTTCTTTCAGTTAACCCGAAGATGTCTGTCAAAGAGCTGCGCCAGCGGCTTCTTGACTCCGTTGACCCCATTGACTCGCTCAAAGGAAAAGTTCTGACGGGCGGGCGCATCAACGCCGCCAAGGCCGTCGGAGCACAATAGAGCAGTGGTCAGTAGTCAGTGGTCGGTGGTCAGTTAGCCCCGCTAGGGGCGAAAGAATGTAACCCAGGGCGTTAGCCCTGGGTATCACAAGCCCAAGAAAATATTTAAGCCCCGGCAGGGGCTCAAAACATATTTACATACGTGTACCAGGGGACCGACGCCCCTGGCTATACTCTGTCGCCCCTAACGGGGCTAGTCATTTACTGACCACCGACCACTGACCACTGACCACTCTTTTTGTCGCTTGCGCGCGGGGCGTCTTTCGTGTGATTATCAAACGTTGTGAGCACACCGCTATTAATAACCAATATATCCGTTCTTTTAAGGAGATGAACCGAAGTGAAAGCGGAATTAGAGCAGTTAATCGCTTTGCAAAACGCGGACACAAGCATACGCAGACTAAAAGCCGAAATAGAAGCAATCCCCCGAAGGCGCGCCGAGATCGAAAAAGAGTTCGATCAGCGCGCCTTTGAAATTCGGGAGCTTGAGAACAAACGCGACGGAGCGCGGTCGGAGCGCGTCCGCCTCGAAGCGGAAGTTACGGAACAGCGCGCGCGCGCCGAACGGGCGGAACGAAACCTGATGTCTTCGAAGAAGCAGGACGAGTACACTGCGGCGATACGCGAGGCTGACGCCGCGCGCAAGCAGATCTCGCAGCTTGAGACGCAGATTCTGGAAAAGATGGAAGCCTTCGAGCAGGCCGAAAGCGCTTTGAAAGAGCGCGAGCCGGAGACGGAGCGCCTCACGGCCGAGATGCAAGAGCGCCTCAAAGAGTTCGAGGAGCAGACCCGAACGCAGGAAGAGGAACTGGAAAAGAATCGTAAAGAGCGCGAGCGCGTCATGGCCTCGCTGCCCAAACAGATGAGCGCGCTTTACAACCGCATCAGCGCGCGCATCAGGGACGGCATCGCCGTCGCCGAAGCTCGCAACGGCTCTTGCACGGCCTGCTTTATGACCCTACGGCCGCAGGTGATGGCCGAAGTCCGCCGCGGCGACGACGTGATCACCTGCGACAACTGCAACCGCATCCTCTACTACGTCCAGAGCGAAGGGATGCAGAAGGAAGCGCCGGCGACCGCCTCACCTAACGCGGCCGTTTGAAGATTAAAGCATAAGCAACGGGTTCGAATTCGCAGGTGCTGACTATGAAGATGCCTTCACTTATCTCCGCGCCGGTTCTACTGCTCGCCCTGTCGGGTTTGATTCCGGGCAGTCACCACGTTCCCCAAAAGACCGCTGTTGGCAACGATGTCCGCCCGGGGCTTTATGACGTTGAAATGTCTGAAGCCCGGACGGTCCATTCGTTGACGCAGGCGAGGATTCCCTATTCCTCTAAGGAAGGGCGATTCAGCATCACCTTGCCCGCGGGATTCCAGACCTTCCGACATAAAGCGCAGACCCAGCCGACCGCTGTCGGAGACATCGAAGTAAATATGTACAATTCGGATTCGCCGAGCGGCGCGTGTATCGTGAGCTATTCGGATTACCCTCCGGCAACTTTCCAGGGACGGAGCCCGCAGCAGATTCTTGAGGACGGCCGCGACGGCGCTTTAAAGACTGTGAACGGAATTCTGGAGAAACAAAAAACCATGACCGTCCAGGGGCATCAGGGACTATCCTTTTACGGCACGGCCAAGGCCGGGAACTCCCAAATTTACTTCCGCTTCGACTATGTCTTCGTCCAGCCGAGAGTGTATCAAATCGGGTATCTCACTTATCAGAGGGCCGTGCTCGATAGCCCCGCGGCTCAGGACTATTTCAAATCATTTCGGATTGAGGATTGAGCTTTCGAGATAGTCGCTTCACAAATCTTCAGACGTTTTAGACTCTCCAGCCTTCCGCCCCCAACGGTGCTCAGAGCCGCCGAGCCTTCTGCTGCCTGGCTATCGTTATAGCCGTTTGCAGATAGATGCGAACTCTTGAACCACGGCGATGAGACTATCCACTAAGTCACACGAAAGGACACGAAACAAAAGCGCCGTCTCTTCGTGTCGTTTCGTGTGACTTAGTGGATAGTTCATGTTCGCCCGTCCGGTGACGCCCGTTTGCAAGTCGTTATAGATAGGCAAAAGTGAGATGAAAGACAAGGCTTCTCAACTTTTGCCAACTACTTTGGTCAGGCACAGGGATTGATGCCTGCTTCTCGAATAACAAAATGTCGGGTCGGTTTTCGGACAGTTCGTCCGCCCGTGCGCGGCGAGAAGTGTCCGCAAAACCGAAGTCCGGGGCTTTTATAGAGTAGAACTAAGGAGACGAAATCTATGCAGGAAGCGCTACAACAAACTGGAACGATGAGTGGACAGAATGAGGACATGCGCGGGGACGCGAATGCCGGTCGAGAGAGCGGCGTGAACGTCGGGCAGACGGAGCGCTGGGCGTCCGCGCTGGCCGGAGGCGCGCTGGCGATTTATGGGCTGACGCGGCGCACCTGGGGAGGCGCGGTGCTCGCTCTTGTCGGCGGAACCTTAATCTATCGCGGCTCAACCGGGTACTGTCACATGTATGATCTGCTCGGCGTCAACACAGCGGAGGGCACGGATAATCCTTTAGTGAGTGTTCCGGCAGGGCGCGGCACCAAGGTCGAAAAGAGTGTGACGATCAACAAGTCACCGGAGGAGCTTTATCGCTTCTGGAGAAACTTCGAGAACCTGCCGAAATTTATGAACCATCTCGAATCGGTGAAGACCTACGGCGACGGGCGCTCGCACTGGGTGGCGAAGGCCCCTGCGGGCAGCACGGTCGAGTGGGATGCTGAGGTTTACAACGAGAAGGAGAACGAGCTGATCGCCTGGCGGTCGCTCGAAGGCGCGGACGTGGACAACGCCGGGAGCGTGCGCTTCGAACCAGCGGTGGGCGGGCGCGGCACAGTCGTGCGCGTCACGCTCAAGTACGACCCGCCTGCTGGCAAACTGGGCGCGCTCGTCGCCAAGCTCTTCGGCGAAGAGCCAGGGCAGCAGGTCGAAGAGGACCTGCGCCGCTTCAAACAGGTGATGGAGACGGGCGAAGCTGCGACGACCGAAGGACAGCCAACGGGGCGCAGCGCCGGAGCGGGGAGATAGTAAGCAGTAAGCAGTGAACGGTGAGCAGTAAGAGGTGAGCGGTGACGACCAACTGCTTACTGCTCACCGCTTACTTCCTTCAGGGGGAAAGAAAATGGTCGAAGAAGAGAGGCGCGACGCGGCGCAGGACAATGAGTCGGACGAAGAGAATCAGACGGGCGATCCGGGCAGAACTCCAGGCACGGCTGAAGGCGACGAGCAGACGGTTGACGAGGACCTGAAAGCGAAAGAGGGCGGCGGAGAGCAGTAGCGTGCGGGACGAGTGACCGGACTCTTCCGCCTTTATTTCGGCAAAAGCTTCGCGCGCAGAATCTCGTACATCTCCTTGCTGATCGGTTTCAAGTCTTCAGAGAAGAGGACGCGCACCTGCCCGTCCGGGCCGGAGAAAGATTTCTTCACAACCAAGCCATTGCCGCTCACAGTATCTTCGGCGATCAGTTTGCCCTTTCTCTCCCCGAGAAGATTGACGCTGTACTTCCAGCCCGTCCACTCCCAGGCCTTGCCGATCAACTCCCCTTCGCCTGCGAACGTTCCCTCCTCATCCTTGACCGTGAACTTTGATCCTTTGATGTCGAAGACCGTCGTGTACTCTTTAGTAGGCTCCCTCGGATCAATACTCGCCACCTGCTCGACGATCTTATTCTCGGATGGCTTGAGGGTACGCTTGATGAGCGAGAGGGATGAGCCATACGGCCGCCCGTCTGGAGAACTCATTTTGACCTCGCCGAGATAATAACTGACCTGCTCCGGGGAGTTAGTCTGAGCGCAGAGGCTCGCCGCCGCACAAAGCAGAAGCATGAATGACAGAACTGACAATTTGAGCAGGCGCATAAGTATCTCTTCATTGCACCACGACCACATCTCGGATAGCATCCGGCGGCACTCCACGCAATCCATCCTCGCGGCGGTCTTCGAGGATCAAGGCAATCGCTTCGGCTAAATCCTCACGACACTCTTCAACCGTGTGGCCTTGCCCATTAGCCCCAGGTATTTCTGGACAGTAGCCGATAAACCATTCGCCATCCTGCTCAATAACCATCGTGAATTCGTTATGCATCCGATACCTCCTCTGACAAAGTACAATTTACACTAAGTTGTCGCAAAACACAGAATGTATCGCACGCCCAACGCTGGAGATAACCTGCTGCCAATAGCCGGATAGTAGCATGCGGGACTCGGACTTAATCTCGGTGCGTTCGTAGAATGGCGGCCCCACTATTTTTTCGAAAACATTAACGTCAGCGCGTGCGGAAGCCTCTTCGCCCAATCGGCCTCAAAGTGTCTGGCGGTTGGATCGAGTAGAAGAACAAAATCTTTTCCCTCTCGATAGCCCTTCGTTTTGAGCGCGCTCACCATCTCATCAATCCCCGGCTGCAATCTCGATTCCAGGCCGACTCCGCCGTTGTCTATGTAAAAGAAGACGCCCTTCCTCTTCCGCTCGGATGTCTGGACGGTTTTGACGTAATCCCAACCTCCGGGCAGGATGTCCGGTATCTTGAACGCGGGCGACATGCAGATGGCTTTCGAGAAAACATCCGGGTGTTCCCAGACCAGCATGAAGGAGATAATTCCGCCGGCCGACGAGCCGCCGACAATCGTATTTTCTGCACCAGGCTTCGTGCGATATGTGGAATCTATGAACGGCTTGACCGTGTTCACGACGAAATTCATGTAGGCCGTCCCGCTCGCGCCCGGCGTGTACTCTTTCATCCGGTCTCCCGTATTGTAGATGCCGACGACGATGACGGGCGGAATGGCCTTACTCTTAATCAACCTGTCGGCGGTCTCATCAATTCCCCAATCAACGCCGAACGAGCTGGTGGCCGGGTCAATAATGTTCTGACCATCGTGCATGTAGATGACCGGGTAACGCTCCTTGCCGTTCGTTTCATAGCCCTGCGGAAGCCACACGATGAGGTCTCTATCCTTGATGCCTTCTCCTTTCATGGCGCGGTGATATTTGACAGTGCCTGTGATCTGTCCCTGGACGACTCTCTGCCGCCCGGCTTTTGTCCAGAACAGGATGCTGTCTTTGATGGTCGTGTCCCCGGAAATCTTCGCCTCGAAATTCTGTAGCGGCGCGCCGTTAGCGTTTGCGCCTTCGCGCTCCCACGAGCCCAGTGTGTATTTGTATTCGATGGACATCGGGCGGCTGAGGGTGATCTCTTTGCTCCAGGTATGATTCCCCTTAGCATCCATTTTCACCTTGCCGGGATTCCAGTTGCCGAGTTGCTCGATTCCTCCAGTGATATAGACAGAGCTGTCGTCAGGCAAATCAGGAGAGTTGAGAATGAAGGTGACGCGTATGACAGTCTCGTTCTGAGCCTGCGCCTTCGAGATGACAGCCGTATTAAAGAAGAGGCAGCACAGCAGCGGGATGACTATTTTTCGCATGGCTTGAGTTAGTTTGAGTTCTTCCGTAGGTGGTGCTGCGCTCTTAAGATCAGCACGCACGTCGTCGAGTGTATGAACTCGCCGCTCAAGGCCCTTTCGACTGCCTCGTCGAAAGGCAGCTTGACGGTTTCGAGGACTTCGCCGCTGTCTTCGTCCTTCTCAACGAAACTCAGGTCCTGCGCCAGAAAGAGCGTCGAGGGAGAATCCACTATGGAAGTCGAATGATAGACGCGCCCAAGCTCCGCCCACTCTTCTGCCTCTATGCCGAGCTCTTCGCGCAACTCCCTGCGCGCAGCCTCAAGCGGTTCTTCACCCTCGTCCATGCCTCCGCCGACCGCCTCTATGTTCTCCCGCCCCAGAGCGTAGCGAAACTCTTTGACGAAATAAGCAAAACCTTCACGGTCGAGCGCCAGCACCTCCACGCCAGCTTTTATCAAAACTCACAAGAAGACCTCTGCATTCATGCGGAGGATGAATTGTGGCAATCGCGCAACTGCTGTCAAATTTGCGCCTCAAGTTGTGCTATACTCACTCTCAATACGACAGGCTTTGTTCCAACAGTTGCAAATACTTTGGAAGTCACCTGTGCGGCTCTTTGAAACTCTAGCTAGGCGGTTGTTCAGAGGAGTTCTGAACGTAAAAGTTAGAACACCGAAGTAGAGAAACAAATAAGATAGTGCAGTTTGGTTGTGGATGAGCAGCCATTGGTGAAAATCCATAGAAGCTCCTTTCTGAAGATTGGGGAGTCATCACCCTGACGGTCGCGTACGTGCCTTCCGTCCCGTCCGGTTTGATAACCTCGTCCTCAAAGACCTCCAGGGCTTCACCCCGAAAACGACTGTGCGTCTCCTTGATAGTCCACGGACCGTGCTTTTCCCCCATTGTACGTTTCACCCTCCCTTTGTTCATTGTGGCGCGAAAGGTCTGCCGTAAAGCTCCTGATAAATCCAGCCGGTAATCCTCAGTTCCGCCGTGCAGAGGACTTCGATCCAGCAGCAGGTCAGGTAGATTTTGCGCCCGCTCGCGGTCGGAATCTTCTCGGCCTCATGGACGGTTGACGCTGCCTCCGAATCCAGCTTGTACGCGCTCGCCATCTCCTCGTTGGTCTTGACGGCGTCGTCGAGCGCGTTGAGGAGCTGGCTGATCCAGGAGTGAAGCGCGCTTTCGGTCCTGTGCTCGGCGAGCGCCTGCATGATGCCGATTGCCAGGCGGTCAACGGCGTGATCGAACTGGTAGACCTCTTCGCCAGCGCGCCTCGACTCCTGCTGCTTCCAATGAAAAATCTCTTCGACCTTCGGGTGGCGAATCACCGCCGCGCGCTGGTCGTAGTCCAGAAACCACTGGATGACATCCGCGAGCGACGAGACGTTTATCTCCCCACGCGCGTCACGTTCGAGCGGCGGCGGGGCGGGCGCTGGCGGGCTTTCGCCATTTCCGGAGCTTGACATAATAGTTAAGGCCACGCGTCGGCGTTGTCAGTACCGCCTGCAGCGTGCCGATTTTAGATTGCGGATTTCGGATTGCGGATTGAGAACACGGAAGATCGTCTTTCAATCCGCAATCCGAAATCCGCATTCCGCAATTTCATCTCCCGCCCGCTACCGCAGGCGGTACTGACCTCTCAATTCAAAAGAGGCTCGCACTTGTCCGACCGTATCATTCCGGCGATTTAAAATCGTGAAGCTCGCGTAAGGGTTGACGGCTTCAAGCGCTCCATCGCTGAGCACGCCGAGCTGCCGCAGGCTTTCGATGACCACCGTGGGGCGCGCGCGGCGGTCCTCGCCATCTTCAATCTTAAAAGCCAGCCCGAGCCCGCGCGGCCACTGCGGACAGGGCAGGACGCCAGCCGTATAGACGCCCTCCGCGCCGACCTTTGAGACCACGCGGCCTTCAGCCGCACGCATGATTACCGTGTCCAAGCGTTCGGCACGGCCTCCGATCATCTCCGGGTATTCAGTCATAGCGGAGACGATGCGGCTACACGCTTCCCGTGTTTCCGCGTCCGAATCTTCGGGCACAGCCACCAGCCGCGCGTACATCAACGCCATCGCGCGCACTGTGACGCCGAAAGTCGGCACGCCGCAGCCGTCTATCCCGACCGCGATGTCTTCGACCGGGACGTCAGAGAACTGGCTGATGCGGCGAACGATGTTGAGTTGGACGGGGTTGTCCGGCTGGTCGTAGGTCTCTATGGGTGCGCCCAGGTGGAGCGCAAGCGCCAGCATCCCTGTGTGCTTGCCAGAGCAGTTGTTGTGAAGGGCCGTCGGCTCTTCCCCGCGCTCTCGCAAACGGCGTGCGGCCTCGGCGCTATACGGCTCGTGCGCGCCACACTTCAAAGCGCTCGCGTCGAGGCCGATCTTGTCCAGCATGCGCGCGACCGTCTCCGTATGAATCTCTTCGCCGTTATGCGAAGCGCAGGCGATGGCGACCTCTTTCTCCGTGAGATTGAAGCGCTCGGCTGCACCCGACGCCAGAAGCGGAATCGCCTGGTGCGGCTTGGAAGAGGAGCGAAGGTATGTGACTGTGTGCGGCGCGCCGAGCCAGGCGATCATCTGTCCGTCCCCGTCAACCGCGACGATGTGCCCGCGGTGGCGTGATTCTGTAATCGAGCCGCGCTTGACCTCGACCAGCGGCTCGGCCTCCGGAACGTTCTGGTTTGATCTCTCTTCACTCATCTTTAATCTGTTGGTCCGGCATTTATCTTGTGCGCGGCGCGGGACGAATCCCGCTGGCGCGTTCGTAAACTTTTCGTCCCTTCCAGGTCACGCCGCTCCCCGTGGCGATTCGGAAAGCGGAGTTCATCAGAATCACCACGAAGAGCGCGTGCCCTAGCGGAACAGTCAGAGCGTAGCGGACGGGAACGCCGAAACTCTTATTGACGACGCCGAAAGTAAAGACCTGAATCAGCCACACTATTAGCGCGGGCACGAACAGGTGCAGCCATTCTGTGGAAGCACCCGCCGCCAGAGCAAAGGCGCTGATCATCGCGAGCACGGGCGGGGCCACTATGAACGAGAGCACGAGCGCGATGCTCGCAAACGTCTGAAGCAGGCTGAACTTCATACCAGCGTAAAAGTTTTTGGTGAAGCCCTCCCAGATTTCGCTGAAGCCGCTGTACATCCGCGTGCTCGCCAAATCGGGCGCGTACTCGATGCGCAGCCGCCCGCCCGAATGCTTCATCAATTCGGCCATACGCAAGTCTTCCGCCACCTCCGCGCGCACAGCCCTGTACTCGCCGACGCGCCGCAGTTCCGCGCGCCGGATGAGAAAGAAACCTCCGACGCCGACCGCATCGCGGCGTTGCGGGTCGTTGACGCGCTCCATAGGCATCCCCAACGCCATGAACCAGCCGAAGGTCGGCGCGAAGACGCGCTCCCAGAATGTCTCTGTCTCGATGCGCGGGACGAGCGTCAGCGCGTCGTAGTCGTTCGCGCGCGCAAGGGCGACGGCGGTCCGCATCGCGCTCTCGTCGAAAATCATGTCCGCATCCGTCGCCAGCACCCACTCGCCGCACGCCTGGTCGAGCGCCTGTTGCAGGGCGTACGGCTTGCCGAGCCAGCCCGTAGGAGTTTCCAGGCCGTCAACCACGCGCAGCCTCTCGTCGGCGCGCGCAATCGCGTTCAGGATTGCAGCCGTCCCGTCCGTCGAGCGGTCGTTGACGGCGATGACCTCGAAGCGCGCGTAATCCTGCGCGAGGATCGAACGGATGCAGCGCGAAAGCACGCGCCCCTCTTCATTGCGTGCGGGCACGAGAACTGAGACGAGCGGCGCATCATCTTTCAGTCGCGGGCCTCCCTGCGCCGGCTGCAAGGGCCTCTGCCGCGCCAGCCCGCGCAGCGTCAGGAAAGCGCCCGCGAGCCACATCAAGACAGCCACCCACGCCGCCCACACGATAAAATTAAGAGCAGTCAGCTCGAACATCAAACCCGAATTAAGGAAGTCTCAATTTGCCGGGCATCTTACCATGCGACGTCAGATAAAAGTAAAAGGCGAAAGCGTGGAAACTACTTTCCACGCTTTCGCCTTTCAGCCTTCGCTAATTCAGTACTTCTCTTTAGCGTTTCTTCGCTCCGCGTTTCGGGCCGTAACTTAAAACAGTCAGTTTCACGTTGCGGCGACCGAAGCGGCAGGCTTCACGGTAGGTCGGAAGCCAGAGGTCTATTTTGTTTCCCTTGATCGCGGTTCCTGCGTCCGTGACGATGTATTCGCCGCTGTACTGGCCGGCGTCTATGCGCACGCGCGTGCCGAAGGGAAGGACCCTGGAGTCCGCGGCGATTGTCCCGAAACGAACGCCCATGCCGCTCGCTCCGCGTCCGCGACGACTATAAGAAGTCGCCACGTAGGTTTGCGGCGCTGTTAAAGGCGCGAGCGTGGTTGTGGCAGTGGGATCTACTTTTACAGTGGAGTCGTTTGCGGGAGAGACGCCTGTGCTCGAAAGCTCTACGACTGCGGTCGTATCTTTCGACGCTTCCTTCTTCGGTTCTGTGACCGCGTGTTCTTTCTTCTCTTGCTGCTCTTGCTGAGCAGGTTGTGGCGAGGGGTTAGTAATTGCGGATAATGGTTGCGCGTAAAAGATCAAAAACGATGCGAAGAGCGCGCCTACTAAGAGAGCGCCTCCGCGAACTAACAATTTCATCAGTCGGTTTCTCCTATGCCGAGGTTAATGTCAACCTTTCAGCGGCGCGGCGCGCGAGTCCTTTCTTTCCTATGACTCGTCCTCCGGCTCTAGGAGTTTTAAAGAAAACGTCAGCCGGAGTTGGGGGCTTGCATCCTTGATGCGGTGCGCTGAAAGAACAACAAAAAAAGCGAACATCACTGTTCGCCTGTTAACGTAATGCGAAAGAGGCTAGCACACGACCACGGGGCTGGCAAGCGAGGACGATTGCGGATTTCGGATTGCGGAATGCGGATTGAAAAGAGCAGAAAGCAGTAGGCAGAAGACAGCAAAGGCAAAACGCTCCTGGCTTTTACTGCCTACTGCTTTCTGCCTTCTGCCTACTGCCTTCTGTTCTGCCGTTGACAAGCGTCTCACAGAGCATCTATCTTTTGCGCGGATGAATTGACCGAAAGTCTCCCAGGACGCCCGGAAATTCCTTACTTAATCGGGAGCACACAAAAGATGGTTAGACCTCGCCTTTATCGCCTGTTTTTTACTTTCTTAGCCTTCGCGCTTCTCCTTCTCTGCCTGAACAAGAGCGCCGCGGCGCAGACCTTCGAGCCTGCCACGAGCGGTTTTACGGCAGAGCTCAGGGTCTGGACCTCCGGCGGCGTCACCTATGCCAAAGCGCGCCTGACGTTTCCCAACACGGGCTACAGGGTGAGCGACTGGGGGCAGGTCGAGCGCGTCGGAAATAATTTCGTCGCGGATGCCAAAGTCGAACGCTACACGGGCGGCTCCGGGCAGATGATTATGTTCAAGGAGAACACTTATACCTTGGGCACGCTTCCATCCGGCACCTATACTTTCACTTTCAAATCCTACGGTACGACCATCAGCAGCAAGCAGTTCGATCCGAGCCAGGTGATGGAGCGCTGGGAACCCGTGACGCTGCCCGGTAACGAAATCGGCGTCCGCATCTTTAGTCCCAACGGCATCACCTATACCAAGATCGAGTTTTATTTCCCGGACACAGGCTACAGCGTCACGGACTGGGGAAAGGTCACCAGAAGCGGCAACGAGTTTTCGGTGGACATCAAGGCCGAACGCTGGACGGGCGAGTCGCAGGCCCGCACGACCCTCGTTGACCACGACTACGAACTCGGCGCGCTCAACTCTGCCACCTACACGCTCACGATCAAGATGCACGGGACGACAGTCAGGACTCTGACCTTCGCCATCAGCAGCACGTCCACGTCTGTGCCCAAGCTGATGACAGAGGAGAACTCGGAGCGCGCCATCGCGCTCGATTCCGTGACGTGGCTCAGGTACTTCCCGCTCATGACGACCAGTAACTTCAGTTCGGACGGGCGGGCGCGCATCATGCTGCTGGTCTCCAACATGGAACTCTCGTCAAACGAAAGCCCCTCGCTGGTGACGGCGCAGGCAGAGGATGCGTCGCACAAGACTTACCCGCTCACGGTAGAGTATGTCGGCAAGGTCCCGGGCTTCGACTGGTTAACGCAAGTCATCGTCAAGCCGACGGATGACCTCAAGAGCGGCGGCGACATCTGGATCACCATCAACCTGCGCGGCATCCCCAGCAACAAAGGGCTGGTCACCCTCAAACCGTCAAACTAGCGACAGCCCGCGCGAGCGGGCGACGGTATATATTTATCCCACGAATGCAGGCGACAGCATATATTTAGCCCGCGCGAGCGGGCGACAGAATAAAGCCCAGGGCGTCAGCCCTGGGTAACAATCCCAGTTTAAGACGCAAGCCCATGAAATGGGCGACAGCCCGTGGATTCCCTATTACAATTCATTTAGGGCTGTCGCCCGCATTCGCGGGCTTGATGATTAAATGCCTGTCTTGTCCCAGGGCTTGCACCCTGGGCTTTATGCTATCGCCCGCTGGCGCGGGCTAAATATGCCGTCGCCCATTTCATGGGCTTTTTTTTCTTGCTGGTCGTAACCCAGGGACGGACGCCCTGGGCTTTAGACGGTCGCCGTCTAAAGACGGCTGAGAAGGAACGATGATGGAGGAGAATTTATAAGTTCAGGAAGTTTTCCAGGATGTTTCTGCCCAGCGGGTGTTCTTCGTCGAAGAGTTCCGGGTGGAACTGGACGCTGAACAGGGGGCGCGTGGTGTGCTGCATGGCCTGGATGCGGCAGGTCTCGTTCGAGGCCGTGAGTCGGAAGTTTTCAGGCAGCTCTCTCACCTCCTCGTAGTGCGAGTGCCAGACAGAGAGTCTCCGCGGCAATTGGGCGAAGATGGCTTCGCCATTGGTTTCGACATCGAAAAAGCCGCGCTCTTTGACAGCGCCCTCGTAGCCTTCGCCCGGCGCGATTCGCTTCATGATTCCCAGGGTCGAGCCGTAGGCGAGCGCGATCTGCTGATGCCCGCCGCAGATTCCGAGGATGGGCTGCTCAGCCTCCCGGATCACTTCAAAAACTCCAGCCAGTGCCTCCGGCGTGTAGAGCGTCCACGGGTGGCTCTGCCCGCTCAGGATAATGTGCGTCGGCAAAAGCTCTCGGACGCGCCCGAGCGACACGTCCCTGTAATGCTCCATGACCAGAGGCGCACCGGGGCGCATGCGTTCGAGCGCATCCTTTATCTCACGCGGGCTGACACCCTCGCCGTCAATCGTGTTATCAACGAGATAGATCATAAGAATAGTGGTCAGTGGTCAGTGGTCGGTGGTCAGTAAGTATTAGCTGAATGAGGCAGGGGTTATCAGTCAAACATTCAGCTCATCAACTCTTAGCGCACTGACCACTGACCACTGACCACTGACCACTGCTTTCGACCACTGACCACTATTCACTGCCTTCCGCGCCGAGAGCGTTGAGCGTGTTGCTGGTGCCGATGTAAATGCGCCCCTGCATGATGGCGGGCGTGGCGTTGATGTTGTCGCCGAGCTTCAGTTCCTGTATGAGCTTTCCGTCCTCGGCCGAGAGCACGTAGAACCATCCGGACTTGTCGCCGAAGACGACTCGCCCGTCAACCACTGGCGCTGTGCCCCAGACGGCGGCGTGCGTTTTGTAACGCCAGACCAGCTGCCCCTTGTCTGCCGTCAGGCAGTACATGTTCTGATCGCTTGAGCCGATATAGACCCGCCCGTCTTTGACCACCGGGCTAGACCAGATGCCCGCGCCCGTCTTAAAGGTCCAGACGCGCTCGCCCGTCTCCTGTTTGTAGGCCGTGACGTTGCCGTCTTCAGCCGCCGTGTAAACGAGACCTCCGACCACCGCGGGCGTCGAATCGGAATCAGCGCCGATGCGCGCTTTCCAGATGGTCGCGCCGTTCGCCATGTTCAGGCTGTAGAGATCGCCCTGTTCGGTGCCGACGTAGATGCGCCCGTCAATCACTGTGCAGCTGCCTTCCATCGAGCCGAGTTTCTCGGTTTTATAGACGAGCGAGCCGTCTTCCAGATTGAGGCAGTAGAAAAAATGGTCCTCGCCGCCGAAGTAGAGGCGGCCGTCAATGGCCGCGACCGAGCCGTCAACTTCAAAGCCGGTCTTGTATTTCCAGACGAGCGAGCCGTCTTCCGCCCTGAGGCAGTAGATGTAATGATCCAGGCCGTTGGCGATGATTTTGTCGCCGACAATAGTCGGCGTCGCCTTCAGGCTGTCCGACGCTTTGAACTTCCAGACGACGCTCCCGTCCCGCGTGTTCAGGCAATAGACGTAGCCGTCAGCCGAGCCGAAATAGACGCGCTCCCCATTGGTCGAGGGCTGTCCGGGCCAGGCGGAGCCTCCCCAGGCGTCTTTGTGAAGCGGTCCGGCCATCGCCCCCGTCTTGACGCTCCAGAGAACTTCGAGCGGTTGAGAGGGCCACGGACCAGAGCCGTAGAACGTGCGCGATGGGTTGCCGAGCCACGTCGAGACGATAATGGGCCGAACGCGGATTGTCTCGGCCGGACGCACGTCGCTCTCTACGGTCTTGGTCTCAGCCTTCCCGCCGCCACAGCCGCTTAACAAAGCCGCGAGCACCACGAGCAATGCGAGACCAGTTGCTTTTCTTATTTCAATGGAATTCTTCATGGGGCAAACTTTCTAAACGATGAACGATGAATGATGAATGATGAACTGAAAAGCTTTGGCCTTTAATTCATCGTTCATCGTTCCGCGTTCATCCTTATTTCTCCTAACCATTCGCCGCCGTAAACCACGTCGGCGCGACCCGTCATCACGATCTCGTCGTCCTCCTCGCGCCACAGGACCTCGATTAACCCGCCCTCCGTGTGGACATTGACTCTCCGGTCCGTCCTCTCGTTGATGACGCTGGCGACCGCCGCGGCGCAGGAGCAGGTGCCGGAGGAAAAGGTCTCGCCGACGCCACGCTCCCAGAGGCGTATCTCTATGTTGCTGCGGTCGCGGACGCGCACGAAGACGACGTTGGTTCTTTCGGGGAATTGCTCATGATTTTCGAGCGCCCGCCCCACGCGCCGCCAGTCCAAATCGTCGAAGCCGTCAACGAAGATGATGCAGTTCGGGTTCCCCACCGAGAGCGCCGTGACCCGCAAGCGTTCGCCTTCGACCACGAGCGGGTAATCAGTGATGCGCTCGCGCGGCTCGTCCGTCAGCATCGGAACCGAAGCGCTGTCGAATCCGGGCCGGCCCAGTTCCGCCTCGAACCAGTAATGACCTGCGCTCACCTGCTCCCGAAGGCGATAACGCTTGACGCCGGAGCGCGTGGCTAACCTTAGCTCGTCTTTCGACCAGAGGCCGCGGTAATAAAGATAAGCGACAGTGCAGCGCGTCCCGTTGCCTGAGAGCCCCGCCTCGCTCCCGTCTGCGTTAAAGATACGGACCGTAAAATCCGCTTCGCCCTCTTCCGCGCGACGGACGACCGTGATGCCGTCCGCGCCAGCGCCGTAATGACGATCACAGATGCGGCGCGCAAAATCGTTCAGAGACTCGACGCCACGGAGTTCATCTGCCTCAAAGACCAAATAATCGTTGCCGAAGCCGTGAAATTTGATGAACCGCATTCCGAGAATCAAGTCGCTTGCTGGAATTTCCGAGACGGATGGTCAACCACTGCGGCTGGTCACACTTCCTCGCGGGCCTGTGGATTGTGCCACATCAGGTCTGGATTAACAACGCCGGGGCGACCCCCTTTTTATGATCGCCCGGCGAAAGACGCGAGCAGGACCGCGATGTTATCTATGAACACACGGCGTGCGGTTGATTCCTCCGGGTAGTTGTTCACGATAATTGAAAAGACAAGGCGTTCGCCCCCTGCGGTCGTGACGTAGCCCGAGAGCGAGGCGACCCCGTTGATCGTGCCCGTCTTGGCCCGCAGGTTTCCGGCGGCGGAAGTCGTGCGCATGCGAGTCCTCAGGGTGCCGTCCACGCCCGCTATGGGCAGCGCGTCGCGAAATGTGTTGGCATAGCGGTGCGTGCTCATGTAGGTGAGCAATTGCAGCGTGCCGTTGGCCGTGATGTAGTTGTGGCGCGAGAGGCCGGAGCCGTCGGCCATGACGAACTGGCCGCGTGGCTCGACACCTGCCTGGCGCAGGAAAGTTTTGACAGCTTCGATGCCGTCATCCGCCGTGTTGCGTTCGGGAGTCGAGCCGTTGGGCGAAACCGATTTGGCGAGCGTGCGCAGGAGCAGCTCCGTGTAGAGATTCTGGCTGGGCTTTAAGGTCTGCGCGGCGATGAAGCTCAGGGGCGGCGACTCGACGCTGGCGATCTCGACGAGCGAATTTATCTGAAGAGGCTGTGCGATGCGGCCGCGCGCGTCAATGGTCTGTGATTGACCCGTGAGGGTGACGCCTTTCGAGGCCAGAGACGAGCGCAGCATGTAGATGAACAGAAGCGCCGGGTTGGTGATGGCGACGCTTCCGATATTACCCTTGTCCGCGGGGTCCAGGCCGAGCGGCACGCTTCCAGAAACTTCGATGGTGTTTGTGCCGAGCGGGCGCACGACCGTGATGCTTCTTTTGGTCCCGCGCGGTGCGGTCGTCGTGCGATTGACAATCGTGACGAGCGGCGTAATGGGACCTGTCGTCACGATGCCCGGCGCGCCCACGTCCTGTCCCGGCTTGACGAACAGGTCCAGCGAGTTGTCGTCAACCGTCAGCGCGCTGATTTCCGCGCCGTAGTACCATTGCAGATCGTCCCATTCCCAGCCGTACCCGAGGCGACCGCCCGTAAAATAGCTTTCATCGCCGATGATGTTGCCCTCGATGCGCTTGACGCCTGAGGCCGCGATGCGCGCCGCGAAATCGTCAATCGCTTTGTAGTAGTCGCCGTTATTGAAGCTCGCCGCAAACGACGGGTCGCCGCGCCCGTAGATTACAAGATCGCCGCGTATCGTCCCCGAAGAATCAGGCATGGAGGGCACGTAGGCGGAAGTCTTGAAACGAAAGTCGGGCCCGAGACGGTCGAGCGCGGCGGCGACCGTATAAATCTTCATGTTCGAGGCAGGGTGCAGCAGCTTCGCCGCGTTCTCTTCAAAAAGGGTGCGCCCCGAATCGAGCGAAACGATCTTGACGGCCATCTGCGCTGCGTTGAGTTCAGGGCTGCGCAGCACCTCCGTGATCCGCGCACGCAATTCTTCAAGCGTCTTCGGCCCTGGTGTTTGAATGACGACGGTAGACAACACCGGATCCGGCGTCGGCACCGGCGTCGGTTTCGGGGTCGGTGTGACGGTGGGGGTCGGCGTATTGACTCTGCGCTCGCGCTGCGGCTGCGGCCCTTGCGCGTTGACGCCTGCGAGTGTGCCGAAGAAGAGCGCGATGAGCAGAAGAAGATTAACCGGGGATGGTATTCGATTCTTTTTAATCATCATGTCAGTCGAGTACGCGAGTTCTGGATTAAGGAGAGAGCAGAGTATGGCTCAGATACGCCCAACAATGCCAGCCGCAAGGCGGCGCTCTTCTTTGGTCTTGACACGGGCACTTCAAGAGCATATTTTCGCTGCCCAAAGTTCAGTAGAGCAGTTTCGCTTTTTGAGCATAACACGCGCGGCGCACCCGTCCATCCAAAATAAGAGATTCCTCAAGCGGGCGGAGCGTCAAACCCTGCGCGCCCCTAAAGGAGAGTCAGATGAGAAAATTAGCGCTCTTAATCCCCTTCATCTTCCTGAGCGTCAACGCGCAGGCAATCCCGCTCAAAGTCGTCAATGTCAGCGCGCCGCCCATCAACTGTGTCTTTGATGCTTCCTGCACAGTCGTCGTCGAAGATACGACCGCGCCGATAATTCTGGCGGGGGCACGCTCCTCTGGCTTTCTCCAATCGCGCACCTTTCGCGGGCTGCCAGGCTCTCCGGCGGCGGGGCTTTACGCCTACCTCTATCGCGTTGACATGCGAAACGCCTTCGGCACAGTGGACATCGGCTGCGTCAATTCCGTGACGCTCAACTTCGGTCCGGTCGTGAGCACGCTTGATTTCAATGGAGACGGGTCAAGAGACGACCAGGTCTTTGTCGTCACCAGCGGCGGAATCGGCAGCATCGGCATCGCTTCAGCTGAAAAGGACGGCAACAACATCACCTTTACCTTCAGTTCTCCGGTCTGCGCCGGAGCCACGAGTGGGGCGGGGCAAAGCTCATTCTTCTGGGGATTGGTCTCCGTCTTGCAGCCGCGCTTTGTCAGTGCGAGCGTCACCCAATCGAGCGGCCCCTTGCTCCGTGTGTTTGCACGCGCCCCAAGAGCTTTAGGCTCTGGCGGGATTACCGGGCGCAGGCGGCGCGGTGGTAGTCCGATGTTCTAAGCCACAGTTTCCCGAAGGCGATGAGTATTCAGATTGAGGTGTGTTAGATGGAGCGCGCGTACCAGTTCCAGATGAGGCCGACCCAGGTCGCGTAGCCTTCCACTGTGGGATGCGCTCCGTCTTTGCGGCGCGGCACTCTGAGATCGTTCGAATTGTAGAAGCGGCCTGGAATAAAGTTCTCTTGGATGACGCGCACAATCCCGCGGTCCGGTTTCCAGCTCGGCGGCCCGATCCAGTAGGCGGGTCGGTCGCCTATCTCTGACGTGATCGCTCTGACTGCTTTGGCGCGCGCCTCCAGGTCAGTCGTGAAAATCTCGTTCGAGCCGAGCGCGATGAAAACGATGTCCGGCTGATGTTGCTCGACGTAAGCCTTCATGCGGCCTTCGGCCTGCCACCCGATGGTGGAGGAGCTGTACCAGGGAATGACTATCAGTCGCCCGCCCGCCGCTTCGACTTTCCCCTTCATCTCCCAACCGAGCCCTTCCGACATCGAATCGCCCGTGAGGAGAATTGTTTTGCCCGCCAGCGAAATCGGGTAGGTGCCCGCCCCTTCGGACCAGGCTGTGAAAACGATTCTGCCGCCCTCGGGCGTCTGAATTGTGCCGCCGACGATGGGGCCTCTGGCGCTCGTCAGTTCGAGACGCACGCCCTTGTGATCGAAGGACCAGGGAAGGGATTTGTCCGGCGCTGGCGCTTCAATCGTCAGATCATTGCAGTTGCCGTTGTCGCCGAAGTTTAAGTGAAAACTGAGGCCGCGCTCCCCGTTGAGGCTGAGGCTCAAACCTTGAGGCACGCAACGCACACCGTCTGCCGAGATTTGCGGCAGGACGCCGGCCGGCAAGTCCTTCAACACTTCGACCGTGACAGAAGATTCAAAGCCCTCCCAATGCACCTGGACCGTCACGCGTCCCGGCTTCAGAGCCCTGATCACCCCGTCTTCGTTGATGACGGCGACGCTCGGGTCCGAGACGCTCCATTTCGGCATGATGGAAGCGCGCGAAATTTCATGCTCCGAGGCCGCACTCGCCGCGTTCAGCTTCACGTCCTGATACTCTTCAAACGCGACGAGGCGTGAAGTTTGCCCGACGGCCATGTGAGTCGTGTTTCGAGGGATGCTGATTCTTAAAACGTCGCGTGTGGTCTGTTCCTGGCAGACAAAGAGCAGGAACGCGGCGGCAGCCGCGAGGGCGAGGGCTAAGGCGAGATAGGGGCGTCTCCTCATCGGAAAACCAGATTTTTCAGACTACCTTCAGTTGCGTGTCAGTCCCGCCTGCGGTACTGACTTCACTCGGACGACCGTTCGGGCTGGCCTTTGCGCAGGAGATAAACATAGGAGCAAAGACCTGCACTCTTTCTGCGAGGAAGATGCTTGCTGAAGACCAGGAGTCCAGGTTCTGTTGACATTTGGTTTGTCAATTGCCACTAGCTTTAGCTAGTGGATAGGTTTCATGGTCGGGCCAGAGGCTTGAGCCGAACTCTATTTTTCAACTCTCCTTTTGGCTTCAGCCCAAGTTAGGCTGAAGCCGAAAGGAAAGAGTTTCTCCTTAAATTCGGCTCAAGCCGCCTTCTCTTGTGCGCTCCACCCCACTAGCTAAAGCTAGTGGCAATTGAAACGAAAAACGAAATGTCAACGGAACCTAGACCGTGCGCGCATACCAGTTCCAGACCAGCGCGGTCCAACGCTCGTAGCCTTGCGCCGTCGGATGCTTACCGTCGGGCGCGCGCGGGACTTGCAGGTCGTTCGAATTGTAGAAGTGGCCCGGCTGGAAATTCTCTTCGATGACGCGCACGAGCCCCTTGTCGGGTTTCCAGCTCGGGGGGCCGATCCAGAAAGACGGGCGCGCGCCGATCTCTTCGACCATCAGCTTGATTAAGGGGGCGCGCACTTCCGGGTTCTCCATAAAAATTTCGTTCGAGCCGAGCGCGATGAAGACTACGTCCGGTTGGTATTGCGCGAGCAGCTCGCGCAGTTTCCCGGAGCCCTGCCACCAGACGATTGTAGAGCTGCGCTCGTGCCCGTCTATGAAACGCCCGCTCACCGCTTCGACCTTCTTCTTCAACCAGGGGCCGACGCCTTCGGCCATCGAATCGCCTATCAGCAATACTTTCTTGTTCGCGAGCGACAAAGGAAACACGCCATCGCCTTCGGCCCAGGCCGTGAATTTAACTTCGCCCCCGGCGCTCAGGCGCACCCTTCCGCTCACGACAGGGCCTTGCGCGCTCATCAGCTCAAGAGTGCCTCCGTTGAAGGGAAACTCCCAGGGCAGAGATTTGTCCGGCGCGCTCGCTTCCAGGGCGATGTCCGAGCAGTCGCCCTCGAAACTCAGCTCGAAGCGCAGGGCGCGCGTCGAGTCGAGCGTTAACCCGACTCCCTGCGGCGCGCAACGCGTCATTTGCGCCGAAAGCTTCGGCAACGGCCCCACGGGAAGAGATTTGACGACCTCAACCGAAGCGGTCGCCTCCCGCCCGTCCCACGCGCTCTTTAAGGTGACGCGCCCGGGCTTTAAGGCCGTCAGCGTCCCGTCTTCGCCGACTGTAGCGAGTTCCTGGTCCGACACGCTCCACTTCGCAGAGACGCTGGCGCGCAAAAAGTCGCGTGCCGACGCCGCGCTCGCGCTATCCACGTCCGCGCGCTCGCGGTACTCCTCGTATGCAGTCAACTGGGATTTCTGGCCGACGGCGATGTGCGTCAGGTTGCGCGCGATGCCGAGTTTCAAGACTTCGCGCGCGGGCTTCCTGCTGCAGGAGGCGAGGAGCGCGATTGTCGCGAGCACGCACAGGGCGAAGAGTTGGGGGCGATTCTTCATTCTTAAAACCTCTAAAGCGACTTGATTGTCTCAGGATTCCCGTTGGATCGAGTTGACGAGTTCTTCAGCGCTCGCGGTGGCCGTGCCCACTTTGCCGACGACGATGCCGGCGGCGTGATTTGCGAGGATGGCGGCTTCGAGCATGGAAGCCCCGGCACTCAGGGCCGCGCCGAGCGTCGCGATAACAGTATCGCCCGCGCCCGTCACATCGTAAACCTCCCGCGCGACCGTTGCAACATAGACGGGCTCGTGGTAGCTCTCCAGGAGCATCAGCCCGCGCTCGCCGCGCGTAATCAGGACGGACTCGCAATTCAAACGCTCGCGTATCAGGTGCGCCGCGCGCTTTAGGCCTTCGTCGCCGTGGTCCTCCGTGTTCGTCAGGCGCAGGGCCTCGTGATGATTCGGCGTGACGAGCGTCGCCGGGCGGTACGAATCGAAGTTGCGAATCTTCGGGTCCACAAGGACGGGGATGCCGCGCCCGTAAGCTACGGGCAGAATTTCCGAGAGCACGCGCGGCGTCACGGCGCCCTTATCATAATCCGAAACGACGAAAGCGTCAGCCTTTTTAATCGCCCCCGTTAAGACTTCGATCATGCGCTCTTCCGTCTCCTCGCCGGCGGGGTCGCGACGCTCTCGGTCCGCGCGCACGACCAATTGGCTGTGCGCGATGATGCGCGTCTTGGTCGTCGTCGGGCGGCTCTCGTCAACGATCATCAGGTCATCCGCAGCGCCCTTATCTTTCAGCTCAGCGCGCAGGCGCTCGCCCGCGCGGTCATTTCCGGTGACGCCGACGACGCACGCGGGCGTGCCGAAGGCGACGAGGTTCGCCAGCACGTTCGCCGCGCCGCCCAGGTGCACGGACTCGCGCCTGACGTCCACCACGGGCACAGGCCCTTCGGGGCTGATGCGCGTCACGTCGCCCCAGACAAATTCGTCCAGCATCACGTCGCCATAGACGACTATGAAACGCTCGCTCGCGCGGCGCAGCAGCTCGTCGGCACGCTCTTTCGACAATTGATTCATAAATCAGTCGTCAGCACTCTTTTTAATCCTGACCGGCAGGCAAAGTAAGAGTGGAAACCACACCGCCGTTCTGAGGATTTCAACAATTGACGCGGCAGTCACGCCGAACGCGAGCCAGTAGCATTCGGACCGGAGCTTTCTTCCAGGACCCGGTTGATGGCAGCCGTGACGCGCTCTACGGGAACGCGGCGGATACATTCGGGCGCGTCGAATTCGGCGCAAAAGTAGCCTGGGCAGGGCTGGCAGGCCAGCTCTTCGCGGACGACTTCGGCGGGCACGACGGCCCACGGACGCCAGTGCGCGACGTTGGACGAGCCGAAGATGACGACCGAAGGCGTCCGCAGGGCCGCGGCGATGTGCGCGACGCCGCTGTCGTTGCCGACGAAGATTCGCGAGCGCGCGGCGAGCGCAGCCACCTCTGGAAGCGACAGGTCTGTAAATGCGTTGATGCGAACCGAACTATTCTCAGCCAGTGCATCAATCACACGCGCCTCGTCAGGCGCGGCGATGGCGATCACGTCGAAGCCTCGCGACGAGAGGTCTTCGGCGACGCGCGCGAAGTTACGCGCGGCCCACTGCTTCGTCTCGAAAGCGGCGGCGGGGTGAATCAGCGCGAGCGGCTTTGGCCCGTCCAAGCCCGCCTCGCGAAGTCTCTCGCCAACGCTCCTCGCAGCCCCTGCTGTGACCGCGAGTCGAGTCGGCGGGCGATCCGACACGGGCACCCCGGTCCAGCCCAGAAGCGCCAGTTGCTGTTCGACCGAATGGGTCTTCTCCGTTCCCCATAATTCGGAGGACGGCGGCGCGGCGTGGTTGAGCAAGCGGCTGTACTGGTAACTGCTGTAGCCGACGCGTTGGCGTGCGCCCGAAGCGCGCGTCAAAAGCGTCGCGGTCGTCCCGCCGTGCAGGTTGTAAGCGACGTCATAATGTGCGGCCCGGAGGCGGCGAACGGCGCGAGCGCGCGACGCCGTGCTCCCGCGCTCGACCGTGATGATGTTGTCAACGGCGTCGAAGCCTTCGAGCACGGGCGCGACCCAGCTTTCGAGCAGGATATCTATCTGCGCATCCGGGAGAAATCTACGCAGCGCGTCGAGCGATGCCGTTGCCAGGACCGTGTCGCCGATGGAGCGCAGGCGGACGACGAGCACACGCCGGACCTGACACCAGTCCCAGCGCGCGGGCGCGAGCGGCTGCGGCTCCGAGACGCCGCGCGGTTGAGTGGCTGCGAGAGCGCTCGCGGCGCTCGCTAGCGTCTCAGGCTTTTCCAGCAGGCTTTTCATCCTCGACGGTCGCCTCGTCAATCAACATCACCGGAATGTCATCACGGACCGGATAGACTCGCCTGCACTTCACGCATTTAAGAGCGCTCCCGTCCGGCTTCAGCTCGACCTTCGACTTGCACGCCGGACACGCAAGTATCTCCAACAAATCTTGACTGAGTGCCATTCTCCGAAACCTCTTTGCTTCTGAGCCCTTCGAGATTGAGTAGACCTCGAACGGCGCGTTTGACGAAAGAGAGCAAGATTAGCAGAAAACAGTAATAAGTGAAAAAGAGATGGGAAGATGTCTAAGCCTGAGTCGGTGGACTCGAAAAAAACTGGATGGGAGCACACGACCGCCCCAGATAGAGAAGCAGCACTGGATTGCTGCTCATCTATCACGTGGCTTCAGGCATTCCAGTCTAATCCCGGACGCAGCAAGGCACTTGACGGCAGCGCGCTTCTGTTAATCTCAGCCGAGAGAATGGATCAAAGACGCTTCTCGACTGCGCTTCTATTGATCGCTCTTACTGAAACGTATGCTGACAGTTGCCCCGAGCGTGTTGATACGATTGAACTTCGGCGCAGACTCGCCGTTCTTGTAAGTTAGACCGAAACCGAGATTATCTGTAACTTCAAACTCCAGGCCGGACGAGAAGAAGTTCCGCTTCGTCTTGGACTCCAACGGGAGATAGTAAAAAGTGTTATCCATCCAGAGATAGACCTCGTTGAGCTTGAGATGTTCGTTAAGGAAATTGAGCTTGAGTTTCGCTGTGACGCGCGGCGTGAGGCGGAAGATGTTATTTTTAATCTCCTCAGAAGACCCCCTTCTGATGGTCCGACCAGCGCTCATGCCGAGAAACGGGCGCCACCTGAATTGAACGGGACTGGCTGTGTCGAGGGGTGTGCTGACGCCGATAGCCAGGTCGGGGAGTGTCGGCGTAAACAGGGCCTCGAAACTCATTTTCTTGATGTCGAAGTCCTGGTCACCTTCGAATTTGCCGTTCAGTGCCAGGTAAATTAGGTTGTGGGTGCCGGGCTTTAATTGCCGGTCTATGACTGCCCCCGCGCGAAAGCGCCAAGCGTCCTCCGACTCCGACTCGTCGCTGGTGAGTTTACCCTCAACAGAGGTCTGGAAGCCGACGGAGGTTCGAGTAGTTTGCGTAAAGCGGTGCTCATAGATCAGGGCAAAATCCGCTGTATAGACAGAGTTTTTCCCCAACGTGCGCAGGAAAGAGAACTCCGCGCCCTTGCCCGCGTCCGGTCCCTCCACCGCCCTTTGCAGTGAGAAGCCTTTGTCGCTGAAACGCTTGAAGAGCGAGCGGGCGGTGGTAAAGCTGAATGGACCGCCAACATTTCTCTCTTCGGTCAGAGCAGTCGAATCGGGAGTTGGCTTATAGAAAGCGGTTACCCGCCAGTGATACGTCACGCCCTTTTCTAAGACACCCTCCGGGACAGTGTAGAGAGTAGAAAGCGGATGCGGTCGCGGCTGCACCTCAGCCGTGTGAATAATCGAACCCGGACTGAAGCTCTCATCTGAAATCTCAACAACAAACTTTACAATCGTGGGGCGCGGAGGATGATTTTGATCTTCCGTCCACGACAAAGTCGGCTGCACTGATTCGTTCGTGAGATTATCGCCGGGGGTTGCCAGCAGGAACTTAGGCGGCAACTGAGACTGCGAAGTAAAGGGCGCTGGCGACATTCCAGTCTCGGCCATCCAGGCATACAGTTGCACATCCAGTTCACGGATCGCGCTGGCCGTCCTGTCGTAATCGCGTGAGGAGGGGTTAACGGTTTCCAGATACCTGCTCAAAGCAGCCCTTCTCTTGCGGAGGGCGGCGAGCCGGGCGGGCGGGTTATTTAAAGGGGTGGCGGCCTTATCCTCGACGTCCGGCTTGGAAATGCCATCATTAACTGATTCTGCGACGGCCCGTTGCGCTGCAGCATGAGGAGTTAGAAGAATGAGGGTAAACAAGCAGATTGTGATTGAAATTAGGGTTTTCATCATTTTCCCTTTCTATGGACCATGTCAGCTCAAAGCGGATGGGAGGTGACTTGGAGTTATTGGTCTTTGCACTTGAACTCCTTCGACACCGCATTGATGATGTCGCTTACCTTTTTGAATTTCACGAAGTCGTTGGGGGTGAGGACCTGAAGGTTGCAGCCGCTTGGTTTAGGGTCGTCCACTGCACGCTTGACCTCGAAGAAAAGCCCGCGCTTAGCGAATTCGTCAATATCTATCTCTTTGCCGAACCGACTCGCAGGGGTGATATTGCTTTTCTTCAACACGACGCGCAGAGCGGTAACAACCTTTATTTCGATTTCAGTTTTGGTGCAGATACAACTCATGACTGGATACTCCCTTCGGTGAATAGGGTGAATTATTGACCGGACCATCTTCGGAATTCGGTGACGATAGTTTTCGAATGTCCGGGTAAGAAGAGGACGATCAGATAAGGCGTAACCTGAGGCTGGCTACGAAAAATGCAAGCCTTTGGAGTCTTAAATCCTTAACAATGCGGATAAGCTAACACATTGGTTTTGATCAGGGAAGATTTTTATTGGTAGAGAACGACCTGAAGCACCAGGACACCTGACTGTGTTTGTTTATTCCTCCGGGAGAGAGTGAGGATCGTCGGATAAAAGCAAGAAGGCTGGCATCTCATCGCTCATTACTCGTCAACGCTTTCCCACAGTCATCCGCATTCCGTGTTTCGGGCGGAGCGTGATGACGGGCATGGTCTCGACGCGATGGTTGGGGACGAGGCGCATCCGCCAATCGCGCGCGAGCGCGGCGACGAGCAGGACGCCCTCCATCCAGGCGAAGCCTTCGCCGATACAGCGGCGCGTGCCGCCCCCGAAAGGATAGTAGGAGAACTGCGGCCTGGACTCGCGTGCCTCCTGGGTCCAGCGCTTGGGGTCGAAGCGCTCGGCCTGTGGAAAGAAACGCTCGTCGCGGTGAGTCACATAAGGACTGAGTAAGACGAGCGACCTGGCGGGAATGACGTAGCCGCCCACCTCGTAATCCTTGAGCGCGAGGCGACCGATGGCCCAGGCGGGCGGGTAGAGCCTCATTGATTCCGAGAGCACCATCTCCGTGTAACGCAGGCGCGGCACGTCTTCAACCGTGGGCTCTCGCCCTTCGAGCACCGCGGCGAGTTCTTCGTGCAGTTTCGTTTCAACCTCCGGGTGCTGGGAAAGCAAGTACCAGGTCCACGTGAGCGCGTTCGCAGTGGTCTCGTGGCCGGCGAGAAAGAGCGTCATCACTTCGTCGCGCACCTGTAGGTCAGACATCTGGCCGCCGTCACCCTCTTCGTCGCGCGCGGCCAGAAGCATCGAGAGCAGATCGCCGCGGTCCTCAAGACCTGCGCGCCGCTCTTCGATAATGCGGTAGATGGTCTCGTCCAGACGGTCCTTCGCCCGCTGGAAACGGCGCACGTGCGGGAGCGGCAACTTTTCCAGCAATTCGGAGAAGGGCATCAGGAGGTAATCGAACAACTCCATGACGGCGGTCAGCGCCGCCCCGATCTCGTCTGCCTCCGCCTCGACGTCTGCGTCAAACAGCGTCTTGCCGACGATGGCGAGCGTGAGGCGCATCATCTCCTGTGAGATGTCCAGGGTTTCGCCGTCACGCCAGCGCGAGGAGGCGCGCGCGGCGTAAGCGGTCATCACCGCCCCGTAAGAGGCTATCCGCCCGCGGTGAAAGGCTGGCTGGGCGAGACGTCGCTGGCGGCGGTGGAAATCTCCCTCGCTGGTCAGGAGTCCTTCGCCGAGCAGACGTTTGGCGCGCTGAAGCGCACGCCCTTTCATGAAACTCTGGTGGTGCGTGACCAGCACGTCTTTGATGTAGTCCGGGTGATTCAGGAAGAAGACGTCCTGCGGACCGAACCTGAAATAGACTATGTCGCCGTACTTCCGCGACAGCTTCTGCAAGTATGAAGCAGGCTCTCGGCGGAATATGAAAAAATGGGTCCCGGGAAGCTTGCGTTTCGGGCCTGGGGGATAATGATATGCTGATAACATTCCTTTGTGTTACATCGAGAGCTATTTGGCGTTAACTCCTCAAGAGCTAGATGTATTCTTTCATTGACGATAAATATGGTCAAACTTGCTCGTACTGATGGCCCTATCGTTATCAGCTTTTACCCATCAACCTCCTGATGGTCTTCAGCAATAGCGCAAGTTGACTTGCGGCTGGGTGTTGACATCTCTTTCTAATATTAATATCGTTCCCGCGCTTTAAATAGATTGCTTTCTTGCTGATGAGAGCCTTGCCGTGTCAGACTCACAATCTCATAAAGGCGAGGAAGCATTTCATTACCAAATAAGAGTTTAATTAGCCCGTAATCAACTGAATTTCCCTGCATTGCCCTAGCCATGACTTCGAGCAGGAGTTGGAAAAACGTGTTCACCTCACCAAACCGAACTAAAAAAGCCACGCAACCGATATTCTGCTCTGCACAGCGCGCTAGATGGATTTCGGTTGTGGTTCTACTTGTATCCATATCGCCCCCCATCAAAGCGCAGAATAATAAACCGTCTAATTCAAATAAACGAGTCACTAGCACGATTCAAATACCCAATCTTACTCTTTCTCCGCAAGAGAGTGATGTAAACACCTCTCGCATGGAGACAAGACTATCCGATATAGAGGCAAAACCATCTAATATAGACTCCCGGTTATCAGTTCCCAAGCCAACACTGGATGACTCTTTACCTAATTTGCTTCGCTGGTTTCTTTGGAGTATGGGTATAGTTGGAAGTTTAGCTTCTATATCTGCTGTATGGCTCGCAATCTTAATTTATCGTCGCCAAGGTAAAGAGCAAACTGAGCTAACTAATAAGCAAACCGGGCAATTCAAAACACTGACAGATCAGCAAACCGAGCAATTCAAAACACTGACAGATCAGCAAACTGGTCAATTTGAGGCCTTGGCCCGAGAGCTATCTTATGAAGTACATCCAATAAAACCAGATGAAGCTCTTAATCGCGTTCGCCAGTGGTTTGAAGATGAGGATTTAGTTACCTTCGAATTCTTTTCCACTTTTTCTATCGTCCCGCTTTTCTGGAATGAAGAACATAGGGCGGCTAAAGCTACTGAACTGCTCTCTGAGAGGAGATATAGAGATAAAATCAAACTAATAGGACCTTCCACGAAGCAATCAGAGAAAGACTTCAAGGCAGTCGCCACTTTTTTAGTCAATAGTAAGACTGAGAAAAGGCTCAAAACCAGCCGTGTGCTAAATTGGTTGACTGATGCGTTGGTTGAGATGGGGGAACTAGAGTGGAAGGAGTCAACAACACCAAGCTTTGAAAATATCGAAGCGCTCCTCAAAAAAGTTAAAGGGAGCGGTGGATCTGCCAAACTGGTAGAATCTCTTTCCGGGATTATAGCTAAGAATTATCGTCATGAAGAAGAGGAAATTAAGAGATGTGTACATTACAGAGAACAAGCCGCCGCATTAACTGTCAATTACGCTTTGGCTAGATTCAAAAATAAGAGTCCCTCTGAGGCTTTTGAGATGCTTGTATTCTCTGATACTGAGGAGGATCCTTCCAATCTATTTGCAAAGGCGAGAAAACCACGCCCTGAGCGGATGCTGAGTGAGCCTCTCATTTACCGCACCAGAAATCGCTTGCTAATGCGAGCCATCTGTGACCCCGTCAAGACGATCCTCATGAAGGTTAATCAAGAGGAAGTGGAACATCTAACACTATGGAATATTCAGCATAGCGTTGATGAGCCGAGTCAGGGAACTGTGTTGATATTGCCTAATGCTTACGGGATTTTGCCCTATCAAGAGCTTCTAGCCAATGATCTTGCGGAACATGGCTGGGATGTGTACTGGTTAGCTTTTAGTGGACAAGGAATTCCGGGTGAACTCTTTCTCCGTTCTGCTGTGGCCGAGTTGTCTATCGTAATAAGCCGCCTAACTAATGATATGCCAAAATCGCTTGCCATCATTGCTCATGGTGCTGGTGCGTGGGCAATTCTTGAATACCTAAAAAATGAGCCAGCTAAATGCGCAACGCTCTCTACGCTGGTAATCAATGGAATGCTTTTTAATTTAAAGCGTGTGCTTGAAAGTGATATAAACCAAATGAAGGAGCGTAACGTTTGCGCTAAACTCACGGCGGAAGAGATAGAATATAATCCTATCCCAGCATTGAAGGTTATAGACGTTCCTATTCTATTCTGCCATGCGAGGGATCACAGGCACCTCCTCCGTACCAACGAAGAAGAGATGGCAATTGCTGTTGAAACAGCGCCGAGAGCAAAAATTTGCTGGTTTGATAGGGGGTATGATGAAGATTTAGAACAACTACCGCCGTTCGTTGAAACTTATATTTCCTGGCTATCCTCTGCACCAGAGAACGAAAGCGCTAAAGCATGAACATTGTCGCACCGAAGGCGTAAAGTAAACTAGAAAAGGAGTGACGTCGAAATGGAAGTTAGGGAGCAACAGATTGAGCATCTGACACTTCGGAGCGTAGAACCACGCTATGTTCCCGGCGCAAGTCATGAAAGAGTCTTGATACTGGGTAATGCCTACGGCGTCATGCCATACCAATTACCTCTGGCCGTCGCTCTTGCAGAACGAGGTCTGAAACCATACTGGTTCGCCTTCAGCGGTCAAGAGGGCACAGAAGGATCTTTCGCTACCGAATCCGTTCTAAATGACGTTTCAATCGCTATGAATCATCTTGCCGCCGAGCACACGGCTGAGCCAATATCTATGATTGCTCATTGTGTAGGTGCATTAATCGCGCTTGAATATTTGCACGCGCACCAAAAGAAACAGGAGCAGGTTAAAAAGATGATTATCTATGGCTTATTGTTTAATCCTGCACGCAGATGGAAACATGCCTTGCCGAGATTGAAGAAAAGTGGAGTCAATGTCGGATTCACTAAGGAAGACACAAATTACAGCCCTCTATCAGCTTTATCATCGCTGCATGTTCCGCTCCTGTTCTGCCACGCAAAAGATAATCTCAATCTTCGTCGCGCCAGCCAACAAGAAGTAGCAAAGGCTGTAGAGACAGCACCAGAGGCAGAGATTGTCTGGTTTGATAAGGGATACGACCATGATCTCGATTCCCTACCGGAATTTGTGGAATGCTATTACTCTTGGTTAAGAAAACCTGCTAATTCCATGACTGAGGAGGAAGCGCATGCAGAAATGGGTGATTAAACACTTTATCATATCGGGAATTTTAGCAGCGATCACCTTTGCCTTAGCCTTCGCTCTCGGAGCAGGCATTATCTTAGCGACTGGCGTTCCCGCCACGGGTGGGATCGCAAATATATTTGTAGCTGTGCTGGTCCTCGTTATCGGAGTGAAAATCGTACCCAAGTTTGGATTTGCGATATTAACGATTGCCTTGGTTTTTACTTTTGCCATACCTACGATCATTGGTGGCCCGCCCGGCATCTATAAGATTCTGAATGGCCTCCTCATTGGTCTTGTTGTAGATATCATTCTCGTGCTCGGTCGTCGTACCCGCTGGGCCCATATTCTGGCTGGCTCCTTTGGTTCGATGATCAGTATTTTATCCATCTATGTTGCGCTTGTGATCCTACAGCTTCCTGGTGCCAGCAAACTCGCCCCTCTGCTTCTTCCGCTGACAGCTATGCAAGCTGTTCTGGGCGCATTGGCTGCTTGGATAGGATTACAAATCTTTGAGCGTCGGCTCTCGAAGCTTGGCTCCGTACAGCGGCTCATGGCTAGTCCAACTCAGCAGCAGGAAGTGTAATCTGTAGTGGATTCCAAACTGCGCCTCGAAGCCGTTCGTGTAGCATACAGCGACCAGCCAACTTGGATTATTGATGGCCTCAACTTACAAGCACAGGCTGGAAAATGTATTGGGATTGAGGGGCGCAACGGGGGCGGAAAGAGCACTCTGGCCCACGCGATTGTGGGCGTCATTCCTTACATCACACCGGGGCGTGTGCAGGGTCATACCTGGATAAACTCTCAAGACCTCTTCTTAAAGAATCTTCAAACGCGCCTTGGCGCAGTAAGCTATTCCTTTCAAGATACTGAAAGTCAGATTCTCTTTGGAACAGTCGCTGAGATTTTGGGAATGCGAGAAAGCGGAACTGATCGAAAGCTTCTCAAGACAGCCATTGATGATCTTCATATTGAGTACTTGTTAGATAGAACACCCGACGAACTCTCTGGCGGAGAGGCGCAACGTGTAGCGCTGGTGACTGCCCTGCGGCGGAGTCCTGATCTTATTATCTATGATGAGGCCAGCTCAGCTTTAGATCCTCAGGCTCGCTTTGATTTTAAACTATTGGTGGAGCATCTGAAACAGAGCGGGCATATCCTGCTCCTCCTAGGCCAACAATATGACATCCTAAATCCTTACTGTGATGTCGTGCTGGCATTACAGGACGGAAAATTAAGCGAGAACTCTACCCGCAACCTCATCTTGCCGCAGAAGGCCGTAGAATTTTGGCAGACAATGAAATCAATTCTTCCGACCGACGCAGTTCTAGCACCGGAATTAAAGCTGCAAGGAATAGAATTTAAGCGCCGTAGTAACAATTTTATGGTTGGGCCATTGACCCTTTCCTTCAGCCCGGGGGAGACCGTTGCCCTTCTAGGCCCGAACGGCTCTGGTAAAACTACCCTCTTTTTATTATTGCTGGGAGCGCTTAAACCAAATTCTGGTCTCTTTATTCTAGCTGGCCGCAGATATAAGTCGGCCTCATCTTCACCTTGGCTGAGCACCGTGACAATGACCGCCCAAAGTCCCTTAGAGCAGATCATCACTGGAACCATCGGGGAAGAACTCAGTTCAGTAGCGCCAACACAAAATGAGAGTACCGACCCTGCTTTACGAGCGGAGATTCTTAAACATTTCCCTTATCTAGATTTCAATAAAGATCCACTACAACTTTCCCATGGTCAGCAAAGGATGCTAACTATGCTTACATCATTTTTGAGTGAACATTCTATTTTATTAATTGATGAGCCCGAGCAAGGTCTTGATATTTCATCGCTGCAGTATATTAAGGCGTGGATGCAGATAAATAACCGCCAGAAGTCTAAAACTGTTCTCTTCTCTACTCACGACCTTAAATTTGCAGCCGAGGTTGCGAACCGATGCTTACTCATCGTTGATGGAAAAAATGTAGCGGAGATTTCAACGCGGAATCCAGAGGAATTAGAGCAATGGTACTTTGCTCAAATTAAGAGTCAAAAGAATGAACATTGATCCTAGAGTGCGAGTGCTGATGCTTGTCATCCTCTCAGTAGCTCATGCGGTAGCTTCCCTCAGAATGATCCCGCTGCTTCTGTTGTTTACTCTTGTTATCAGTCTACTACACAGGCCAAGCTTAGTTCGTGGTGCCAAAATAATTGCAGTGACGGCTATAGCTTTAGGAATTTTGGCATTAGTTGTGTGGTTTACCAGTAATAATATTTCGTTATCTGAGCTTCTTTTAGGTTATCTTAGATGGATCTCATTAGCCGCCGTTTCAATAGTGCTGTTTCTATCTATAAATGCCCTGGAGATGATCACCAGCTTGGTTTATTTTCGCCTACCACTTGGAATTGCTATGGCGGCTGGAATTGGCTTGCGATTTCTCCCCGTTTTTTTCGAGGAGGCACGGCGCATTAGAATTATGCAGCGACATCGAATACTCTCTAAATCTCGTCTTACCCTAAGATCGGTTGGGTTTATTAACACTCTTAACCGAGTAATTAGCCCATTCTTAATATCTGCCCTACGCCGTGTAGACCTTCTGGTACTCTCTATTGCAGTTCAAGATCTTGAACAGCGAATCTTGAATTACAGGTTCTTAACTTTTAAGATGCGCGATTGGGTTGCAGTTCTGGTGGTAGTACTTCTCCTTGGTATAACATTGGTTCTTTAGAACCTTCCTCACTTGCTCTAAGTTCCCCAGCCAGCGATGAATGTAAGTCATTCATCACCGCGCTTGCCCTTCGCACGCTCGTGTGATAGTGATTGAAGTGACACAGCCGGGCTCTTTCAGTGAAGCAAAGGGATTTAATAGTTTGTCTTTAGAATTCGCAGTCGAGTATCCATGCAGTTTGCGCGCGCGCTATTCGGAGGAGCACCTGCGCGCGTGGGGACGCCTCAGTAATATCCACACCCGCCTGACGACGGGCGAAGAGGCAGCCCCGAGCGAGGACAAGGTGCGCTTTGTCGAGAACGCGCGCGACGAATTGGACCGGACGCAGAGCGAGACGGTCGTGTGCGCGTCGTGCCCCGCATGCCTGCCGCAGGAGATGGCCGGCGAAGGCGAACTGGTCGGATGCCTGGGCCGCGTCACCTATCCTGTCGAAGCGCAGTTCGAGAAGTTCATGGCGGACCGCGTGCAGCTCACGCTCGACACTCTGGACAAGGAGGACCAGCCGCGCCTCCTACGCATCCTCGTTGATGCGGAGTCGCCCTTCGACGGCGAAGGCACGAAAGAGTTGCGGCGGGTGACGACGGCGCAGGGCCTGCGCTTCTTCGAGCTTCGCCTGCCGATTAAGCTCGTGCGCGAGGCCGCCCATCTGACGACGGACAATCTCTTCGACATGCTCGCCGGGTTCCGCTCGGCAGATTCCGAGCAGTCCACCTACACGCGCGAGTTCCCACAGGCGGCGACGGGCGATTACTACGATTTTCTGGACTACATTCTGCGCAATGAAATTTCCGAATCGGAGCGCGCACGCCTGCACTCGCGAAGCCGCAACTACGCGCAGTTCCTGCGTCTCCTGGCCGCTTTCGAACGCGCGGAGGCTCTCAACACGAGACTGTTGATGGATTAATTGGAACCAGACAAATCTTTCTGTTGCTCCGGTTCAAACGTAATTATGATAACGAAAGCCGATCAACTTCTGGCGGCGTGAACCTCAACAGTCCCTGCCGCAGGAGAACATGAGGACGTTCGTGATGAAGAGGTTTAGTTCGTGGAGTCCAGGCAGTCGGATCGGATCGGCTGTCGCAGTGGTTGCGCTGCTCGGGTTGGCGCTTGTCTCCTGCCAGCGCTCCAAACCGGGTGAGCAAACCGGCTCGAAGCCACAGACCAGCATTCCCAATAACCACCCGATGCCGAACCCTGGCGGAGAGGCGGCGACCTTCAGCACACAGGGTTCCGTCAATCTCACGGGCGAGTACTTCCGTGTCCAGGGCAAGAACAACCAGAGTTGCGCGACCTGCCACCTCCCGGAGGAGGCCTGGAGCATCACCGCCGCCACGCTGAAACGACTGTTCGACGAAACGGGCGGCACGCATCCGGTCTTCAACCCGACGGACGCCAACAACCCGGAGGTGGACGTCTCCACGCCGGAGGCGCGACGCGCAGCTTACAGCATGCTCCTGACCCGCGGCGTCTTCCGCAGGGGCGGCCCCCCACGGCCTGACTCCGAGTGGGAATTGATAGCGGTTGAAGACCCGCACGGCTACGCGAATCTCAACAGGCTGGTGCATTGGCGGCGCTCCATGCCGACGATCAACTTCCCCGTCGGCAGCGCTACGGTCAACTGGGACGCCGGCTCCAACGTGGGCAAAGGCCAGCGAGCCGCGCTTGAGAACCTGACCAATCGCCTCTTTCCTAAAGCCATGCAGGCCCCGCCGCCGACGCCCGAAGTGGTCGCCGACATCGTGGATTTCGAAAGCGCGTTATTTACCGCGCAGGTGACGGTGCCGGACGTGGGGCGTCTGGACGCGGACGGCGCGCGGGGCGGCCCGGAAGCGTTGTCAACGATGTCGAAGGTCGAAGGCCGCTTCGACCTCTTCGATGCCTGGGCCGGTGACGCGAACCCGAAGCGGGCGCAGATCGCGCGCGGCCAGGAGGTTTTCAACGGCGGTCATCTCAGTTGCAATGCCTGCCACAATGCTGCGAACAACGGCACCAACATCAACAACACCCTGTTCGACATCAAAACCGCGTCGGTCGAGGCGCGCACCCCGGACCTGCCCCTCTACACCTTCCGCAACAAACAGACGGGCGAGACCATCCAGTTGACGGACGCGGGCATGGGCAACGTCACAGGGAAGTGGGCCGATCTCGGCCGCTTCAAGACGCCGACGCTGCGCGGGCTCGCGGCGCGCGCGCCCTACTTTCATAACGGGATCGCCGCGACGCTCGAAGACGTGGTGCGCCACTACGAGAAACATTTCGGCTTCGATTTTACGGACGAGGAACGGGCCGACCTTGTGGCATTCTTAAATGCGCTCTGAGGGTGAGACGGGACGCCTGACTAAATAAGAGATTGCCGCCGGGGCTATTCCCGCAATATCTCTACAGCCGTTTGCTCGTCAGTATCGGATTATGCCGGCGATGGTGTGGAAGGTGATGACCTCGCCGTCGAGCGAGTTGGCGACCGGCGCGCGGCGCCCCTCGGGTCACCTGACGGCCCACGCACTGAAGCCATATTTTTTCATGTGCCAGTGAGCGGCATTGATGTTCGCCACGGGGTCTTCACGGGGCAGTCCGGCTCTGCCTTCAGGTGTGTTGCCCCAGGTCCTCGGGTCGAACTGGTAGATGCCGACGTACCTCCCGCTCTTGCTGCGGGCCGTCGGCTGAAACTTGGATTCGCGCCAGGCGATTTTGACGACTCTGGTCTCCGGGAGGCCGTACTTGCGTGCCGAAGCCCTGATGAGGGCTTCGATCTCTTTGGGTGTGTGCCGGGCCTGAACGCTCTGTAAAGTGCGCGTAGTGGTCTGCGTTTGAGCCCGGCGGCCTGCGCGTGGGACAGCTCGCGCGACCGGCACTGTGAAGACTCCCCCTGCCAGCGCGACTAAAGGGATAAATTTCAAATAAGCAGTTACTGCCGCGACGCGGCTTTCTCGTCTCTTAAACATAAGCCGGAGAGTTTACAACAAAAGCTTAATATCTTCAAAAGCGCGAGCGCGTCATGTGGAGCTGAGCGCAACGACGACAACACCGGCTAAATCATCCGGCTCTGCGTTGACGCCCCCCACGTGGCTAAACCGGGCCGCCGAGGTCATTCACCGCATTATGTAAACTGCTCGTCGCACTTAATCAGGCGCGCCCGATAATCCTTCTCATGTCGTAAATAACGGCACCCCGGTATAACCTGGATACGGGCTCAGTTTTCTAAAATTACCGCAGCTCTTAAAAGCAGACGAAGGAGATAAAGTATTGTAAAATGGGAAGAACCAGAGGTTTGTGTAAGGAAGGACTTTATGAACAGAGACCCATTTTTCAATTCAGCTATAAATGAACTTATTCGTCAGGAAGAGGAGAGACGGAGAAATTTTTCAGATTACTTATGGACTGAAAAGCTTAACGAAGCCTCTAAGATAAATGATCTAATAAAGCACGTTAATCCTGAGAGACATAATTTCTTGCCTTCAATCTCTCGGATGTTAGAAGAACACTCAAAGTCACTTTTAGGTTTCCGCGATACCCTTAGTAAGTCCCTTTTGCCTGATGTTTCGTCTATTCAGAGTGCGGCACAAAGCGTTGTAGAGTCTTTAAAAGATCAGATGATTATCCATAGTGGTAGTGAGGCACAGAGGTTACTTGAAAGTGTCCAATTTAAAGACCTTTTGAAAGTACCGCAGTTTGATACTACAAAATTATTTGAAGCAGCTTCAGTATCAGCTTTCTTACCGAGTCAAAAAGATTTAATCTCATCTATTGCTGCGCTCCAGCCTAGTTGGCCCAGTTCTAGAATCACTTTAGATTCTATAGAGGGAATGACGGGTTTGATGTCTTTGCGGAATGCAGTTGTTATCAATCCTTTCGGTGATTTAGAGCGGGATGCTCTTCAGAGTCTTCTGGGAACATGGGACATCTCTAAGTTAACGAATGCAAATTTGTTTGAGGCAGAGGCGCGAACAAAGTTCTACCTCGAACAAGGGTTCGATGCACGGCTTACAGCCTTTCCAACCAGTGCTTATAACGATGCACTTTTTCAGTCGGGACTCTTACGACCTGATCTATTTTCACCAGTATTTCCAAGAACCGAGATGGGATATTACCCACTCGAAGAAGAGGAAAGAGAGGTATCAGACGATCCTGAAGTAGAAGAGGAAAGAGAAATTAAGGCAAGACTTCTAAAAGCGTATGACATTATTTCCAATCTAGAAATCCGATTGCGCGAGTTTTTGGTAGATGTAATGGAAAGGGTCTTCGGTCAAAGCTGGACGAAGCAGCGAGTGCCAGGAGAAATATATAAGCAGTGGAAAGAAAAGCGCGATATTGCCAAGAGCAAAGGCGAAAAAGAGCAGCCCATACTTTGGTATGCGGACTTCACTGACTACGAAAGAATCATCACTCGCAAGGACAACTGGAAAGAAACATTTGAGGTGAAATTCATTAACATGATGGACATTCAGGTTTCTTTCCAAAGACTTTACCCAATTAGAAACTGCACTATGCATACTCGACCTCTCACTAAAGAAGATTTCCTGCTTCTAACGGTTGAGGCCCAGCGCATTCTACGTGCAATAGGGGCGCTTGATAGCATTGATGAAGAATAATTGCAGATTGTAGTTATCAGAAATAAGTCAGATGAATTTCAATGGGACATTACAGTTATGATGTCCCGTTCAGTCTTTCACACTTTCGCCATCTTGTTGGTTCTGAGGTTCGGCGGGTAATGCCCCATTCTTTTTCTCGCGGGCAGCGAAAATAGCGTCAATCCTTTGCTCCTTCAGGTGAGGCAGTCAGGCCTTCTCCTCGTCCAGTTGACGCAGGCTGTCGAGGATGAGGTTTGTGTTGCTGGCCGCGTTGATGGTGACGGGGAATTCCTTGACCACTTTCTCAAAATCGAAGGTGCCGGTCGTCACCTCGACGATTTTGCGGAATGCCTCCTCCCCTGTCGTCTCGCCGCTCTCTGCGCCGACGATGCGGCCTTCGTTGAAGAGCACACGGCCTGAGCGCACATTGCTCACAATCGCCAGAACCCCAGTCAGCCGGGAATTCTCGATCACCTGGACCGCGTCGAAGATGCTGATGGCCGAGAGGTCTCCGGAAAGCGTCGTCTGCGGCCTTTCAATGACGCGCCGGGGCTGAGCGGCAGCCTCGTCCTGCCGAAGGTTTGGGCGGCGCGCGCGCCTGATTGCTTCCAGGCCCGGGGCAATCGAGATGCGCGGATCAAGGTTTTTAGCTTCGATCAGCCGGTCGTGCGCCGCCTGAAGCTCCTCGCGCTCGATGTAGAGGCTGGCGAGCAGCAGACACTGGCGCGCGGCCTCCTCAGGATGTTTGCGCGCGGCAATTTCGCGCAGGCGCTCGCGCAACTGTATCGAGCGCGGAAGCTGCTCCAGGGCGTCCTTCAGCCTTTTGATGGCGCGCTCCGGCACTTGATACTTGATGAACAACTCCGCATCGAGCAGTGCCGTCTCGACGTCGTTCTCCTGTTCCTTGGCTGTCAGCGAATCGTTTGCCATCAGGTTTTGATAGTAAAGCTCTCCCAGGCCGGGCCGCAAGTTTATCACAAACGAGTGAGCGCTCATTCAACACGCTTCTATTCCCGCTACCGGAAACACCATATCGTATAGGTGTTGAGCCCTCGCCTGGCGTGCGCGTTTCCCGTGTGCGACAGCTTACAAGGACATTCGCCCGTCAAGAGTTCACGAAAGCTCTCAACCGATTCGGCCCAAGCTAAATTTTAATTATTCTTAGCCGCCGGGGGCTGAAAACTTCAAAACTTTGCCTTTTGTACGCCAGGGCACACAAAGAGATGAATTGTCTTACAAATGAAACGTGGCACGCTGGATGCTCACTCAGTCGGACGAGAAGTCACAGAGGTCAAGGAAAATCACCCGCGTGAGATCTCCCCGGTCACTTTATTTCATCCCCCGATGACTCATTTGTCCGACTCACTTTTGGAGAGGTCAAAGGCATGCACGATGAAATCGCGTTAGAGACTGCTAACGCTGCGACTATCAGGCTGGTGAATGGTAGCTGGGCGAACTACCTGACGCGCTTTTTTCAGCGCCTGAAAACCATAGGCCGCCTGCACAGAACGGACGGGACGGAGGCTTTGATAAAGCGGCTCAAGCGCGCACGCCCCGAAACCTATTACCACAGCGTGCGTGTTTCCAGGCTTTCGCGCTCCATCGGACGCGCCTTCGGGTTTGACGACAACCGCCTCAAACAGCTCTGTTACACGGCCGTGCTGCACGACGTCGGCAAGGTCCTGGTGCCCCAGACGGTCCTCAACCGTCCGCGCAAGCCGACGCCCACCGAGCTTTTCGTACTGCACAAGCACCCTAGCTTCGGCGCGCTCCTGGCCTCTTATTTCAATCTCCCGGCGGAGCTGCGCGTGCGCACGCAGCACCATCACGAGCGTTGGGACGGGAAGGGCTACCCGCACAAACTCGGGGGCGAAGACATCCCTCTGATGGCGCGCATCGTCCAAGTGGCCGACACTTATGATGCGATGGTCTCCGACCGCCCGTACCGCAAGGCGCTCAGCCACGAAGTGGCAGCCGCAGAGCTTCGCAAGGAAGAGGGCAAGCAGTTTGACCCGCGCGTGATCGAAGCATTTTTAGACGCGCACCCCGTGAAAGGTTTTGAGGAGGAGTTATGATTCCCTGGATGAAGCGGCGCATACATCGCTCCCGCGCGCGCTGTCAGAAGACATCAGTGGCAACTAAAGAGAGAATGCGACGCGAGCAATCCGAAAACAGGCCGCAACAAACAGAACGCTTCAACTCCCCACGCAAGTTCTCACCTTCCCGGCCATAAATGATGTGAGTTGGGTCTCAACCGTTAGGAAGTGTGGGTGAAAGATCCACGAAGCGACACGAAACGTCACGAAGGCATCTTCCTTTCGTGACGTTTCGTGTCGCTTCGTGGATCTTTTTCGTCTTCGCTTAAAAATCGAAACGAATTCCAATCCGAATCTGGCGCGGGCGCAGGGTGCGCGTCGGGACAAGGAACGAGTCTAGAAAAGCCTGCCGCTGTTCGGGCGTGGCCGTGGGGCTCAGGCCCGTGAAGTTGATGAACTCAGTGCCGAAGCTGAGGACGGTTTTATTGAGCACGTTGTCAATCTCGACCACCGGACGCAGACGCATGCGGCCTTCCAGTTGAAACTCGCGCGTGATGTTGATGTCGAAGAGAAAAAGTCCGGGACCGATCCCGGCGTTTCGCGGCAGGTTCCCGGTCTGCCCCAGCGTCGGCAGCGTGAACGCCGTGAGCAGCGCAGGGTTGAGCGGCTCGCCCGGCTCTCGGAACCGGAGCAGGTCCAGGTCGCCCGTGAAAATCGGGCGGTCGTTGCTGACATCGTCCAGGTTGCGGTCAATGCCGCCGATGGAGATGTTAAAGGGCGCGCCTGATGCCAGGCGCAGGATCGGGGAGATGCGCAGGCGTCCCAGCCATGGAGGCGTGTCGAACGTTCCCGAAAAGACGAAGCGGTGGCGGCGGTCAAGCAGGCTGCGCGAGCGCTCGGTCCGGAAGTCGCCCGGCGTGAGCGCGTCCGAGGTGTTGACGATGCCGTCGTCAATCAGGCGCGAGAGCGTGTAGGCCGCGCGGAAAGAGAAGCTGAAGCCCGTCTTACTCCGACGGAAGCGGCGGCGCAACTCCAACGTCAGCCCGTGATAAAAGCTATTGCCGATGGAAGCGAGTTGCTGCACATCTGTTCGCGTCGGGTCCGGCCTGAGCCCATTCAGGGCGTCGAGCGCGACGTCGAGTGTGGTCGAGGAGCTGATATTGTTGAGGTTGAAGATGGAGATGGGCACGCCCAGCTCGATGATGCGACCGATGGCGTTCAGGTTCGCGGGGTCTGTCGAAGAGGTCTGGAAGCGCACCAGTTCTCCAGCCGTCGAGACATCATAGAGCGGGCGCGGGCAGGCCGGGCACGGGCGGAAGTTCGGGAAGTCGCGCGAGAGCAAGTAGTCCGTCAGGCTGCTAAAGCCCGCCGGAATCCTCGGCGCGTTGATGTTGAACTCTCGCCAGAGATGTATCCCGCGGTTGTAGGTGTAGTTCGCCTCAAAGACCCAATCGCGCCCTACCTGGCGCTCGAAGCCGACGTTGGCCTGATAGCTTTCTGGAATTCTCAAATCCGGATCGAGGCGGCGCGAAAAGCCTGTGTTGAGCGTGCCGAACTGCCGGACCAGCGGCGAATCCGCGGTGAGAATTTGCGGGAAGGTCAGGTTGGCTGCGATGAATGCGCGGCGCTGCGCGGTGGTTAGAGCTCTGCCCGTCGCCGGGTCAACCAGATCGTTCGTGTCGAAGAAGAGCTGTTGAGCGCCGAGCGTAAAATCGTCAATCGTGCGCAGGAGTGCGCGGTTGTAGAAGAGCCCTGCGCCGAGCCTGATGACGGTCTTGCCCGTTTTGAAGGGGTCGTAGGCGAGGGCGAATCGCGGCCCGAAGTTGTCGTTGTCGCGGATGATTGATTCGCGCTCGTAGCGCAGGCCGAAGCTCGTCGTCAGGTTCGGCTTCAGTCGCCATTCGTCCTGCACGAAGAAACCGAAGTAAGTGTTCTGCTGCGCGGACTCCGCCTGAAAATTCTGACGGAAGCGGCTCGGCGCGTTCGCCAGAAAATCGCCGGCGCTTGAGAAGCTGAACGTGCCGGAGATGTCCGAGAGGTCTATAAAGGTGGAGCGAATGCGCTGGATGTCGCCGCCGAATTTCAGGGAATGCGAGCCGACGACCCAGGACAAAGCGTCCTGTAACTGGAAGCGTGACTCGCGCCTGTCTGTGGAGCCGGAAGTTGACGTGCCCGCGACGAGCGTGCCCGAGCGCGCCTCTAGATCGGTCGAAGGGAGCGGGTCGTTGAGCGTTATCAGGACGACGGGTTTGTTCCCGCCGCTCGCCGTGACGGCCGGGGTCAGGCGCGAGTACTGGGCGCGCACCTGGTTGACGATCTTCGCCGAGAAGACGTAGTTGTCCGAATAAGAGATGGCATCGGTGTTGCGCGTCCTCCCCTGCAGTGCTTCGGCCAGGCGGTTCCCGCCGCCGAACTGCCGCAGGTTATTCTGGCGGCCAAGTTGATAGAGAAACGATCCGTTGTGCAGGTCCGAGAACTTATGATCAACGCGCGCTGTAAACGTGTGATTCCTTGAGGGCGTGCTGACGCCTTCGATGAACGGCGCAATCTCCGCCGCGAGAACTCCGGTGGAGGTGTCTTCCAGCCGCCTTCCGTTGAGCGTGGTCGGGGCTGGGATGGGAAAGAGCGGATTCTGCGAAACGGGGACGAGCGTATCAATGGTCGCCGAGTCGAGAATCGTGTCGTATTCGTAAGCTGTGAAGAAGAAGGTCCGTTTGCGACCGTCATAGAGAGGAAGCCTGACGGGGCCGCCGAACGTGATGCCTGGATCGTGCTCTTCAAACGGCAGGCGCGGCAAGCCGAGAGCTTTATTCCGCGACGTGTTGGCGTTGAAGATGTCGTTGCGGAAAAAGTAGAAGGCTCGACCGCGATAACTGTTCGAACCGCCGCGCGTGCGGATGTTGATGCGCCCGCCGGAGGCCCTGCCGTATTCGGCAGAAAACTGGTTCGTGATGATCTGGACCTCTTCGACCGACTCGATTGAGGGCTGAAAACGCTCGCGTGCGGCGCGGTCGTCGTTGTTGTCGAGCCCGTCAATCGTGATGTTGTTCGAGTAGGCCGGTCCGCCCGAAAGCGCAAAGGTCCCGGCCTCCTCGGGCGTCGTGTTCGGGTTCGTGTTGCGGTCCTCGGCCAGGTCGCGCGTCGAGAGCGGCTCTTCCGTCACGCCCCCGAGCGTGAAGATGAGATCGAGCGGCGAGCGCGAGGCGTTGGGCAGCGCCTCGATCTCCTGCGTGGTGACCGTGCCTCCGACGACCGTCCGCGTTGTGTCAACCGCGGGCGCGTCTGCTTCTTCGACGATGACCTGTTCGGCTGTGACGTCAGCCGGGCGGAGCGCGAAATCGAGCTGTACGTTTTGTCCGGCGACCGTCACGAGGTTCGTCTTCTCCTCGGTCGCGAAACCTGCGAAAACGACGCGCACGGTGTACTCGCCGGGTTCAAGCTCTATGATCCTGTAGCGCCCTTCGTCGTCGGCCGTGACGCTGCGCTCGACACCCGTCTTGATGAGCACCGCCGTCACGGTCGCGCCCGGCACAATCGCGCCGTTCTGGTCCGCGATGCGCCCCGTGATGGTTACATCGTCGAGGTCCTGCGCGCGCGCGACAGACATGGAGAGCGCTGCCGACAATGCAACGAGAGCCGACAGCAGAATTACGAGCCGCGTAGTCGCCCGGAGAAGGCGCGAGGTGAAATGGGTCATATCGCGGGCGAATTTAGCATCCCGCGCAATCGGAGCACAAGGATTAACGGCGCGAAGCCGTGCGGTAGCGTAGAGAAATGCTGCGTTTGACGGGCACGAGCGCGCCTGCTTCGGGCGGAGGCGGCGCGTCCGTAAACTGTGCGAACTCTTCGGCGTGGGTTTGCAAGTAATCGAAGAAACGCTCAAACTCGCGCTGCATCGCGTCCATCTTTTCGCGCATGTTGAGGATGATCTCCACACCCGCGAGATTCACGCCGAGATCGCGCGTTAAGCTGAGGATGACTTCGAGGCGCTCAAGGTCTGCGTCCGTGTAAAGCCGCGTGTTGCCCTCGGAGCGCGAAGGCTTCAACAGCCCTTCCCGCTCGTAAAGGCGCAGCGTCTGCGGATGAATATCGAACTGATCCGCCACAGCGCTGATTGTGTATGTGCCGCTCTTCTTGCGTTTCATAAGCTCAAGATTCACCCTCGCCTGTGAACCGTGAGAGGTCTCTGGCGATACACGGTTGTGGCTCTTTCTTGAAAGCCACGAAAGGAAGCGGATTAATCTTCCGCATACCTTTGACATATTCTTCAAAAGCATCCACGTCGAGCGTAAGGGCTTCGGGTAGATTTGCGCGTGCCCAAGTTAGAGCCTCTTCCTCGTCATATTCGAGCGTCTCTGTGACTCGTACATATGCTGCTTCATGCGCCTTCTTGTCCCCAGTAGCCTCGAAATATTCAACGGTCAGCTTTTTCACGTCAGCTTCAAGAACAGATACGCGCTCTTTAGCTTCCTTCCGAATATCGGAATGAGTTTGCCATCTCTCACTCGCTTCCAGTTCTTTGCGCATAGCAGTAAGCTCGCTGGCGGCGTGAGTCTCTTCGCTTCGCACTTGCCCCAGTTCGCGGATAGCATTATTGATTAGTTCTTGTATCTCTCCGGAGTTCATACCTCAAACAACCATTTACCGCCGCCGTCTCTACGTTTTTATTCCAACCCCATAGTTACACGAGGATTATCAGGATTCATCTGCGCGTAACGTTTCAGGAGTTCCTTGGTCTCTTCCGAAATCACGTTCGGCAGCGTGACGTGCACCTCTACAAATTGGTCGCCACGTAATTGCGGGTTGCGCAAAGAGGGCACGCCGCGCTCGCGCAGGCGAATCTTCATCCCGGACTGAGTGCCCGGCCTGATCTTCAACTGCGTCTTGCCTTCGACGGTCGGCACCTCTATGTTAGCGCCTAAGGCCGCCTCCGGCACAGTAATCGGTACGGTCACGTAGATGTTGTCGCCCTTGCGCGTGAAATACTTGTGACGCCCGACGTTCGTGATGATGTAAAGATCGCCCGGAGGCGCGCCCAGCCGCCCCCCTTCGCCCTTGCCCGCGATGCGGACGCGCGAGCCTGTATCAACGCCCGCAGGGATGCGTACCTTAACGGTCTCTGTTTTGGGCAGGACGCCGCTGCCTTTGCAGAGCGAGCAGGGCGGGCGGCGCTTGCCGGCTCCACCGCAATCAGGGCACTCCTGCGAAAACTTCAGACGACCTCCCGCACGCTGGACCTGGCCCGCGCCTTTGCAGGTCGGACAGGTGATCAAGGACCCGCCAGTGTCGCCGGCCCCGTTGCAGCGCGTGCACTGGTCCGACCGGTTGACCGTAATGTTGGTCGTTAGCCCTGTAATCGCCTCCTCGAAGGAGAGCGCGAGCGGCATCTCTATGTCCGCGCCACGCTTCGGCTGAGGGCGCGGAGGTTCGCGCTGCTCCTGCTTCGATGTTGAGCCGCCGAAGAGGTCCGCGAAGATGTCCCGAAAACTCGACCCGCCTCCGCCGCTACCGGTCGTCGTGCTCGAAGTTCCCCAGTCGAAGCCTTCGAAATCAAAACCGCCCGTAGAGCGTCCGCCACCGCCCGGAGTCGCGCCGCGCGCCGCAGCCTCGGCCAGGTTATCCGAATACTGCCCGAAGCGGTCATAGACTTTGCGTTTCTTTTCATCCGAGAGCACGTCGTGCGCTTCCGTGATGAGTTTGAAACGCTCCTCGGCAGACTTGTCGCCCGGATTCACGTCAGGGTGATATTTTCGCGCCATCCTCCGGTAAGCCTTCTTGATCTCATCCGGCTTCGCATCGCGCTTCACTCCGAGCAGTTGGTAGAAATCTTCTTTTGCCATCTCGAAAAGGGGTCAGGGGTCAGGGGCCAGGGGCCAGTGAAAAAACTACTGACCGACCCCCGACCCCTGACACCCGGCCCCTGCTTTACTTATTGTCGTCCACGTCAACGTATTCAGCATCAATCACGTTGTCGTCGCCGGTCGTGCCCTGCTGCGATTGGCCGGAGGACGCGCCTGCGGCTGATGCTTGTTCGTCCGTGCCGCCGCCGCTGCTGCTCTGCTGCTGATAGAGAGCTTCGGCGACTTTGTGCGAGGCCGTTTGCAGGCGATTGAAAGCGTCGTTCATGCGTTCCACACCGCCTTCGGTCGTCGCCTTCTTCGCGTCCGCCAGAGCCTCTTCGACCTCCGTGGCGGCCGTAGCGTCCAGCTTGTCGCGATTCTCGTTGAAGGTCTTCTCGACCTGATAGGTCAGAGAATCCAGACGATTGCGCGCCTCTATCTCTTCGCGCTTGCGCTGGTCTTCGGCCGAGTGCGATTCGGCGTCGCGCATCATCTTGTCAATCTCGTCCTTCGAGAGACCGGAAGACGCAGTGATCGTAATCTTCTGCTCGCGCCCGGTGCCCATGTCTTTGGCCGAGACGTTGACGATGCCGTTGGCATCAATGTCGAAAGTGACTTCGACCTGCGGCATCCCACGCGGCGCGGGCGGAATGCCCACGAGATGAAACTTACCCAACGTGCGGTTGTCCCCGGCCATCGGGCGCTCGCCCTGGAGCACGTGGACCTCCACGGACGTTTGATTGTCCGAGGCGGTCGAGAAGATCTCAGACTTACGGGTCGGAATCGTCGTGTTGCGCTCAATCAGTTTCGTGAAGACACCGCCCAGGGTCTCGATGCCGAGGCTCAGAGGCGTCACGTCCAGGAGCAGGATGTCCGTCTTCTCGCCGGAGAGCACGCCTGCCTGAACGGCCGCGCCGACGGCGACGACTTCGTCCGGGTTGACAGACTTGTTCGGCTCTTTCCCGAAGATGCCTTTGACGATCTCCTGAACTTTCGGGATGCGCGTGGAACCACCGACGAGTACCACCTCGTCAACACGCTTCGAGTCAATCCCTGCGTCCTTGATCGCCTGCTCGACGGGCCCTTTCAGGCGTTGCAGGATCGGGTCAATCAACTGCTCGAACTTGGCGCGCGTCAGTTTCATCACCAGGTGCTTGGGGCCAGAGGCGTCCGCCGTGATGAAGGGCAGATTGATCTCCGTCTCCATGGCGGTCGAAAGCTCGATCTTGGCCTTCTCGGCGGCCTCCTTGAGGCGCTGCAAAGCCATCTTGTCGTTCGAGAGATCAATGCCCTGGTCCCGCTTGAACTCTTCCGTAATCCACTCCATCAGGCGCTCGTCTATATCGTCGCCGCCAAGATGCGTATCGCCGTTCGTGGATTTGACTTCGACCACGCCCTCGCCGACCTCCAGGATGGAGATGTCGAAGGTCCCGCCGCCGAAGTCGAAGACGGCGATGGTCTCGTCCTTCTTCTTGTCGAGCCCGTAGGCCAGGGCGGCGGCCGTCGGCTCGTTGACGATGCGCATGACTTCCAGGCCGGCGATGCGCCCTGCGTCTTTCGTGGCCTGACGCTGCGCGTCGTTGAAGTAGGCGGGAACGGTGATGACGGCCTTATCAACCTTCTGCCCGAGATAGTCCTCCGCGGACTGTTTCATCTTCTGAAGGATCATCGCGGAGATTTCGGGCGGGCTATACTCACGGCCTCCGGCGCTGATGCGCACATCGCCGTTTCCAGCCTGCTGAACTTTATAGGGCACCTGTTTGATCTCTTCCGTCACCTCGTTGTAACGACGCCCCATGAAACGCTTGATCGAGTAGACGGTATTCTCCGGGTTGGTGACGGCCTGGCGCTTGGCGACCTGCCCGACCAGGCGGTTGCCGTCTTTGGTGAAAGCGACGACGGAGGGCGTGGTCCGCCCGCCTTCCGAGTTGGTGATGACGGTCGGCTCGCCGCCTTCCATCACGGCCACAACGGAGTTGGTCGTGCCCAAATCAATTCCAATAATCTTGCTCATTTCTCTCTTCTCCCAGTATTGATTGGCTGCTCTCCCCTTCGGAAAAGGGCTGAGCCGCCTGAGGACGCACCCGCCGCGCTTCATCTTAAACTTGCCGCCGACCACAAAAGGCCCAGCGGCTCAGGTTCTCATCACGGGTTGAATGCGTCCTTAATATAATACCTGAGTCCCTCTCTGTCAACTTTTAATGTAATGGGGTGTCGTCTCCGGCTCCGGTTCGAAAAGGCCGAAAAATCTATGCTTTATTGGGGAAATGCGGGCTTTTTGAGGGGGCCTAGTCGCCCTGTCGCCGTTCCTCGCTGAGCAGTTTGGAGGCGAAAAAGATGTAATGGATGCCGGAAAGGACTGCGAAGCTGAAGACAGTCGTATAGACTGTCGGCAGATAGCCGCTCCAATCCGGGAAGCTTGCGGCTATGAGGATGGCCGCGATGGCCAGGATTTGAACGGTCGTGTTGAGCTTGCCCAGGAGGGAGGGGCGAAAGCGCCTGAATCCGGTCACGATATTGATGGCCGCGGCCCCCAAAAGGATGAAGATGTCCCGGCTGAAGACGGCCACGGTCACCCAGAAAGGCACAGGGAAATGGCGCGGCACGGGCTGCGGGCTGATTGACGGCAAGGAGAGCACCACGAAAGAGGTCACCAGCAGGAGCTTGTCCGCAATCGGGTCAAGAATGGCGCCGAGCTGCGAGCCCTGATTCAAACGGCGCGCCAGCAGTCCGTCCAGTCCATCCGTGATTCCTGCCAGGATGAAGGTGCCGAGCGCCCATTCGAATTTCCGGTAGAAGAGCAGCGAAACGAAGACAGGGATCAACGCCATGCGGAACAGCGTCAGCAGATTGGGCACCGTGACTATCCGTGAGGACATAGCGTCTCGCGAATCGTGTATTCGTGAATCGTGAATCGTAATTCGTGAATCGTGAATGGACGAAACCCTGGTTCTTTCTATTTACGATTCACGATTTACGATTCACGAACAATATAGTGACGATTCTCCGCAGAGCGCAAGCTCAGTGATAAACCTTTGACGAGACGGTCGCGGAGTTATCGCCACGGTTCGGGTCCGGAGTCGGCGAATCAATCGTCACGGTATTATTGATAATCGTCCCTTCGGCCAGGGACTCGTTCGTTACCGCGACGATTGTGACCGTCGCAGTGGCTTTGTTCGCGAGCGAAGTGAAAGTCACCGTGCGGTTGTTGCCCGTGCCTTCGCAGACGCCGCCCCCGGTCGCCGAACACGAAACGTAGGTGAGCGAGTCGGGCAGACTGTCCGTCAGTTTCACGTTATGAGCCGTGTCCGGTCCGTTGTTGGTGATGGTCACGACGTAAGTCAAGCTCTGGCCGACGGTGACGGGTTCGGGGGTCGCGCCCTGCATCACCTGCAAGTTGCCGGATTGCGTGAGAGGCCAGATGACAGGAACGAGCAGCATCACGATGGCGAAGACGGCTATGGTGAGAATCGAGCCGACCTTGACGAAATCGAAGAAGCGGTAGCGCCCGGGCGTGAAAATCAGGACACAGGCGGGCTCAAGCGGCGTCAGAAATGAACAGGACGCTGCGTAGGTGACCATCACGGCGAAGGTGCGCGGGTTGAGGCCGAGACTGGCTGCGGTCTTCACTGCGATGGGAACGACGACGAGGGCGGCAGCCTGGTTGGACATCGGCTGCGTCAACGCCACCGTCAACACGAAGAAGCCGGCGAGCACAGCGAGGCTGCCGTAGCCGCCGACCCCGCTCACGATCTGGTCGGCCAGATACTTGTCCGCGCCTGTCTTTTCCAGGGCCGTGCCGAAACTGATCATGCCCGCGATCAGCACTATCAAGCGCCATTCGATGAGATCGTAAATCTCCTGTGCGCGGATGGCGCGGCTCACCAGCAGGATCAGAACGCCAAGCAGCACGGCCACGGCGAGCGGCACTTGCGGCGGGTGCGTCACGGAGAAGAAGAGAAAGACGCCGAAGGCCAGCAGCGCCCAGCGACGTTTACTCACGCGGCCGCGCCTCTCGGACACATCTTCTAAAAGCAGCAGCTGACCGTCCATCGCCAATTGCTCGACCTGCTCGCGTTTGCCCTGCACGAGCAGCACGTCGCCAAAGCGCAGGGGCAGCGTGCTGATTTTCGAGAGCAGCGCGACGCCGTGGCGGTTGACGGCGAGCACCGTCAGTTGAAAACGCTGGCGAAACTTTAAGCCTTTGAGCGTGCGCCCGATGAGGTCGGAGCCGCGCAGCACCATCGCCTCGAAAAGCTCTACGTCGCCGGATTCGAGAACCCTGTCGCTCAGCTTGAAATCGGCCCTGATCTCAATGCCCGTCTCGTTCTTGACGCGCAGGATGTCTTCGATTCGTCCCTGCACGAGCAGCAGGTCCTCTGCCTCTATCCTCTCCGTCGGGCTCGGCGCGATACGGCCCTGCTTGCCGCGCAGAATCCCGACCACCACCAGGTCGAGCTCGTCGCTGAGATTCGCCTCCGAAAGAGTCTTTCCGACGAGCGGCGAATCGGGAAGCACGATCACCTCCGACATGTACTCGCGGATGTGGTATTGCTCTGTGAGCGAGTCAGCGCCGCCACGGCGCGGGAGCAGGCGCAGGCCAAGCAGCAGCATGTAGAGAAGGCCAACGACGACAATCGCCACGCCCACGGGCGTCAGCTCGAACATGGAGAACGGCTGCATCCCGTAGCGCTGAATCGCGCCGCTGACCGCCAGGTTCGTAGAAGTCCCTATGAGCGTGCACGTCCCGCCGAGGATCGCGCCGAAGGCCAGAGGCATCATCAGCTTCGAGGGCGGGACACGAGCGCGGGCGCACATTCCGAGCACCACCGGGACGAACATCGCCGTCGTCGTGGTGTTTTTCAGAACCGCCGCCGAGGCCGCGGCGACGAGCATGACGAGCACCGTCAGATTAAACTCGCGGCCCCCGGCGAAGCGGTGCAATCGGCGGCCGATGATGTCAATGACGCCTGTTTTAACCAGCCCGCCCGTTAAAATGAAGAGTCCGGAGATGGTGATGATGATGTCATTGCCAAAGCCTGCGAACGCCTCTCCTGCCGTCAAAACGCCCGTGACGACGAGCGCGATGACGAGCAGGATCGTCACAATGTCAATCGGAATGCGCTCGGTCGCAAAGAGAACGACCGCGACAACCAGCAGGATAATGACAATCGCGACGGGACTCATATACAATTCGGTGGTCGGTGGTCGGTGGTCAGTGGTCAGTTAGTTACTTCTCTTTAACTGACCACTGACCACCGACCACTGACAACTTAAAGGGGGTTCGTGATGGCAGAGCATTGCATTCTTGTGATCGAAGATCAAGAAGATTTGGCCGAGCTTTACGAGACGACGCTGCGCAAGGCGGGATACCTTGTCCGCAACGCTTTCACGGGTGAGGAAGGAATCGCGGAATTTCAGGCCGCGGGCGCAGACGTCGTCCTCCTCGATATGACGCTGCCGGAGATGCACGGCACGCAGGTCCTGCGCGAGATTCGCAACCTGGACGCCAACGTGCCCGTCATCGTCGTCTCGGCCGAGTCGAGCGCGCAACTGCGCGAGCAGTGCGAGCGCCTCGGCGTTCAGGATTACCTGTCGAAGCCCATCAACTACGAGGCGATGCTGGCGGCGATAGAGTTAGCCATCGAAACACCTTCGGAAGAGGCCGAAATCATCACGCTCCGCCTGCCGTCGCGCGTCATCCGACTGCTCAACGAGATGGACACAAACCTTGAGCGCGCAATTACCCAATTAGCCGAAGAGAGAGAGCAGAGAACGGACAAGGCGCTGGCCGCCAACGACCAGAAGTGAGAGCGTTCCAGAGCTCAGCGCGTCAAACATGCTCTACGGTCAACGGAAAAGAGATGCCATTGCCCCGGAACGGACGCGAGCGTGTGCCACCCTCTGTCCTCGAACATGATGCCAGAGCCTGCGACCAGGTCCCTGACCGTGCTCGAAACTAAGACCTCCCTGGCCGCCGCCCTGTTCGCCACCTGGACGCCGATCTCCGCAGCGATGCCGCCGACCTTCCCGTCCACGATGTCACATTCGCCCGTGTGCAGCCCGGCGCGCATCTCTATGCCGAGGCGCGAGGCATATTCGTTAATGGCGCAGGCGCAGCGGATGGCGCGCGCTGGACCGTCGAAGATGGCTAGCGGGCGCTCGCCCACCATGTCTATCTCGCGCCCTCTGAACCACTCGATCTCTTTGCCGATGTGCAGGCGCAGGCGATTGAGAAGCTGCTCCCAGCGGCTCTCCCCGAATTTCGCGGCGTACTCTTTCGAGCCGACGATGTGCGTGAACAGCACCGTGGCGAGCACCCTGTCCGGCTCAAGCGTGTGGCGGACGCCAGTCAAAAACTCCTCAACCTCGTCGAGAATAGAGTCCTGGTCGCCCACGAAAGGAAGGTGATCGTTGCCGGGCATCTCGACGTATTTCGCCCCCGGAATCCTCTCGGCGACGTAACGCCCCTCTTCGACCTTCAGGCATTGGTCTTCGGTCCTGTGAATGACGAGCGTGGGAACGCGTATCGTCGGCAGGACCTGCCGCACGTCTATCTCCGCGTTCATCTGCGTGAGGGCCAGGGCCGCGCCGGGGCTCGCGCCCATGCGCAGGTAGGTCGCCCACCAGTCACGAAACCGCTGGTCCTCGGCCATGCTCGGCGCACGCTCTTCCAGTCCGACGGGTCCGCCCCAGTCCCGGCGCATCTCCTCGAAGAAATGCTGGCGCTCTTCGGAGGTCGGAGCCCAGGGGTACTCTTCATCGCGGATGCGCTTGGCGTAAGTCCCGATCATGACGAGCGCGAGCGTTTTTTCCGGGTAGGTCGCGGCAAAGAGGCTGCACATCGGTCCGCCTTCGGACACCCCGCAGAGCGCCGCGCGTTCTGTGCCCACGGCGTCCATCACGGCGCGCACGTCGTCCATGCGCTGCTCAAGAGTGGGAAGCTCGTTGACGGGCACGCGGTCGGAAAGTCCCGTCCCGCGCTTGTCGAAGAGGATGAGACGCGAGAAGGAGGCCAGGCGCATCAGGAAGCGCGCAAAGTGCGGCTCGCGCCAGAAATATTCCAGATGTGAGACCCAGCCCATCACGAAGACCAGGTCGAGCGGCGCTTCGCCGATGACCTGGTAGGCGATGTTCACGTCGCCGCTCCTCGCATACATCGTTTCGGGCGGACGCTCAAATGGCAGCTCCAGCTCACGCGACGGCTCGTGGACGATGGCGCTCGGCGGAAGATCAATGGTGAGGGGCGCTCTTAAAGGCTGGAAAGTCTGCTCATCTTCGCCATCCTCCTCGACGATGATGCTGGCCCGCGTGCGCTCGCGCAGGATTAAGTCGGGTCCGCCCTCGGAACTCTCTTTGACGTCGGCCGTGAAGCGGTAGCCGCGCTTCGGCACGGTCTCGATGTATTTTCGTTCGCCCGCGTCCAAGACTTTTCTGAGCGTCGAGATGTTTTGCGCCAGGTTGTTCTCTTCGACAAAGCTGTCGGGCCAGACCTTTTTCATCAGCTCTTCTTTGCTCAGCACATGGCCGCTATTTTCGACCAGGGCGAGCAGCGTGTCGAAGACCTTCGGCGTGAGCGTCATGGGCCCCTTCGGGCTGTGCAGGATACGTTCTGTGACATCTATCCGAAAGAGTCCGAAGATGTAGAAACGTTTGGCCGGTCTGTTCATCATCGCTTTTGTGGAGTCTCAGAAAAACTTCAGAGCTTTTTAAAGACGCGCTCCCGCTCGTCGCTGTATCGTTAGCCTCGTCGGTGGAGCATCGGTAATCCGCAGCGGCTCACTTGCAGTACGCATTCTACCCCTAAGGCATCGGGGCGGAAAATAGAGGGGAGGCATCGTGGGCAAAAAAAGAATAGAGATCACCGTCGAGACCGAACGGGTCCTTGTCATCAAATGCCGTGGCAGTAATCCTGTCCTTTGGTGCGAGGGCTGCGCCAAAGAGGTCGCCATGCTGACTGTGGACGAAGCGGCCATCGCGGCGCGCGTCAGCTCGCGCCTCATCTTCCAACTGGCGGAGGCCGGCAGGCTTCATTTCGTAGAGACGCCCGAGGGCAGGCTCTACATCTGTCCAGACTCACTCGCCTGAAAAGAGTAGCAGAAGAGGCGATCCAACCATGAAACCTTTCTCTTAAAGCCACTTTTCTGAGAGTGTGCGGTCCCGCCGACCAACGCTCTGCGCATCCAGAGCGCCGTGGCCGTGGCCCGTCATTAAAGCAGCTTTGGCGGCCCGAGAGGCGCGCCGGGAGCGTAGGTCTTGATTAAAAAGAACGCTCCGTTCGCACTATCGTGGTGCGAACGGAGCGTGAGAGGGAAGGTCCGAGCGCCCATCTTCAGCGGCCTCAGCCCTGGTTGATAGGCGTGATGGTGCCTGCGGTGTTGTTGGTATTGCCGTCAATCATGTTGTTGTTGAACCGCTTGAGCGTACCGCTCACGTTATTCAACCCGTTGGTGTTGCCCGAGATGACGCTGCGCGAGACGCGAGCCGTGCCGCCGTTGGTCTTCACGCCGTCAGGATTGTTCGTGATCATGCAGTTGTCCACATTGACCTCGGCAGAGGCTGTGTCGGCCGAGACGCCGAAGCCACCCGCGTTCATCGTCGCGACCTGGGCGTCGCGGATATGCACGCGGCTGTTGGCACCGGCTCGCAGGCCGTTGCCGCTGTTGGACAGAGACACGCCGTCTATGCTCGCGAGGACGAGGCTGCCGGCGCCGACGGAGCTGAGCTCGATGCAGTCGCTGGCGGCATTGCGGATGGTCACGTTGGTCATGTAGACCTCGTGGACGATGCTGGCTGCGGTGGTGGCGACAACGATGCCGTCGCTCGACTGGTTGTCAATGGTGACGTTCTCGACGTGCAGGGCCTTGCCGGCGATAAATCTGATGCCGTTGAGGCCGGCCGTCGTGCCCGCGCCGTTGATGCTGAGGTTGCGGAGCCTGACAGTGCTCGTGTTAGGCGTCGGCGATTGACTATCGTTGATCACGAAGCCGTTGATGTTGCCGTTATTGAGGGTGCTCCCGAAGCCCTGGCCGTTGGTGCCGTCAACCGTGATTGATTTGCTGATGGTGAGCGTGCCGAAGCCGCCCGGGTCGAGCGCATCAATCTCGCCTCCGGCAAGCGTCTTCGAGATCGCGCCAGCGAAGGTCTTGCAGGGTGCGGTGCGCGAGCAGGGATTGACGTCATCGCCGACACCCGAGACCCACGTGCGCGTCGCCTGCGCCTGTGCAATGGAAGAGAGCGCCATGATGAAGATCGCACATGTCAGAACTTTAAGGGTGGTAGAAAACGTTTTCATTGAGATTCTCCTTACAAATTTGGTTGTTGATTGTGGGGCGACGTTCATGAAACGTCACATGCTTGTTAATCAAGATAGCGAGGCAGTGCTTGAAGATTGCCGAGAAGTGGCTCTACGAGTCAACTCTAATATCGCCCACGGGGCGCTCTACGTCCAGAAAGGAGTAGGCGGAGACTGGGAAGCTCTGGGCGTTGATCTCTTCGCTCCTCGGCATTAAATATCCCTCATCGTCCCTCTGCTCCGCGTCCGTTGCTCTCCAGGTCAGCCCGACGCCCGGGTCTTTTTCCCATTCCGCGTCAGAAGGTGTCCAGTCTCTTTCTATGGGCTGATAAATGCCCCAGGTCAGTTTGTCCGGCTCTCCCGTGTTGTCCCCGTTGTCCTCGACCATGAGCAGCACCCGCTGCCCGATGAGACTGTTGATGCTGGACTCCGTGACGGTTCCGCTCATCACAGCCTGGTTCCGGTTCACCACCATACCGTCAAACTCCGCCCTAATGTAAAAACCTGCGTATCGTTCCTCCTGCTCACCGGTGCCGTCCACGTCCTGAGTAAGGACCGGCGCCTCGTCGCTGAGAAACACCCCGCCGACCGCGCTCCCGTTAGACTGCGCGGTGGCTTCAAACTCGACGTACTTTGTATAGCCGTCTGCTAATGAAAATTGGTAAGTGCCGTGGGCTGATTGAGCTGTCGCCACCTGCGACGTTGCGAAGCTCAGCAGGAACAGCGCCAGAATTGAAGCAAATCGCGTGATTTTCATCAAGGTACTCCTTCTTATCTAAAGTTAAGATTGTGCAGCAGGGCGGATCTTTAAGAGAAAATCTGTCTGGATGTTTCCGCCAGAAGTCTGATTGTCAAATCTGATCCGCTGTACGTTGGTTGCACAATACTGCACCTGTTGGGAGGAATCTTTAGGTCGCTCTGAAATTGTTCTGAAAGACTTCTGAAAGTGACGGGCGGGCTAAAAAAGCCTTTGAAGCCGAGGTGGATAAACGTGTGAGGCGGCGCTAATTACGCCCTGCAATCGAAGGTGACTGATGCGCGAGAATCAATCGAATAAAGACCGCTCGACGGGGAGCGAGGCTTTCCTGGCCGCGCGTTTCTTTGCGGGCTTCGTGGACTGCGAGTCCGGGTGCTCGGCCAGGTGTTCGGCGTTTAATCCCAGCTCGCGCAGGTGCGCCGCGAACTTCGGTGCTCCGTGCATGGTGATGATGCGCTCAGCGCCGGAGGCACGCGCCAGATGGACGAGCTCGTCGAAATCCGCATGGTCCGAGAGCGGGAGAACCAGGTCCACGCCCCTGTACATGTAGGGCGCGCTTTTATGCAGCGCCCAGCCCGTGAGCATGATCACGTAGCGCCGCTCGATGTTGGTGATCATCGCCTGCTTCCGGCATCCGGGCGGCGCAACGAGCACGCGCCCGCGCAGATGTTCGCGATCATATTTTTCATACGGCCCGGAAAATTTCACGCCCAACTCGCGATAAATCTCCGAGACGTTCCACACGGAGCCGTGCAGCGTGACACGATAGTCGCGTCTCAAGAGCAGCTCCAGGGCCTCCTGTCCTTTGCCTAGAGCGTAAGCGAGCACGACCGCCACGCGGTCGTCCGAGAGCGCGCGGTCAACCGCCGCGTAGAGACGCTCGGTTGTGACGACGTCTGGCGGGAAGCGGTAGAGCGGGTCGCCGAAAGTTGATTCCATCACGAGCGTGTCGCACGGGACGATGACGGCGTCCTCGGCCGTGACGTTCGGTCTGAGTTTGATGTCGCCCGTATAGACCAGCCTCTCATTGTCTGCCTCGACGAGCACCTGGGCGGAGCCCAGACAGTGGCCCGCCGGAAAAAACGTGAGCGCGTAGCGGCCATAGTCGCGACGCTCGCCGTAACGGAGCGTTTCCATCAACGCGTGCCCGCGACGATGGCGAAAGATGCGGGCCGTTTCGGGCGTGGCTATGATCGAGCGGTGCTCCGCGATGTGGTCCGAATGGCCGTGTGAGATGACGCAGCGCTCGCGCGCTCCAGCGGCGTCCAGCCACAGATCAAGGTCCGGCAGGTAAAGCCCTTCGCGGTACTCGACTCTTAACAAAACTCTTCCTCCGGCGCGCCGCCTCTCGGAAATGGTCCGCGCGCGAGCTTGCCGCTCATCTTCAAGTTCGTTATCTTCGGGAGACTAAGAATTATAGTACACGCCCAGGGGAACGCGTTAACGAGCGACAGATGAATACAAGCGGCAGCTACGAAAAAGAATCCAGCGTGCCGGTTGAGACGCAACAGATGACCGTCTCGCGGTGGCGAGCCCTGCGGCGGCTGTGGCGCGCGGAGTTGATCTATCTGGGCGCGCTCGCGGCCTTCGCGGTCCTAGCCATCTTCGCGCATCTCAACCCTTACTTCGGCTGGGACCTGCTGATCTCGGAACGTTTCAACTGGAAGAACTTCGCGCCCGCCGGGCTGTTTCCTTTCATGGAGTTCGTCTCGGTTTTCGGCAACCGCTGGATACCGTATCTGCTGGCGGGCGTGACGGCGATAGCTTTCCTGCTGTTGCGCAGGCGCAGCGAGGCCGCCGGTCTGATCTTCAGCACGGCCGGAAGCGCGCTCATCAACTCTTTGTTCAAGCTCCTGATTGCGCGCCCGCGCCCGGCCTCCAACCTGATTCCGATTTACAGAGACCTGGCAACGCAGAGCTTCCCGTCGGGGCACGTCACCTTCTACGTCTCCTACTTCGGCTTCCTCTTCTTCACGGCTTACGCGCTTTTGCCGCGCGGGACGATGGCGCGCAGAGTCGCGCTCGCGCTGACAGGCGCACCCGTCCTGCTCGTCGGACTCTCGCGCGTTTACCTGGGCGCGCACTGGCCTTCGGACACCATCGGCGCATATCTCTGGAGCGGAGTCTGGCTCGCTTTTTCACTCTGGATGTATCGTCGCTGGAAACTGAAGAGGACGTTTCATAAAGGCGAGCTGGCTCCGAGCGGTGGACAATGATGTGTGTGCCCTGAGGGTCAAGTTAAAGCGAGTTCGACATTAGAAGCAGTGTGATTATCCACGAAACGACACGAAACGGCACGAAAGAGGCTTGTTCCTTCGTGCCGTTTCGTGTCGTTTCGTGGATGGTTCGTGCGCTCGTGCTTCCTGGCGGCTGTGAACTAACTCGCATTAAGTTGCAGGACCTGACAGGTCTTTACGCCAGACCAGAGTATATCTCCACAGCAGATGGCGGCGAAGATACGCGCCCGGAAAGTGCTCGTCTCTCATCCGCCGGGCCTCTCGCGCCGTCAAATACGTGTCGTGCTTGCCGTGCTCGACCCACGCCTGCCGAACCTCGCGGCTCGGTCGTAAGCGGCCCGACCGCCAGAATCTTGAGACGACCGACAGGGGAAGTCTGAAGATGTCGAAAGCCTTATCCAGGAGGCCGTCATATCCAATCAGGTCCTGTATGATGAGCACCCCGCCGGGCTTGACGAGCGACTTTAATTTTAAGAGCGCCTCGTCCAAAGGCAGATGATGCAGTGTGGCGATGGTGACGATGCAATCAAACTCTTCCTCCGGCAAATCCGCCTGCAAAAAATCAGTGAGCACGAACTCCAGATTCCGGTAATCGTTGGAGCGCTCGCGCGCGACGCGAATCATCTGTGGCGATAGATCAATGGCCGTCACACGCTCGGCGCGTGCGGCCATCAGCCGCGTGAAGATGCCGAAGCCGCAACCAACTTCCAGAATATGTTCGCAGCGCTGGGGGACGTAGCTCAGCAAGTGATCCAAGTCCGGACCATGGGCCGCTTCCTCATGCTCTGAGAGCACTGCAATCCGGTCGAAGTCTTCACGAACTTGCTGCATCAGGTGTTTGCTCGAATGGGAAGCGAAAGAGCCCCGGCGCTTCCGTCCTTCGCCTACTGCTTTTTCAGTTCCGGCCTGAGATTCATGTTGCGAATCAGACGATGTAGATAGTTCGGGTGGACGCCTAAAAGGCGGGCTGCTTCCGTATAGTTGCCCCCGGCCTGCTCGACGGCTTTGAGGATCAACTGCCTTTTGGCCTCCGTCACGGCCTCGTGATACTTCGCCACGCCGCCCGCCGCGGGCGTCTCGGTTTCGAGCGCGGCTTCCGGCAAGTCTTCCGGCAGGATGATTTCAGTCGTTCCGAGCACCACGGCGCGTTCCATCGCGTTCTCAAGCTCGCGCACGTTGCCGGGCCAGTCGTAATTCTTGAGGCGCGCGCGCGCCTCCGTGGAGATTCCGGTCACGCGGCGATTGCACCTGTCGCTGTACTTCTGTACGAAATAACTTGCCAGGAGCGGGATGTCCTCGCGCCTTTCCCTGAGCGGCGGCATCGTCAAAGAGACCACATTGAGGCGATAGTACAGGTCCTGTCGAAATGAGCCCTGACGGATCGCTTCTTCGAGGTCTTTATTGGTCGCGGCAATCAGCCTTATATCAACCTTGAGGGTACGCGTGCCGCCGACACGCTCGAACTCTCTTTCCTGAAGCACGCGCAAAAGCTTCGCCTGCAGGAGCGCAGGCATCTCGCCGACTTCATCCAGAAAGAGCGTGCCCCCGTCGGCCACCTCGATCTTCCCCTTCTTCTGCGCGATGGCCCCTGTGAAGGCCCCCTTCTCGTGGCCGAACAATTCGCTTTCGAGCAAGGTCTCCGTGAGCGCGGCGCAGTTGACGGCGACGAATGATTTGTTCTTGCGCGGGCTGTTCAGGTGAATCGCGCGCGCGGCCAGTTCTTTGCCGGTCCCGGACTCGCCCCAGATGAGCACGGTCGAGGCGGTCGGCGCGACGCGTGCGATGAACTGATAGACCTCGCGCATCCGCTGGCTCTCTCCAACCATGTTGTGCTCGATCTGTATGTCCTCCTGGAGCCGCAGGTTTTCGCTTTCGAGCCATTCGATGTGCCGCGCGTTTTCGAGCGCGACGGCCGCGATCCCCGAAATGGCTGTGACGAGTTGCAACTGGTCCTTGTCGAAGCGGATCGCCGGGTCGGTCGCATAAAGGTAGATAACGCCGACAGCCTTTTCAAAGAGCATCAGGGGCACGCAGAGCAGTGCCTGAATTCTGGAGGAGATCAGGCTTTCTGCTTCGCTGAAGTTTTCGCTCTCCTGAACGTCGTTGCTGAGGAACGAGATGCCCTCGCGTAGGACGCGGTCGGTGATGGTGCGGCTGACGTGGACCGCGCGGTTCGGTCCCTCCCGGCGGTCCAGGGCGAAGACGGAGGAGAACTCATCGAAGTTGTCCCCTTCGACCAGGAGAATGGCGCCGCGCTCTGCCGGGACGACCTCGAAGATCAGTTCGAGCAGTTGTCGCTGGAGAGCTTCGAGGCCGCGCACGGAGTTGATCGTCGTGCTGATCTTCATGAGCGCGGAGAGGTCGCGCGCCATCAGGTGGAAGGCGTCCGCGATGCGAACCTGAAGGGTGTTGGCGCCAGTGACTATCTTGCTCTCATCCAGAAGCACTGTGCTTGAGCCGGAGGGCGTGTCGCCTTCGTGCAGCAGGAAGGAGAAGGTGTGGTCGCCGATTCTCAGGCGGTCGCCGTGCTCCAGGAATCGCTCTTTGACGGGGACGTCGTTGACGAACGTGCCGTTGAGGCTTTCGAGGTCCGTGATCTTAAAGAGAGTGCCCTCGTGCTTGATGGTGCAGTGGCGGCGCGAGACGGAAGGGTCGCTGAGGCAAACCTGGCTGGCCGATTCGCGCCCGACCGAAGTCTCCTCTTCGGCCAGCGCGAAGATTTTGCCCTTCAAAGGCCCGGCGATGGCTGCGAGTCTGGGGGTCATGTTCTGCTCTCTTTAGCACATTTGGCTCTATGAAGGATAGAACAAACGTCGCGCAAATGGAAAAGGAAGGTGCCAGGGTTCCCGCCCCAATATGGACAGGAGACGTCTGACTATTGACACATCTCCTTCAACGAGAATATCGTTCACACATTCCTACCCTCGCACGTCCTGCTAATCGAGCGCCTTTTCTCATTAGCCTCACGTTCCGTTGAGCGGTAAAAGCCAGCCCTGAGAGGTATTAGACCGCCACTAGCGGTAATTGTGCGCTTTTATGGTATTAGGCCGCCGATGGGGCGGTAAAAGTCGGTCATAGTCGCAAATTACCGCCATCGGCGGTCTAATGCGCGTTAGACGTCGCCAGGAGCCGTCGCATAGAGGAAAGATGTGATAAGAATAGAGTTTGAAGACCCAACAAAAGAGAAGTGCGATTGTTGCGGAGGCGTGACGACAAGGCTGACTCGCTTCGTCTATAAAGATGATGATGCTTTCGCCGTTTACTACGCTATGTTCTCTGACAATCACCCAGATCACGAAATCAAAGCGGCAATCGGAATGGGTGAATGGGGCGAAGGCAGCACACCAGACGAGCGGAAAGCATTTGCTGTGAAGATAAGAGATGGTGGTAGGCTTTGCTAAAAATCTACTCAAAAACTATTCCTGCTAAAAAAGTCTGCGGTCTACTAAAAAAGTTGAATGGAGTCAAACTCACTTTACGTCTGACCGCTTATCACTTTTGAAAAGTTGCGCGCAGCATGTTAAAGCCAGGTCTTTGTTTTGCTTAGAGTTCTTCCTTGATTTCCGAAGGTCATCAAATGTGCTTGCTCAACTTGGTCGCGAGTCAGGATTTTAGCTGGCAGAGGCATCAACTCTGATGTGTATTGCCCTTTTAGAGACTTCACCCAAATTAGGCACTCCACCGTTCTCAAAAGTGATAAGCGGTCAGCACTTTACGTCTATTTACATGAGACCAGTTTTAGAATAGAATCCGACACCTGACACCCCACACCCGTTCGCTGTAAAGGAGAGAATCAATGAAAATCAAACGTCTCTTAATTTTGGCGGTGATGCTTGGTTTGTTATGTTTGCCAGCCAAGGAAACTGCTAAAGCAGATGCTGGAGGTGCTTGCCTAGGGCAGTGGTCTGAATGCCGTATGACTTGCGAAGAGAATTGGGGGGGCGACTACAGATTTAGGGACTATAAGGCAAACTGTGACGCGCGTTGCGATGTACAACGGAACGCGTGCTTGGCGGATTGATTGCTTGGTTATTCGCCTGAAAGGGCATAATACATTATGCCCTTCCTACGGTTAACATGAGCGCTATCGGCGTGACAGTTTTGTTGCGCCTTGTGGGAGAGCGCGAGGCCCAGAGTCTAAGAAAGTCACTTAATCAATCTTGAGAATCTTTTTGATCTGTTTCATCTCTGCGGGCTTCAAGTGAAGTATCTTTTGATTGGCTCTCACGAGTCCCTCCGCCGTCCATCCTTCCTTCGGCTCATCTACTCCCGCCGCCGCTTTGAACACTTCCAAAGGCCATGGTGGTACTCAGTTTGAAGTGATGCTTGTAGATGCTGAGGAATCTCCCTGGCAAGACGCAGAAATCCTTGGGCGAATGCTAGACAGAGCCGAAGCAATAGAAGAAAGAAGATGTGTTTCATATAACTGACCATATGGTAGAAGCTGACCCAGAAATAAAAGCATATTTTCAGGGTCGACAGGAGGCGAACGTCTAACAAGGGCGTCAACCGGAGCCGCGCAAGCGAGTTTCACATCGTTCCACCAGTACCATGTGCGCGGCCCGGTTACGCTCGGCGTTAGGCGCACGAAAGGAGTGGATTCTAAAGTTATGGATGATTTAGAAAAAGAGTTAGAGAGGCTACGGAAGCAATATGAATCCGAACCAGATGACCCTCGCTTAGACAATGTTGGCGCGTTGAGCCGATATTTTATCTGGGCAGATAAAATGCGCCATGATTTCCAAAATCTGGTTATGAACAGAGGCAATTTAGATGAGTTTACTTTCTTGGAGCATAGCCATATCTATATGTCATATTGGTATGGCGCGTTGTATGTTCTTATTGAGGGCTGGCGCGATCTTGGCTTGAAAGACGAAAAAATTGATGGGTTGATTGGTTCTCCATATGTTGATTTGTTGCGACGGTATAGAAATGCTGTCTTCCATTTTCAAAAGAAATTCTCTGATAAGCGGTTTATGGATTTGATGCTTGCAGGGAAAGAGTCTGTTGAATGGGTTAGCGCATTGCATAGAGAATTTGGCAGATTCTTTATGACTTGGTGGAAGGCAAACAAGAAAAGTTCGAGCGCGAAATAAAAGCAGGCGAATTGAAATATATTTTCGGAGGTGTCTGTAATCGAGCGCGTGCGCCTAACAACTCATTCAACCGGAGCGCGAATAGCGCGGCTGTCATCCGCGAGGCTATGTTGTTATCGTGTTTCGTCGCGCCCGGTTAATTCGGGCGTTAGGCCGCAGAATGTGATACAAGCACGCGACGGCGTGAGTACTATTCCTTTGGCATTGACTTTATTTGTCTGCTGAGATAAACCATCTCCGTCACTCTAACCCGATGTTGTTTTACACTCTCCTCGCGTCAAGTGTAAAACGCCAACCACTAACGCCTTCCACTTGTAAGGAGATGTCATGAGCGATCAATCGAACAGTCAAGCTACAAACGCAGACCCGACCGCCGAGCGACAATCAAACGTGCTCACTGAAGACAATTGGATAGTCGAAAGACTCCCCTATACAGAAGATTGCCCTGCAAGGGGCTTTCTTCAGTTATGCGCTGATAGGCGGTTCCACAAATTGATACAACAGGAGTTTAAAAAGGACGCCGAGCTGTCTTCGCGTGAAGATTATTGGATACATGCGGATGCGGGAGGAACACCAAAGATGGTGGGCCAGAGAGTGGCACCGGACTATTGTTATAAAAAGAAGTATGTGCGGTTGATGGGGTGGTCGGCACACGGAGATGGTTGCGGAGGGTTTGGGGAGGAGGTGCCGGATGATGTCATCAAGCAGGCATTGTGTGAAGCAATGCAAAAGAACGTAAGAGAGTACCCACTGGCAAAACACTTTATATATTTCGTGACAGTGCACAAGGAACAAGATAACGAGGAGACTGTAGTGTCTCGCCTGATAGCTGAACCCGGTGACGAGATAGCATGCACACAGGGTTCAGATTAGTTTACGTGAATAGGCGAGGAGCGATGAGGACTGGAAATCCGGCGAATATCGGCGGTTAGCAAGCAGCCGCGCCGAACGCCCGGCATGCAGCCGAACGCCAACAGCCTTACCTTGATGCGCGAGGCTTGGCTGTAATCAAGTCGTCTGCGCGGCGGCTGATGCCGGGCGTTCGGTTGCTTCTTGATCTCAGACATTGCTATTAATACAGGATGTAGGTTTGAAAGCCTATGGGATCTCCATGGGTGACAACAAACGCGTTAGTAAATAAAAAGATTTGATACTTTATCCAGAACTCACGAGAAGACTCCTGCATTTATTATGGTCATTAAAAGCGTTGCCCGCGGCTGCTTGATTTTAGCCGTCATAATCCAGGGATTCGGGCAAGTTAGCTCGATGCCTCTTAAGGTTTCAGACAAACAAGAGAAAAAAGAGAGAGAGTTTAGACAAATTGAGCTGCCTGATACGACGCTTGGCAGAATCATGCGAGAGTGGTTCGCGGTTATAGAAAGCGGTAAGGAAGAAGAGATTAAAAGCTTCGTCAACGGTCGCTTTTCGGCTAACGCATTTCGCTTCCAGCAGAGCGCGGAGCAATACGTCGCCTTCTTTCGTAAGCTGCACGAGCAGAGCGGTGGACTGGAAATCCTACAAGTCACGCCGGAAACCGGCGTCCAGCCCATTTCAATCATTGCCAAAAGCAAACGTGGCGAGCACTTCGCGCTCATACGAGCTGGCCTGGACAACGCCGAGAAAGGGAAACTTGCCGGGCTGGGCGTAGATAAAACTCAGTCTCCCGATGCGCCGAAGTTGAGCGCGATCTCGACGCCGCTTTCCGAGAGGGAGATGATTACGGCAATCAAAAAAGACCTGGACAGGCGCGCCGCGGCGGGCGATCTTTCAGGCGTCGTTTTAATCGCTAAAGACGATAGGATTCTGCTCGAACAAGCATACGGGTTCGCCGATCGTGAGGCGAAGATTCCGAACACAACTGACACTGGATTCCATCTCGCGTCAGTCGGTAAAATGTTTACGGCTGTTGCGGTCGCGCGGTTGGTCAAAGAGGGTAAGCTCTCCTATACCGACACCATCGCTAAAGTCCTTCCCGATTATCCGAATAAAGAGGTGGCAGAGAGAGTTACGATTCATCACCTTCTTACGCATACTGCGGGCTTCGGTACGTTCTTCGAGTCGCCCGGCTTCGTTAAGGGAAAAACTTATCGCAATTCAACCGAAGAGATTGCGGTTTATAAAGACGAGAAACTGTTCTTCGAGCCGGGGACGCGCTGGCGCTACAGCAATGCGGGCTACTCCCTGCTCGGCGCAATCATTGAGCGTATTTCGGGAAAACCTTACCTCCAATACATCCGTGAGAATATCTTTAAGCCGCTTGGAATGGGTCAGACTTATACTGACTCGTTCGGCATAATTGCATCGAAAACTTCTGTCCTTTATAGGCAGTCGCCGCAAGACCCTCTCGGATTAGATCCTTATCTGGCCGATAAAACGCTTAGCAGGTCTCAGGCAACAGGCTTTGGCGGCGGATTCTCAACCGCGCCTGATATGTTCAAGTTTCTTCGCGCTTACCGGACGGGCAAACTGCTCGGCGCAGAGACGATCCAAAAGATGGTGAACGGCAAAGTAAACCAGGACAACAAGGGCGCGCGCCGTTACGCTTACGGAATAACCGAATTCGATTCGAACGGAGAACTCGTGCGCGGTCATAGCGGCGGGAGTCGTACCGATGTGGAAATGCTCTGGAATGGCGGTTACACGGTGATTGTTTTAGTCAATGCTGTTCCGCCTCCTGTCGACGCGATTTCAAACGACATCATAAATTTCGCCACAAAGCAAAAGCGAGAGGACGCAGATTATCCCGTCCGAGCGCCGGATGACTGTAAACCAGGATGTTTCAGATAGGGATTAGGCGATGAGCGCATCCCTCCGAACCAACTGTTGCACCGGATGGCTCGATAGCCTCCGATTCTTCGTAGTCTGTTGACCACTTCTACTTGCTGCGCGCTGCTTAGGAATTACCTAACTTTGTAGATAGCCGCTCTATCCGAAAGGATAGAGTTTGACCCGGCGCGCCGGTGCTCGGCAGCGACCGGCTGAACTCCCGCAACGAAGCTCATCTCATTCTCATTCAAAAGTTTCCGGCAAATCAGAAGTGCGTGAAAGCCTCGACGCTCGCCATTGGCACGCCGTTAGCAATAAGGCCTGGCACGATCCAGGAGAGGTTGAGACGGATCGGAAAGTTTGAAAAGTTGAAGGCCAAAGGCGCGGCGGTCAAGAGATCGCTTCTGAGCCAGAGCCAATTTGAAGAGGTCGCAAATGCCCCGCGACCATTTGCCCGAAACGGGCACGAAGGAGAGAGAGATGAAAAAGCAAGCCCTGAAAGCCGTCACCATGTTGATTTCCATCATTGCCCTCGCATTTATGACGGCCGTTGCCACGAGCGCACAGTCGCGCGGCCACAGCCTCAAAGCCGATATCCCGTTCGACTTCGCCGTCGGCGACAAGATGCTCCCGGCCGGTGAATACACCGTCGGAAAGGCCAGCACTCAGGACGATTCGGTGATTTCGATTCGCAGCAACGAAGGTAGTCAGAGCGCTGTTCGCCTGACGAACAATGTTCAGGCCAACGCCCCGAAGAAACGCGCCCTCCTGATCTTCAATCGCTACGGCAACACCTACTTCCTGGCGCAGATCTGGACCGCCGGCTCGACCGAAGGTCGTGAGATGTTGAAATCGAAGGCCGAGCGCGCGGCCGAGAGCGAACTGGCGAAGATTCACTCAGGCAGCGATCTGGCGAAAAACGTCGAGACGGTGACGGTCGTCGCTGAAATACAGTAGGACCAGGATAGAGCCTGACCCAGGTAAAAACGCACGAGTTCCCTCTAGTAATAGCAGAGAGAGAAAACCGAACCGGCAACCCGAACGTCCCCCGGGTTGCCGGTTCGGCTTTTAAAGAACAGTAGGCTGTTACTTGCCTGATGCTTTCGGTAGTAAATATATACTTGACTGACCGACCCACCTGATAGCGGGACATCATGGGACAGCGCGGGACGCCATGCAAAAACTCTTACATCTTTTGAGAAATGTAGCGGGCGAGTTGGTTTGTATCTTTTGGCGGTCGCTTCGATGGCATGAAGCGATCATACTACACGCCAGATCGGTACGTTCAACTATATTGACTGTTTAACTTTGTAAATGACCCACTACCAAATTGCCTCATCAAAAACCCTCTAAGCAGGTATCGTTGCCTCATTTAAAAACCCACTCCAAATTAGGGACAGTTTACCTTCGATGTTGGCGGGAAACATTGGAGGCAGAGACGAGGCTAAAGATGAAGGCGAGGCAGGAAGTTACGGCAGTGATGGCGGGCCAGTACCGCGGGACGAGCAAGATGGAAAAGCGAGTGCTGCTGGACCAGTTCGTGAGCACCCACGGGCTACAATCGCTGGTACGTCCGGTTCGTGTCGATTAGTCAGTGCTTGTAGGTTTTATAAAGCTGCAAATCAGCCCACTCAGACACTGCCACCAAGCCATAATCCCCTTTCTTGGTTTTACGGTAGATCATGACCGCCGTAGAGAATACCCACGGCACGAACAAGCGATTAAAGTCTACTGCCGGAACGTTGACCTCCACCGTCTCCGAGTCAACGCGAGTAGTCGATTTTTCAAGCACGTTCTTCTGCGAATAAGCTGACTCCAACTTCGCTGCAATTGCTTTCCCGAGCTTAGGATTCCCGGATTTCGCCTCAAGCGAGACTTTAATCGAGAAGTTGGTCTCAAGCACCGTCTTGATTGAAGAGGTGACCGACGTAGACTTCACGGTCTTTTTCGCGGTGCCTGCGGGAATCGGTTCCCAATTTCTGGGATTTGTATTGATTGAATAGACAGCAGCGGAGAAGTACTCCTCCACAAACATGTTTTTGGAATACAGGCTCTGATAGCGGGGATCGGCCAGTCCAGCCCATTGCTTTTTCGGAATCGTCGTCGGCGCCGACCGGCCCAGGATAAACCTCTCCGGAGGATAGAAAGCCTGATTGGGCATGCTATTGATCGGGATGATGGGCCCTTCTTTAATGGTTCGCTCCAGCTCAGGCCAGTTTTCGAGCAGTTCGTGATTCTGTGCCAGTAACAGCTGGTACTGGTTGTAGGAATCTTCGATTTCCTCCAAATCCTTCAGGTCCGGCAAGTCACTATCGACGGCCACTAATTCACCCTCAATCACCGTGATCGTAATAGATCGAACAAAGCTGCTCCCCCCTGATGGCAACCTCTCCCAGCCGTCTTGTTGATACAACCCGTTCACCGCTAAGTCGGAACGATTACTCCCCGAATACGGAACATCGATGTGGAGGGCTATGGTTCCGAAGTTCCCAGGGCCGATTGTTGTATCTCTCCAGGTGCAGGTAAACTGGTAACCTGTCCAAGTGCCCCTTGCTGCCCTTATCCCTAGCGCCTGTATGTTCTTGCCCGCATCCACTGAGACTGGCGTCTGGTTATCACGGTTGTTGCGATACCAGAAACCCCACTTCAGGTCATAATTTCCAGCATCGGTTGTCAATTCTCTGCCACTCTGGTTGTTGATGTTCAGATGAAATGTCCAAGCCATTCTGCGCCTCACAGTTCTCGTTCCACTCGTAGAAGAGCAGCAACCGTCGCCTGATAGCCCGCCGCTATCCTGGAAGGTCTCGCACCCGAGTGGGTCGCCTTTTTGATGTCACGCGGCTTTTCGCTTTTTGTTGGCTTTCTTTCTTTCGTATTCTGCCTGTCGCTTGTCTAGCACGCTGTTAGGAACGGCAATCAAAGCCTTTGCCAATTTCTCAAACCGCATGTACTCGTCACTCTTTTTGTTCGAGGGTGGTTTAGTCTTTTTTACACGTCCTCACCTACGCTAACTGCTCTCGCTTTCGGTGCGCCCTCAAACAGTTCGGCTTGTTTTTCTTTGGGTGCGAGAGAGCCGGAGTCGGGACGATTACCGTCTCGCCGTCCTGTTCCCATGCTTCAATTAATTCCTGAATCCGATCCGGCAATCGCTCAATCGGCTTGCCAGTTTTGGGATCGGTCGGTGGTCGCCCGATTTCGTTTTCCGCGTCCCTGCCGTGGTCTGATTTCAGGCCGCCGAGGAACTTCCGATAAGCTGCTTATACTCTAGCCGCTTACCAGTAATCAAGGAAATTACTGCAAGGAATCGCCGGGCGTCAGTGCCCTTGCGATTGTTGAACCGGAAGGATTGTTCATCAAGATAGCGGAATAGGTGGAAGGGTTCGACACTGACATACGTGCCGCCAAGAGATCGCTTCAAGAGACTCCAAAAGTTTTCGATCCCGTTCGTGTGAATGTGTCCATCAACGTAACGCTCCGCGTGATTGATCACGTTATGGATATATTGTTCCTGAAGTTGGTTGTAGGAACGCAGCGCATCACTATAGACCACTGAGCCAGCTTCGACATGCTTGTTGACTTCACCATGCAGAGAACGACGTTTCGTGTTGAGGACTACCATTACCTTCTTTGGTTTCTGCCCACTGCCTGCTATTTATTGGGCCGGCAGGAGTCGCCAGTTGTTGGTCGGCTCCGCAGGGATCTGCTTGTGGCGCTCGACCCAGTCAATGATTAGCTCGCGGATCTCCTCGCTGGCGCGGGTGACGACAGGTGCGTTTTTGTACATCGTGTAGCCGCCGCCGCCGTTGACGCGGTAGTTGTTGATGGCGAGCCGCAGCTTTTGGGTCGGGCTGAGAGGCTGGCCCCGCAACCGTAAGTTTTGAATGCGCTGGCCGACTGGCTTTGAGATGTCCAGATCGTAGGTGACGCCCTCCGCGATGTCGAAATTAAAGGCCGGGATTTTTTCGTTGATTAAATCGGAAGGCCGCTTGCCCGGCTCGTAGTCGCGAAAATATTTGGCGGAGTGTTCCAGTGCGTCCTTGAACTGCTGCCCCGTGACTTCGAGCACGACGAGAGTATTTTCGTAGATGTAGAGTCCGGCGATGTCGCGCACCGTGACGGGGCCTTTGGAGATGCGCGCCTGTAGATTGAACGGGGCCGCCAGCGAGACATCCGCCTGGCCCGCGTCCAGCTGCACGCGCTGAATCAGGTCCATGATGGCCGTGTCGCGAAAGCGCGAATCCTGCGCGCTCAGGGTCGCGCTCGACTCTCCGATGACGCGGCCCAGCCAGGCCTGCGTCTCGCGGTCGTAAGGTTTCGCCAGTTCCGCGACCTCCTCGTCCGGCGGGACCTCGTTGACGGGGATGGTCCGCGCGGATTTGGCGACCACGCGCCAGCGACCGGCCGTGTCCTTTTCGAGATAAACGTCCACGCGCGCCAGATGACGCCCCCAGTAGTTGGCCTGTGTCAGCAAGACCCCGTTGATAACGACGGCGGGCACTTCGCGGTGCGTGTGTCCCATTAAAATTATGTCCACGCCCGGGACCTGGCGCGCGATTTTGACTGCGGCGTTTTCGTTGACGACGTTGCTCGGATTGATCTCGCCCGTTCTTAAATCTTCTTCCATGCCCATGTGCATGGCGATGACGACCAGGTCAACGCGCTCTTTCTCTCTGAGCACCTTCACCCACTTGCGCGCCTCCGAGAGCCCTTCGCGAAACTCCAGCCCCACGTAGTTCGGCGCGTTCTCCCAGTTCGGCACCCCCGGCGTCGTCAATCCCAGGATTCCGACGCGCACGCCGTTCACTTCCTTGACGAGATAAGGATCATAAGCCGTCTGGTTCGTTCCCTTCCTGTAAGTGTTCGCGGAGAGCCAGGGGAAAGTCGCTTCGCGGCGCGCCTTCTCAAGCACGTTGAGCCCGAAGTTGTATTCGTGATTGCCGACCGCCATCGCGTCGTAATGGAGCGCGCTCATCACGAGCATCATCGGGTCCCGCGGCTGATTGTTCTTGCGGTTGTGATAAAACGCGAGCGGTGTTCCCTGGATCGTATCGCCGGAATCGAGCAGGAGCAGGTTCGGGTTCTCTTTGCGCGCGCGCCGGATGAGCGTCGCGATTTTGGCAAGGCCGCGGTCGTCCGGTTTGTTCGTGTAGTAGTCAACAGGGAGAATGTTGCCGTGCAAGTCCGTGGTCGAGAGGATCGTCACCTGCGCCCGCGTCGGGGGAGGATTGTTTGAGGCAGAGGTCGAGACGATTAAGGCGAGCGCGAGCGCCAGCCCCGCCGGCAGTAAAATAGCGAATGATCTTTTGCGTCTCATGGCAGTTCGACTCTCCTTTAAAGCATGTGAAGGCGTCCAGAGTTTGCGCCGAAGGCGCAACCAGAAGGTAGCCAGACGTGCAACGTCTGGGCTCAAGTTAAATTAATATTCGCGCTCTGAAGGAGCGCCAGACATCGGCCCGCACCTCCGGCGCGGGAATGTTTGCGCAACTCGGTGCCAGACGTTGCACGTCTGGCTACCTTCTTCTAGCCGCTTGCGCGGCCAAGAAGGAACGCTCAACATGCTCTTACCATCGGGCTCCCGTCCATGCGCCTCTGCGGACCCCATCAGGGCGTGACGAAGACTTCGACGGCGGTGACGCCTTCGACAAGACCTTCGTAAACTTTTTTGAATCGCGCGCGCACCTCTTGCATCTTCTCCCGGTTCTCGAAGTAGGTGCGCCCCCGCTGAAGGATGACGTAAGTCGGCGCGGGCGTTTCCGCAAGCTTGAATTTCGGGTCCGAAAGCACGCGCGATTGCAGGTCCGTGCGCCCGAATTTCTCCATGTAATATGTGGTGACCCCGGGCGTCTCGTGCGCAATCGTCGCCCCCTGCGGCGCACTCTTGCAGACGAACTCTATCGCCTCGCGCAACCCGTCATCATAAAACTCATCGTGCGGGAAAAAGTAGCCGACGCGGCCCCCGCCGAGCGCGTTCGTGTACGCGGCGTAATGCGGACTGTTGGCGTAGGCGGTCCACGCGGGCCAGCCTATGAAAAAAAGGAGCGCGAGCGCGCCCGCAAAGCGCAGCGCCTGTTTATTCCTCTCCCCCTTGAAGAATGATGCGACCGCGCGGACGAGCGCGACGATGCCGACCGCCGCGATCATGTAAACGAAGGGCATCAGGCTCAGCGTGTAGCGCAGCCATTTGCCGCCGAACAGCGAGTAAGGGACGATCCACAGCAGGAACATCAGGAGCAGGAAAGCGTGCCCTGGATGCCGCCAGCGTCGAAGGCACGCCACCAGGCCCGCGACGAAGGCTACGAGTACGGGCAGCGGAACCTTGACCAGCAGAAAGAGGGCGTAGAAATAGAGAGGCGTTCCCCCGAACGGGGTGCTTGAAAGCGTGTTCTTGTAGAGCTGATCGCCCATCAGGTAACCGCTGTGCGTCAGCAGTTGCTCGCTGGTGAAGGCGTTCAAATAGGCCCAGGTCTGCGGCAGCAAAATCGCCGGGTTCGCGACCAGAAAGGCGACGCCGACGATCATATAAAAATACCAGGGAGTCCGGCCAGAGGGCGCGTTGGGCTCGTCTTTGCGCACGCGAAAGTAATGGTGATAGAGCATGTTCAGGCCAAAATAGTGCGGAAAATATTTGGAGGCCAACATCAGGCCGAACGATGCGCCGCTCAGGATGTAGTTGCGCCGCTTCGTCTTCATCTCGCGCCAGCTCGTCTGCTTGGCGCGCACATAAAAGTAGAAGGCGAAGAGCATGAAGAAGACTAAGAGCGTGTCTTCCTTAGCAATGCGGTTATAGGTGATGGCGTTGATGCCGAAGGCCCAGAGCGCTGCGGCCAGCAGCCCTGTTCGGCGGTCGAAGAAGGCGGCCGTGAGCAGAAAGAGTGGAACGGCCGTCAGCGCGCCGAAGAGGACGTTCGGGAAACGGAGCGCGGCTTCGTCCGACACGGGGCTGCCCGTGCGCGCGTTCCAACCCTGCTGCGCCTCGATGGAGACGAACATCAAAGCCTTCATCAGCATCGGGTGTTCGGCGTTGGGTGTGATGATACCCCGCTCGTAAGAGCGCACGGCCTTGATCTTGTTGACCTCGTCTTCGGCAAAGCCGACAGAGCTGATGCCTGTGAGGCGCAAGCCGAGGCCGAGGAGGACGAGCGCGGCGAGCGCCAGAATCACCCCACGCTCACGCACCAGCGTCGTCCGGCGCGGCGCGACTGCCGTTGAAGCCAGCGCTTCACTCCCGACCGAATCTATTTCGACAGAGCGCGACAAGGAATCCCTTCGTTTTCTTTTGCGTCCTGGCGTCTTTGCGAGAGATAGTTTCACGCCAAGACGCCAAGACGTAAAGTCGCAAAGATTTTAGCCCTAACTCGACTCACTAATGTGTACCGGCGCGCCCAACTCTTCCGCCACGACTTCCTCAGACTCTTCGATGACCGCCTGCGTTGACAGCCCGCGGCGGACGAGGAAGGCGACACCGAGCGCCGTCCAACAGATGACACGCGCCTTGCGAATAATAGCAAGTATTGTCCCGCTCTCGGGGCCGAACTTTAAGACCTTCGTCACCCAACTCGACCCGGCTTCATCGACGCCCGCGCGGAAGGGGACAAACTTGAAGACCACGTTGATGATCCGGTTAACGGATTCCAGAACATATGCTGCTAGAAATGTGGGCGGCACATCCGAGATGAAAGAGAGCGTGACGTAAACTTCGAGGACGCCCGCCAGATGAAAACCGACTTCGAGCGCCATGATCAGCGCGCATCGCGCGCGGTGGCGCGAGTAGAAATTATAGACCGTGTCCTCGACCGCGCGCGTATTCTCGCGTTGCTTCTCTTTAAGAAAACGCTTTCCGAAGCGATTCTTTCTGAGCCGCTCGAACGTCGCGGTGATAAAATTCCACCGCAGGCGATAGATGATGAACCCGGCCAGCATGATCGCCGAGACGACGCCGAGCGAGATCAGAGTCATGAGGCGCAGGCCCTGCGTCAAAGGAAAACTCAAAAGCAGCGTCACGATGCCCGAGAGGATGAAGAGCGCGACCGAGAGGCTGTAAAAGAGGTTCTGAACGGCCAGGGCCGAGACGGCGACGAGTAGCGGCACGCGGTCACGCACCAGCGCAGCCTTGGTCGGCTCGCTGGCGATCAGCCCAAGCGGCGTCAAGTTGCCCATCGCGTCGCCCACGATATATGCGCGGAAGGCGTCGCGGAAGCGCACGCGTTGTTCGCCCTCGAAGCAGAGCACCCAACCCAGCGTGCGGAAAATGTAACGGAGGCTCGAAATCGCCAGGATGAGCAGGAAGCCCGCGCCGAGTCTCTTAATCCCGTTCGTAATATTTGTGGTCCCGGTGCTCCAGACCAGATAGGTGAAGAGCAGAAGGCCGAGAAGCGCGAAGACGAACGAGACCAGCTTCGCTTTTTTAGACTTTGTTTGTGTCTTCTGATTCATTCAATAAACTGCTCTAAAAATTATTCGTCCGTCGAGGTTAATCGAGAGACGAAGGCAGCAAGATACGGCATCAAAAGGCAAAAGTAAAAAGGCAAAAGGCAAAAGGTAAAAAGTAAACTTATAATTGAGGGCGCTCTTTTTGTCTCTACTTTTACCTTTTGCCTTTTTACTTTTACCTTCTTCAGTTGACCTCGGGCGCGTGCATGAGCGATGCTACAGGGTCAAACCAAATCCAGAATTTCAGGCGAGCCAGGACTGCAATGAGCCAGACAGTAGAGCAATTGACGGCGCATCCGCTGACCGTCCTTTCCGAAGATGAAGAGATGTTCCGCGCCAGCGTGCGCGAGTTCGCCGAGGGCGAGCTCAAGCCCCGCGTCGAGGAGATGGACGAGCACGGGAAACTCGACCCGGCCCTCATCAAACAATGCTTCGAGCTGGGCCTGATGGGCATCGAGACGCCGGAAGAGTACGGCGGGGCGGGGGCAAGCTTCTTTACGGCAATCATCGGCGTCGAGGAGCTCTCGCGCGTTGACCCGTCGGTCGGCGTCCTCGTTGACGTGCAGAACACGCTCGTCAATAACGCCATCATCCGCTGGGGAAACGCCGAGCAGAAGAAAAAATATCTCTCTGAGCTGGCGAGCACGAAGGTCGGAGCTTACGCCTTGAGCGAGGCCGGCTCGGGCTCGGACGCCTTCGCTCTGGCGACGCGCGCCGTCGAGAGCGGCGATCACTACGTTTTAAACGGGCGGAAGCTCTGGATAACGAACGGCAACGAGGCGGAAATCTTCATCGTCTTCGCCAACGCCAACCCTGAAGCCGGATACCGCGGCATCACAGCCTTCATCGTCGAGAAGGGTTTTGAGGGCTTCTCGGTCGGCAAGAAGGAGAACAAACTTGGCATCCGCGCCTCCTCGACGACCGAGTTGATTCTGGAAGACTGCCGCGTGCCGAAAGAGAATGTGCTGGGGGAAGCGGGCAAGGGATATAAGGTTTCAATTGAGACCCTGAACGAAGGGCGAATCGGCATCGGCGCGCAGATGATTGGGCTCGCGCGCGGGGCGCTCGAAGCCGCTCTCTCCTACACGGCGGAGCGCGAGCAGTTCGGCAAAGCCGTCAACGAGTTTCAGGGCGTGCAGTTTCAACTGGCAGAGATGGCGATTGCGCTTGAAGCGGCGCGTCTTCTGGTCTATAACGCTGCCCGGCTGAAGGACGCCCGGCGACCTTTCGTCAAGGAAGCGGCGATGGCGAAACTCTTTTCGTCGCGCGCGGCCGAACGCATCAGCTCTCTGGCCATAGAGCTTTACGGCGGCTACGGGTTCGTCAAAGACTATCCGGTCGAAAAGTTCTGGCGCGATTCCAAGATCGGCGCCATCTACGAAGGCACGTCGAACATGCAGTTGCAGACGATTGCGAAACTCATCATCGGAGGGAAATAGCTCGTGAATCGTAAATCGTAAATCGTGACAAGAGAAAACGTCGGGCACGTCTCTTCACGATTTACGATTTACGATTCACGATTCACGAATAATGTCATCGCGCATCGAGACGTTCAAACAGATGCTGGAGACGGACCCCGAAAACAGTCTGGTGCGTTTCGGGCTGGCGAACGAGTATTTGAAGGCCGAGCGCTACGAAGAGGCCATCGCAGCCTTCAGCGACTATTTGCAGCGGGCGGACGACGAGGGCGCGGCTTTCGGGATGCTCGCCCGCGCTTACGAGCGTGTGGGCCAGCGCGAGCGTGCGCGCGAAACTTACCTGCGCGGAATCGAAGCGGCGAATCTGCACGGGCACCCTTCGATGGCGGAAGATTATCGTCTGACGCTGGAGAGCGATTACGACGATTGAGAATAACGGTGGCCGATATGAAGACCGATACTAAAGTATTGAAACTTGTCAGGAGAACAGAGCCGATGGGAAGCGTGGCGATGGCCGAGACGCGCGAGGGTCTGGACCGCGAGCAGATGGTCGGCATTTACCGGACGATGTACCTGTCGCGGCGGATTGACGACAAAGAGATTCAGCTCAAAGGGCAGAACAAGATATTTTTCCAGATTTCGGGCGCGGGCCACGAGGCCGTGCTCGTCGCGGCGGGGCTGGCCTTTAAGCCCGGCTACGACTGGTTCTACCCTTATTACCGCGACCGCGCCCTCTGTTTGCAGCTCGGCATGACGCCGCTCGAACAGCTTCTTTCGGCGGTCGGGGCCGCCGCCGACCCGAACTCGCATGGTCGCCAGATGCCCTCGCACTGGGGACATAAAAAGCTGAACATCGTCTCGCAATCCTCGCCGACGGGCACACAGTTTCTACAGGCGACGGGTTGCGCCGAGGCGAGCTACCGCGCCTCTTTGCTCGAAGAGATTCAGGACAAGGTAACAGGCTTCAAGGGCGATGAGGTCGTCTATTGCTCTTCGGGCGACGGAACGACGAGCGAGGGCGAATTCTGGGAAGCCCTCAACACGGCCTGCAACCTGAAACTGCCCGTCCTCTTTCTGATAGAAGATAACGGCTATGCCATCAGCGTTCCCGTAGAGGTGCAGACCGCCGGTGGCGACATCTCAAAGCTCGTCGAGGGGTTCCCGAATCTCTACATTCAAAAGTGCGACGGGACCGACCCGATTGAGTCGCTCGAAACCTTACGGCGCGCGGTCGAGCATTGTCGCCAGCGTAAAGGCGCAGCGCTCGTCCACGCGAAAGTCATCCGCCCCTATTCTCATTCGCTCTCGGACGACGAAAAGCTCTACCGCCCGGACGAGGAGAGGGCTTCGGACGCCGAGCGCGATCCCATCAAGCGTTTCGGCGCGCTGCTCATCGAAGAGGGCTTTCTGACGCAGGACGAATTGCAGCAAATTAAAGATGAGGTGGATCGTGAAGTCGCGGAGGCGGCCGACCGCGCTTTAGAGAGCCCGCAGCCAGCGCCCGAGACGGCCACCGAGTTCGTCTTTTCGCCGGACGTGGACCCGACTTCCTCGGAGTTCGACACGGAAGAGGGCGCGGAGTTGAGCGGGAACATGGGAACGATGGTGGACCTCATCAACCGCTGCCTGCACGAAGAGATGGCGCGCGACCCGCGTATCCTGGTCTTCGGCGAAGACGTGGCCGACTGTTCGCGCGAGGAGAACCTGGACAAGGTCAAAGGCAAGGGCGGCGTCTTCAAAGTCACTGCGAATCTGCAAAGAAACTTCGGCGCGGCGCGCGTCTTCAACTCGCCGCTCGCGGAGGCGAACATCGTCGGGCGCGCCATCGGCCTGGCGACGCGCGGGCTGAAGCCTGTCGTCGAGATACAGTTCTTCGACTATATCTGGCCCGCGTATCATCAGATTCGCAACGAGCTGGCGCTGATGCGCTGGCGTTCGGGCAACGAGTTCAAGTGCCCTGTGGTCCTGCGCGTGCCCGTCGGTGGCTATCTGAAAGGCGGCGCGGTCTATCACTCGCAAAGTGGTTCGACCATCTTCACGCACACGCCTGGCCTGCGTGTCGTCTATCCGGCGACGGCGCTCGACGCCAACGGGCTCCTGCGCACCGCCATCCGCTCGGATGACCCGGTCCTTTTTCTAGAGCACAAGCACCTTTATCGTCAGGCTTATAATAAATCGCAGTACCCGCCAGACAACTTTTTGATTCCTTTCGGCAAAGCCAGACGTGTGCGCGAGGGCACGGACCTCTCCATCATCACCTTCGGCGCGCTCGTGCAGCGATCTCTGGTCGCCGCCAGGCAGGCAGAGCAGCAAGGCATCAACGTCGAGGTGATAGACTTGCGCACGCTTGCGCCTTACGACTGGGACGCGATTACGCAAACCGTGAAGAAGACGAACAGGGTGATCGTCGCCCATGAAGACTCGCGCTCATTCGGCTACGGGGCGGAGATTGCCGCGCGCATCTCGGACGAGTTGTTCGAGTACCTGGACGCGCCCGTCCGCCGCGTCTGCGCTCTGGATACCTTCGTCGCTTACGCTCCGCAACTGGAGGACGCAATCCTGCCGCAGGCGGAGGACGTTGGCCGGGCGATCACGGAGCTGTACGGCTATTAGCAGGACATAGAAGCGCGGTTGATTGACATGCCAGTACCGGGCGAATCAACTCTCGAAGAGATCAAGAATCATGTCAGTACCGCCTACCAATTGCGGAATGCGGATTTCGGAATGCGGATTGAAAGAAAGAATATTCTGGTTCTTAAATCCGAAATCCGCAATCCGCAATCGGTACGCCGCAGGCGGTACTGACACGCGGCCCTGGCCGCAGGAGCCGCATTTCGTCTGCGAACGGCACAAAATTCCCAACACCTCCCTCTTCTTAAAACGGCAGGTTGCGATACATCTGTGTATCGGAACGTTTCGCCGCGAGCGCCCGCCGCGTTCGTTTAAATTCAGTCATTTCTCCACTTGAGTCCGTGCGCAAAATGGCATGGTGATTGCCGATTTATTTACGGACAAAAGCCCATTCATCTCACATAACTTGAGTGAAAACTTCGAGTTTTCAGGAGGAGATAACTAATGCGCAAACGTTTGCTTTGTATCTTGGGAGGAATCGTCCTCTCGCTCGCCACAGTCAGCGCGGCTCTCGCGCAGAACACTCCGACAACCACCACGACTCAGACCACAGCCGTTCAAAACCCTGACGGGACCTGGACTGTAATCGAGTACCCGGTTGACAAAGAGGTCACAGTCAACCTGAGCCCGATCACCATTCCTACAGCCACGGGCCGCGCCATCATCCATCGCATGGCTAACGGCACGATGATCAATCTGAACCTGGCAGGTCTGACGAACGACGTCGGCAACCTGAACCTTTACGCGATTGACCCGCTGGGGGCTCCGACGCTGCTCGGGCCTGTGACGGTCACTAACGGCACAGCGACCTTCAGCACGACGACGCCGCTCAACAAATTCATGCTGGTGCTCTCGCCTGAGGCTAACCTGACGACCTTCACGCAGCAGACGCCTGTGATCTTCAGGAGCGCCGTGCCGCAGGGCTTCGCGGTCATTCCGCTGGCAAGCACGGATAAAGACGGCGCGGCCGTCGGCGAGAAGGTCGCGGCCGTCTCGACGGCAGGCGCGACCTCGGGCTACAACGCGCCCATGCTCAACATTCCCGGAATGAAGAGGGGCGAGGACTCTATGATCAAGGTCAATTTCACGGGCGCTCTGACGGGGGCGCGCGCCAACATCAAAGTCGAGCCGCGCAAAGACGGGCCGACCATGATTACAGCGCGTTTCCACGAGCTGAAGGAAGCGCCCGCGGGCCAGGTTTACGTGCTCTGGGCAGTCTCGCCCGACAGCAAGTACGTCAAGCTCGGTCAGATCGTCAACACGGGCGGAAGAAACGAGGCGGAGATTAAGTCCGAAACGGCTCTACAGGATTTCGGCCTCCTCGTCACGCTCGAAGATGAGGTGTCCACGCCGCACGGAGTGGTCGTCGGGACCTTCATTCGGTAATTCCCAATAGGACAGGCATTCTTGCCTGTCAGTGGGACAGACATTCTCGGTCTGTCGAAGCGTGCGCGAGCACGCTAACAGTCAGCTGATTACATCTGTTAGCGTGTTCGCGCCTAAAGGCGCTCATGACAGACAAGAATGTCTGTCCCACTGGCAGACCGAGAATGTCTGTCCTACGAAATTCTTGATTCCTTTCGCTCGCCGATATGTTATATTCGAGTTTGTCGGTGGGACTGGCACCTTCCCGGCAAATCTGAACCAGAGCATCTCTGGCTCTCGTCAAGCGCTTCCCGATAAAGCGTTCAGGAAACTTCGACCGCCACCCGCGTCGAACTCCCCAGACATTGTAAGAGCTTCGGCTCAATAATAAGGCCCCTCCTCGCCGGACAGTATTTTTTGTCCGAAAATGTGAAGGATGTGAGTTATGAAACGCAAGCTCCCCCTCTTGCTGGCGCTCGCCCTCTTGTCGTCGGCTGCCGCTACAGCGGTCGCACAGACTCCAGAGACACTGCCCGAACTGATCCGCCGCGTGAAGCCCGCAGTCGTGGCCGTCATCACCTACGACGCCAAAGGCGAAGTGCAGATGACCGGGAGCGGGTTTTTCATACGCCCCGGTCAGGTCCTGACCAACCTGCACGTCATTGACGGCGCGCACCACGCCGAGATCAGAACTCTGGACGGCAAGGGCAAGACTTACCCTGCCACAGGGCTCGCCGGAGTGGACGACGAAGGCGACCTGGCCGTCCTGAATATCAACCTCCCGTCGGACCGCGCGCGCTCTTTGGAGATAGCCAGCTCCCTGCCCGAAGAGGGCGAAAACATTTTCGTCATCGGCAACCCGCTCAGGCTCGAAGGCTCCGTCTCCAACGGGATAGTCTCGGCGGTCCGGGAGGTCCCGAGCCTCGGAGAGATAATTCAGATTACTGCCCCGATCTCGCACGGCAATTCCGGGAGCCCGCTCTTCAACATGAAAGGGCAGGTCATCGGCGTCATCACGATGAAGGTGACCAACGGGCAGAACATCAACCTGGCCCTGGGGGCTTCGCGGCTGCGGCAACTGCGCGCGGAAAAGTCCCTGACGTTCGACGAGCTGGGACAGAGAAACAAGACTGGTCCGCAGGCTGAGGTGCTGGCCGAATGGTGGTATCGCAACGGGCTGAACTCGCTCTGGCTCGGAAATTACGACAGCGCGCTCGGCTATTTCGAGAACGCCGTCAACAAGAACCCCAATCGCGCAGAGGCCTGGATTCAGGTCGGCTACTGCAAAGTCAAACAGGGAAAGAACTCGGACGCCATCAAGGCGTTTCAGCGCGCCATTCAACTGCGCCCGAACTCGTTTGAGGCCCACAACAAATTGGGCGACGCCTACTACTACGCCGGACGCTTCTACGAAGCCATCGAAGCCTACAAGAAGGCCGCGCGCCTCAGGCCAGAGATGGCCGAAGCCTACTACAACCTCGGCATGACCTACCTGGAAACCGGCGACCGCGCCGCAGCCAACGCACAACTCCGCACGCTTCAGCCCCTGGACGAGAAGCTATACAAGAAGCTCCTCAGCGAGATGCAGCGGTAGTTGATGATAGGCGACGAATAAGATTCAGCCCCGTAGGGGCGGCAGAGTAAAGCCCAGGGCGTAAGCCCTTATCATTACCCACATCTCTGTAAACTTAACAAGTGTGGGAGTTAAAAGGAGCATAGGGGCTCATGATCTTTAGAGGCAGTCTCTCATGCTTTGTTACAAACAAAGGACTTATGCTCAGCAAAACCAACCCACAGCCCCATAAATGAAAAATGTGGGTAATGATAAGGGCGTAAGCCCTGGGTTACAGCGCCGATTTGAAATGCAAGCCCATGAAATGGGCGACAGCCCTTGAATTACATGCGTGCATTCACGGGCTGTCGCCCATTTCATGGGCTTCAACATCTTTTCTATCTGTGACCCAGGGCTAACGCCATTAGTATCTACACAAGTCAGAAACCTCCATTTTTCTTAGGATTTCTGACTACTTGGGAAAGTGACCAGAGCGCAGCAAAGATCAGACCTGAATTTGTTCGATCCGTTTTTCCTAAGATTTT
>Ga0268243_1000016_pt1 | contig 97321 bp, 78 predicted proteins | sample BulsoiMagMametaG_FD_200254 | JGI IMG/M metagenome (GOLD analysis project Ga0268243, IMG submission 200254) | Bulk soil microbial communities from Mexico - Magueyal (Ma) metaG (v2) (version 2) | ecosystem: Environmental > Terrestrial > Soil > Agricultural land | place: Mexico: Magueyal...
CGAATGACAAATAAAATCCAGTTCCTTACCGCTTGAGCCTCACAGTTCGGCTAAAGCCGATCCTTTTTAACCATCTGTGTCCACTAGCTGAAGCTAGTGGCAATTGATAATTGGCAACTTGGATTAAATAGGTGAAGGCAGGAAGCGGCGATAAAAAATCGTGAGGGGACGGGAGCAGAAAGAGCGCCCCCGCCCTCAGGTTTCGATTGATCTCAGGCCAGCGGCAGACGGCCTAAGGCACATAGACTACAGGTCTGGTGAAGATAGCGAGCCAGAAGACGATTATTAAGAGTCCGAACAGGATTCCGGCAATGCCCAGAGGGACTTGAATTCCCGCGAGCTTCGCATGCACCGCCTCCCCGCCTCGGGCCGCATCCGCATTCTTGCTCAGGGCGTACTTGGCTATCAGGCCGTAGCTGAGAAGCGCTCCGAGACCGATTGCCGTAAGCACGGTCAACAGGTAAATAATCCCCCAGAACGGCGAATAGGCCATGAGGTAGGTGAAGGCTCCGGCTAAGGTGTCTGTAAACAGGATGACCAATCCCCAGAGCAACAGGATGAGGCCGATGATGCCCTGAAACGGCACTAGCTTGTTGAGCGCCTCCGCAGCATTCGGCTGCTTCTTAGCAATGAGGGATGGGATAGCGAGCGCGCCACCTAGAATTAGCAACACTCCGAGTAAAATCATGACCTCGAACCTCCGTCTTTAAAGTGGTAAATCACGAGGATGGCCGCACGAATATATTGCAAGATTCCTTTTTCGCCAATAGTTTTTATCAACGCGCGAGAAAAAGCTCCGACGCCGACGGCTTTTCAGGGAACTAACTCTCGCGCACGATTAAGCCTTCGCGCGCGAGTTTCCAATCGAGGACCTCTACGCCCTGGGCCCTGAGCGCGCTCTCGACCTCCTCGCGGCGGCCCTCCGCGCAGAGGAAAGCGATGCAGCCGCCGCCGCCCGCGCCGCAGACTTTCGCGGCTTCCGCGCCGCTCGCAAGCGCCCGCTCGACGAGCGCGTCCATGTGCGGCGTCGTCACTCCCGGCGCCAGGCGTTTGCGGCCAGGATAGGCGGCCCGCATCGCGGCCGAGACTGCCTCCCAATCATTCGCCAGCAGAGCTTTGCGCATCCTCATGGCCGAATCCCGTATGCCGTCGAAGAGTTTGAAAAGCTCCGGGTCGCCGTCTATATGTCTCTTGGTAATCTCCCAGTTGTTCGTCCCCGAAAGGCGCGGCTCGCCCGTGTAGCAGATGGCGATGCGCCGCTCCAGAGCCTCTTCGTCAACTTGAAGCGCGTGGCGCTCGATGCCGTCCGGGCGAAAATGTATCGAGCTAACATTGCCGTAAAGCGCGGAGTAGTAGTCCTGAAAGCCCGCCGGAACGCGAATCACGGTGGTCTCGATGTTGGCGGCGATGGTCACGAACTTTCGCTCGTCATAGCGGCCGCCCACCAGGCGATTGAGCGCGCCGATGCAGGCGATATTGAGCGCGCTCGAACCGGCGAGCCCGGCGCCGGCGGGAGCTTTGCTGTGCGCGACGAGGTGAAAGCCAGTGGTCGGCTTGAAGAAATGCACCAGCTTCGAGATCAGCTCAAGACGCTCTTCGCGAACGAGGTCTTCGATGGCCGCGAGCTCTGTTTCGAAACGGACCTGGCGGTCGCGCGATTCCAGAATGATGCGCCCGTCATGCCGCGTCTCGATGCGGCAGGAGGCGCGTAAAGAGATGGCGAAATTGACTGTGCTGGCTCCGGGATGAAACAGGTAAAGAGGCCAGATGTCTATTGTGCCCCCCGCCAGATCAACGCGCGTCGGGGCGGACGATTCGATAATCATAACGATGAACGCGGAACGATGAATGATGAACTAAAAAGCAAAGATTTTACTTTCGCGTTCATCATTCATCATTCCGCGTTTAGTTCAATCTCCTCCGGTCTCTCCGCTCTTCGAGGCTGGCTGCTCGTGTTTGGCGGACGAATCTTTGCGGCGTGGCAGGTGCGGCAAGTGGATGCGCTCCTGTATCTCCTCTTTTAGTTCCTGAACTTCGACCTTGATCTCCTGGAACCTCTCCTGCGCGGCCTGCTCCAGCTCTTTCAAGCGCTCGGGATTTGCCTGTTCGACCTTCTTGCTCAGCCAGAAGCGCTCGATCAGGTAAAAGGCGATGACGCCGACGACGAGAATAATCAGCAGGTAGAGCGTGATGTTCTGCACATCGCCGATGACGCGCGTGATCGTGCCGTAAAAGGTATAACCGATGCCGCTTAAGACCAGCACCCACGCGGCGCAGCTCGAAATCGTCAGGATCAGGAAGCGCACCAGCGGCATCCTTCCGACGCCGTAGAAGACGCACGAAGCGATGCGCAGGCCGTAGATGTATTTCACGATGAAGATGGAGAGCGTGCCGAACTTGTCAACGAGCTTGACGATGCGCGGCGCGGCCATTTTGTAGAAGCGGAAGTTGCGCACGCTCTTTTCGAAGCCGCGCCCGCCGCCGTAGGCTAGAGTGTCGCCGACCACACCGCCGAGCGTGCCCGCGCCCAGGACCTGTAAAAAACCGTAGTTGCCGAAATACCCGTGGTGGGCAAAAACACCCGCCAGGAGCAGCGTGATGTCGCCCTCCCACATCGTCAGGAAGAAGACGGCGTAGAGGCCGTAATTCCTCATCAAGCTAAAAAAGAAGCTGCTCTCCACGGCATCGGCGGGCGCGACCGTACTGTCCCCTGCCCCGGTGATGAGGAAGAAGAGGATGTAAGGGATGTACTGCCCTATTAATCCGAGAAGATAACTAAGCGCCATACAAAAAATTTTGAGCGGCAAGCCTTCCCGCTAGCGATACACGACTGACGAACAAGTAATGAATTAAAGGCCGCGCATAGATTAGCCGCGTCAGCGGCTTTTGAATTTAGCCTGGCCTTTTAAGGCCAGGAGCATAACAGGTGAGCGTTACCGCTCAGTCGGCCGCTCACGCGGCTGTGTGGTTAAAAGAGTTCCAATCCTGCACACATTTCATATTGAACTATTGCCAACGAGCTTTCACGATTCTTCCTCTTCAGGCGGCGGTTTGACAACCAGCACGGGACACGTCGCATGGCGCACGATCTCTTCGGCGGTCGAGCCGAAGAGAATTCGCCCGAGGCCCGTCCGGCCGTGTGATGAAATCACGATCAGATCAACGTCATGCTCTTTCGCCACCCGCACGATCTCGGCCGCAGCGTCGCCGTGCGCGATGATCTCCTCGACTTCGAGCCCCGAGCATTCTTCACATTCCGCTATTTTCGGCAACTCGCGCGTCGCCGAATCCTCCAGTTGCTCGCTGATGTCTGCAATCGGCAGAGGTTCTGTAATCCCTGTGTAGCCAACGGTCGGAACGACCGGCTCGACCACGTGGACGCAGATGATCGAGGCTTTGAACTCTCTCGCCAGAGACGTGGCGTAAGAGAGCGCGTGGCTGGCGCACTCGCTGAAATCCGTCGGCAGCAGGATTGAGCGAATCTTCATAAACGATGAACGCGGAACGATGAACGCGGAATACGAGGCTTTTATTCATCGTTCCGCGTTCCGCATTCATCGCTCCGGCTCATTCTACACGGAGAAGCCATTGTTTGACAGCCCGTAAACCGTTTATTAGAACTCACGAGAAGGCTCATGCATTGATGCAGAGGATGAATTGTAGCAACCGCGCACATGCTTTCAAATTTGTGCCGCAACTTGTGCTATACTCCGCCTCCAATACGACAGGCTTTGTTCCAATAGTTGCAAACACTCTGGAAGCCCCCTGTGCGGCTCTTTGAAACTCTAGCTAGGGCGTTGTCGGAGGAAGTCTCCGACGTAAAAGTTAGAACATCTCAGGAGAGAAACAACCCTAGAGTAAAGCGGTATTGCACTGGGATGACATTGCATTGGTGCGAATCCATAGAAGCTCCTTCCTGAAGGAAGGGGAGTCATCACTAGAATGCGAGCGCTCGACCCGCCCATAAATTTTATTCTGAGACTTCAAGAATGGCGAAGCCCACTCAAACGACCGCACATTTTATCGGCGCCGATCTTTCAGGCGCGACGATGCACGCTGCGCTCGTGACGGACGACGGCCGGGTCGTCGAGCGGCGCGAATCCCCGCTGGAGCGCGAGGCGGTCGTCGCGCAGCTCACGCGCGCCGTTTCAGAGTTGCGCGACGTCTCGTCGGATATACGCGCCGTCGGCATAGGCATCCCCGGTCTCGTCAATCGCCAGACGGACCGCGTGCTGGTCTCGACGGACCTGCCATCGGTGGTGCGCGGCGACATTCACGCGGAGCTGATGAAGACCACGGGGCTGAGGGTCGAGTTGGAGAACGACGCCAACGCGGCGGCTTACGGCGAATACAGAGTCGGGGCGGGGCGCGGCAGCCGCGACATGTTCTTCGCGACCATCGGCACGGGCATCGGCGGCGCAATCATTCTCGACGGGCGTCTCTGGCTCGGCGCGAGCGGGTTTGCGGGCGAGTTCGGACACATCACGATTGACGCCGAAGGCATCGAGTGCATGTGCGGCAACACGGGCTGTCTCGAAACAGTGGCTTCAGCCCCCAACATCGTGCGGCGCGCCAACGAGCGGCTCTACCGCGACAACACCTCTTCGCTCTCAAAGCTCGCCATGAACAAAGAGTTCACGGCCGCAGACATCGCGCAGGAAGCTAAATCCGGCGACGACTTCTCACTGATGATGATCGAACGCACAGGCAAGTATATCGGCGCGGCCGTCGCTTCCGTCATCAACCTGCTCAACATCGAGCGGATAGTTTTAGGCGGCGGCGTGATGGAGGCCGGGTCTTTGATTCTGGACCCAATCATCCGCGAGGCCGAGCGCCGCGCCTTCCAACCCTGTTTCGAGTCCACGCAGATCGTCGCCGCGGCGCTCGGCACCGATGCCGTCTCCATCGGCGCGGCCATGCTCGCGCGCGACGCCGACACCTCCTCAAGCTGACGTTCAATCAATCGCGCCCGTCATAGCCGCCGGGGTGCTCCTGCATCCATCTCCAGGCCGACTCGATGATCGTGCGCAGGTCCTGTCTCTCGGGCGTCCAACCCAATTCCCGCTTGATGCGCGCGGAACTTGCTATGAGCACGGCCGGGTCGCCTGCCCGGCGCGGGCTGAGGCGCACAGTGTAGCCGTCGCCTCCGCACCCAAGATTGTAGATGGCGCTCCGCTCGTCAAGAATGCCGAGCGCGAGGATGTGCGCGCGCGCCAGATCAACGACGTGTATGTAATCCCGCACGCACGTGCCGTCGCGCGTCGGGTAGTCATCGCCGTAGATTTCCACCTGCGCCCTTGTCCCGGCAGCTGCCTGCAGGACCGCCGGGATGAGGTGCGTTTCGGGATCATGCACTTCGCCGCAGCGCGCGGTTGCGCCAGCAGCGTTGAAATAGCGCAGGCTCGCGAAACGAATTCCGTAAGCGCTTTCGTACCAGCTGAGGGCCTTTTCAAAAGCCAGCTTGGTCTCGCCGTAAGGATTTGTCGGGTTCGTCGGGTCCGTCTCTTCAATCGGCTGCTTCGACGGCTCGCCGTAAACGGCTGCGGTCGAGGAGAAGACTATCTTTCGCACCTCTTCGGCGCGCATCGCGTCGAGGAGGCCCAGGCCCGCGACGACGTTGTTGCGGTAATACTTTGCGGGCTCCGAGACGGATTCCCCGACGAGCGCATCCGCTGCCATGTGTATCACCGCTTCGACACGGCGGTCGCGAAGCGCGCGGCGCAATCTTTCGCCGTCCATCAAATCGGCCTGGACGAAGGTCGCGCCGCCTGGAACGCTGGCGCGGTGCCCGTTGTAAAGGCTGTCGTAGATGACGACCTCGTGGCCGTCCGCGAGCAGTTCTTCCGCGACGACGCTGCCGATGTAACCGGCCCCGCCAGTGACCAGGACGCGCATTCGATGAGTACCTCGACCCTCAAAGGATTTGAGACGCCGGCGCTCGAAGTCGCCAGCCGACTCGTCGGCGGATGATAACTCTTGCTGAGCCGCCGCGGGTAGCCGCTCGTGACGCGTGCGCCGGATGATTGCACCGCACCACTTACGCTCAACTTTGGCCCCTAATTCTCCCTGCGAGGCTCTCCAGCTCACTACTTTTAATTCCCACGGTTAGAATCAGACACAAAATGACGGAGGGCGAGTTTGCCGTCAAAGCAAACTCGCCCTCCGTCTTACCCCCCCTTGCTCGTCCCGCATCGCATTGCCTTTTCCCAAGCCACGAATGCGATGCTTAAATCAATGAGGGATCGTCTTCCTCATTGAATCTCTAACGATCTTTCTAAAGTCGAACAGGCCGGGGGTTGCCATTCAAGATTAGCGTCCGCCGCCTCATCTTCAGGGACGGCGAGGCTCACTTGCTGCGTAGCGCTTATGGGGGAATTGAGCTGGCTAAACTCTAACGCCGTACAATTCACGATGTCAGTACGTTTTCGCACAGTGACGATAATTTTTTAAGGAGAGAAATTGACGGAGCTTGAGAGCGTGGCGCGGATGTGAGCGTTTGAGAAAATCGCTCGCGGGGTGAAGGCGCGCGTTTTGAAGAATCCTGGCTCTTACTTTGTGGTCTCTTCTATTCTATCTTCGCTGAGCTTCTCGTGGTTCATCACTGCCTGCCTGACAAGCTCACCCCGTTGCTCCGCTTCGCGCGCCTTCTTCAGGAAGAGTTGGGCGGCGGCATCATTTTCGCCGTGGCTCAGGTGCTCTGCCAGATGCTTCATCAGCATCGCGCTCTCCTGGATGGCGCGAATCGTCGTCCACAAAGAGTCCTCGACGTTCTCTGTCAATTCGGCGAGCAGGCTGTTGACCGTGAAAGCGTGGCCCGTGTGGCAGCGAAAGCGCAGCGGCTCCTTGCTGTTCAACTCAAGGAGCGTTCCGTGACACTCCGGGCAGGTGAACATCGAAGCCTCTCCCAGCCTCAGAACTCCAGCATCCTTCGCATTGTCTTCTCTGGCAATCTTGACCTCTATCTCTAACTCTTCTGACACTGGATGCTCTCCTTCCTCCCCGGCATGCTCGTCCGTAAGGCGAACCAGTAGAGGCGCAATCTCCGCCACAGGGAGACAGTGATCAACCGCCACGTGTCGCATCGCGTTAAAGGGCATCGAAGGCGTGATCGCGTCCCGCGGGTCCTGGACGACTGCCAGGCCGCCACGCTGCTTGATGGCTAAAAGCCCGACGGTGCCGTCGTCCAGCCCGCCAGATAAAACGATGCCGATGACGCGCGTGCCGTAGGAGCGCGCCGCCGAACGAAAGAGCGGGTCAACCGCCGGGCGAAAGCGGTTCTCCTTTGGCCCGCGCGTGACGCGCACGCGATTGTCACTCTCCACCAGCAGGTGATGATCCGGCGGCGCGACGTAAATCTGGCCGGGGCGAAACTCTTCTTTATCACGCGGGTGCCTGGCCGAAAGCTCTCCGGCGCGAGTCAGTATCTCTGGCAGGACGCTCGGCGTCTCCGGCGACATGTGCAGGACGATGAAGACTGTGGCGGGAAATTTCCTCGGCAACCCGGAGACCAACGTCTTGAGTGCCTCGATGCCGCCCGCCGAAGCCCCGACGACGATGATGTCTTTATTTGACATGAGATTCTCCCGGCGAACCGGGCGCATTTCCGAGGGGAAATAAGAGGGACAACCGCCTTTATATCACATTTGACGGGAAGTGGCAGTTGCCGAGCGTACAGAGTTACAGACGAAATCAAGACAATTAGATTCACACACGCCTGCGCTCCAACTCATTTTCGTACACAAGAGCTCGGCCTCAAAAGTCTAACGGTTCACTTATCAAGCATCTTTTCGCAGTGCTTACAAAGACTTTTGTCTGCGGGCTTCTCTTCTGTGATGCTATTTGTCAGCTCACCCTGTTTGAGTTTCCACAGGTCCAAGTTGCTCATTACCTGACCACATGGCGCAGACCCCATATTGGTGTCAGTCAAGATGTGGTATATGTCGCTGCCCTGCTTGACGAAATACATCGCACACCTCCTAATGATTTCAGATCACATTTGAGAAAGAGCGGAAAAGCTCAGGGCAATATTAATACCAATCTTGCTCACCAAATTATTGAAAATTTTTTGAGAAAATTTGGAGCGCCTTACATCAGCCCGCGCGAGCGGGCGACAGCATATTTAGCCCGCGAATGCGGGCGACCGTTTAAAGCCCAGGGCGTCAGCCCTTATCATTACCCACATCTCTGTAAACTTAACAAGTGTGGGAGTTAAAAGGAGCATAGGGGCTCATGATCTTTAGAGGCAGTCTCTCATGCTTTGTTACAAACAAAGGACTTATGCTCAGCAAAACCAACCCACAGCCCCATAAATGAAAAATGTGGGTAATGATAAGGGCTGACGCCCTGGGCTTTATGCTATCGCCCGCTGGCGCGGGCTAAATATATGCTGTCGCCTGCATTCGCGGGCTAAACATGCAGTCGCCTGCTTGCGTGGGCTAAATAGATACCGTCGCCCGCTCGCGCGGGCTGTTCCTGATTACCAATCCAACCCTTAGCACTTCTCCACTCATCGCTGTACGCTCGTCACAGTTTGGCATATACTCTGGCGCGTACAGCCGACTCGGACTCTTCAGGTTTCCGAAAAGAATCTTCCAAAACAGCCCGCGCACGCTTCCGCACTCTTTTCGGCTCAGCGTCAAGCGCGGCGCTCCTGTTCGGTGAGGTCCGAAGAGCAATGGGTGAGGCACCTGAACGCAGCAAACGCACTCGCGGCGGAAAGCGGTCGAAAGAGAAGACGGACGGTCACGACTTCTTCGCCGTCGGTATCGGCGCGAGCGCCGGAGGCATCACCTCGCTTGAGGAGTTCTTCAGGCAGATGCCTGCTGACAACGGGATGGCCTTCGTCGTCATCCTGCATCTGTCGCCGGAGCACGAGAGCAATCTGGCCGGAATGCTTCAGCGCAACACCGCGATGCCCGTCATCCAGGTGCGCGAACCCGAAAAGGTCAAGCCGAACCACATCTACGTCATCCCCCCCGCCAAAAACCTCATCATGGTGGATGGCAGCATCCAGCTTCAGGAGCCTGACCCGCGCAAAGGCGTGCGCGCGCCCATTGACGTCTTCTTCCGCACGCTCGGCTCTGCTTACAGCATTCACGCCATCGGCGTCGTCCTTTCGGGCACCGGCACGGACGGCACGCTCGGCCTCAAGCGCATTAAGGAGGAGGGCGGCATCGCGCTCGCGCAGGACCCAACGGAGGCGGAGTATGACGGAATGCCGCGCAACGCCATTAACGCCGGGCTGGTGGATTTCGTCCTGTCGGTCTCGGAGATGCCCGACAAGATTATCGGCATTCGCGACGCCTCCGTCCGAATCCAGATTCCGCCTGAAGGCAAGAAGCCGCCGACGGGGACCGAGGCAGACGCCCTGCGCGAGATACTCTCGCTGGTTCGCATACGCACGGGGCACGACTTCTCCAACTACAAGCGCTCGACGATTTTCAGGCGCATCTCGCGGCGGATGCAGGTCAACGAGATGGAAGACCTTGCGTCCTATCTTCAACTCATGCGCGAACACCCGCAGGAGGTGCACGAGCTTCAGCATGACATGCTGATTACCGTCACCAACTTCTTTCGCGACACAGAGGCTTTCGAGATTCTGGAGAAGGAGATCGTGCCGACGCTCTTTAGCGAGAAGACGGACAACGATCAGGTCAGAGTCTGGGTGACGGGTTGCGCCTCTGGCGAAGAGGCCTACTCGCTCGCCATCCTGATGCAGGAGCACGCGGAGACCTTGAACCAAGCGCCGAACATTCAGATCTTCGCCACGGACATTGACAATGAATCCATCGGGCAGGCGCGCGAGGGCGTCTTCCCGGAAACAATCTCGGCGGACGTGCCCGCTGAGCGCCTGCGTCGCTACTTCACCAAAGAGGGGCAGCACTATCGCGTCAAGAAGGAGATTCGCGAGATAGTGCTGTTTGCCCCGCATAACATCCTGCGCGACCCGCCTTTTTCGCGGCTCGACATGGTGAGCTGCCGCAACCTGCTGATCTATCTCAACCGCGAGACGCAGGACCGTGTGCTCGAACTCTTCCACTTCTCGCTCAGGCCCCAGGGCTACCTGTTTCTCGGCACGTCTGAGTCGGCCGACGGCCTGCCGGAGCTTTTCACGCCCATTGACAAGAGGCACCGGATCTTCCAGCGCACGGCCATCTCGCCCACCACACCTTACGTTCCCGCGTTGCCTATGCCCGGCAAGTGGGACGTGAAGGTGCTGGAGGCGACGCCGGCCATCAGAAAGCCCGCGGCCTCTTACGGCGAGATACACCAGATACTGGTCGAGCAGCTCGCGCCGCCGAGCGTGCTCGTCAACGAGGCCCACGACATCGTGCACGTCTCTGAGAGCGCCGGACGCTACCTGCGCTTCGCGGGCGGCGAACCTTCGCGCAACCTGCTCAAGGTCGTCCACCCGGATGTGCGCCTGGACTTGCGCGCCGTGCTCTTCACCGCCACGCAGGAGGAGCACGAGAGCGAGACGCGGCGTATGAGTTTAAAGATTGACGGCGAGACGCGGCTTTTGAAGATCATCGTCCGGCCCGTCAGGCATCCCGAACTCTCGCGCAATTACCTGCTGGTCATTTTCGATGATAGAGCGGAGACGGTCCCCAGGATTGGGGCCGAAGAGTCTGTCGAGGGCGGCGCTAGCATGGACGCGGGCGAGATGGAGCAGATCATCCGCCATCTCGAAGACGAGTTGCAGCGCACCAAGAACGTCCTGCGCACGACCATCGAGCAGTACGAGACTTCGACCGAAGAGCTGAAAGCCTCGAACGAAGAGTTGCAGGCCATCAACGAAGAACTCAGAAGCACTACCGAAGAGTTGGAGACGAGCAAGGAAGAGTTGCAATCCCTGAACGAGGAGCTGCAGACGGTTAACGTCGAATTGAACGACAATGTCAACGAGGTCAACCGCGTCAACAGCGACCTGCAGAACCTCCTGGCCGCGACCGACGTGGCGACGATCTTCCTCGACAGGCGTTTACGCATCATGCGGTTCACGCCGAGCGCCACCGAATTCTTCAACCTCATCGCCTCCGACATAGGCCGGCCGCTCGCTGACCTGACGCACAGGCTCAACTATAAGAACCTCACCGAAGACGCTACGCACGTGCTCGATACGCTGGGGCGTATCGAGCGAGAGGTTCGCAGCCTCGACAACCGCTGGTACATCATGCGCCTGATGCCCTACCGGACGCTGGAGGACCGCATCGAGGGCGTCGTGCTGTCCTTCGTTGACATCACCGACCGCAAACGCGCCGAAGAAGCCTCGCGCGAAGCGGAAGAGCGCGTGCGCCTGCTCATCGAGAGCATACAGGATTACGCCATCTTCACTTTAGACACGCAAGGGCGCATCACCTCATGGAATCCGGGCGCTCAAATGATTATCGGCTACAGCGAAGCGGAGGCCATCGGTCAATCCGGCGAGATTATCTTCACGCCCGAAGACCGCGAGCGCGGCGTGCCGGAAGCAGAGATGCAGACGGCTCTTGAAAAGGGACGCGCCGAGGATAACCGCTGGCACATGCGCAGGGACGGCTCGCTCTTCTACGCCTCCGGCGTGATGGCCCCGCTGCGCGTTGATGGCAAGTTGCGCGGGTACGTCAAGGTCGCGCGCGACTTGACCAAAGAAAAGTATGTGGAGGATGAGCGCGAGGAATTGTTGGGCCATGTCGAGCAGGAGCGCGCGCGGCTCGAAGAAGGGGCCGAGGCGCGCACGCACGAACTCGTGATGGAGGTCGCCGAGCGCCGCAACGCCGAAGAACGTGTCAAGGATTTGCTGCGCCGCCTCGTCCGCGCGCAGGAGCTTGAGCGCCAGCGCATCTCGCGCGACCTGCACGATCAGTTGGGGCAGCAGTTGACGGCGCTGCGCCTGAACCTCGAAACGATCAAGGAGAGGTGCGTGGAAGAGGCGGAGATTACGGAGCAGGTTACGCAGGCGCAAGTTCTGGCCGAGCGCCTCGACTCGGACGTGGACTTTCTCGCGTGGGAACTCAGGCCCGCCGCGCTCGACGAAGCGGGGCTTGCGGCGGCGCTCGAAAACTTCGTCCAGGAGTGGTCGAAGCATTTCAACATCAAGGCCGATTATCACACCGCGCGGCTCAGTAACATTCGCTTCACGCCGGAGGTCGAAACCAGTCTCTACCGCATCACGCAGGAAGCTCTCAACAACGTCTATAAGCACGCCGAGGCCAGCCGCGTTGACGTGCTCCTTGAGCGGCGCGAAGAGAACGCCGTGCTCATTATCGAAGACGACGGCAAGGGCTTCGACACGGAGGCAGAGGTGGAAGGCAATCGCGGGATGGGCCTGCTCAACATGCGCGAGCGCGCGTCGCTCATCGGCGGAACCGTTGAGGTCGAGTCCGCGCCCGGCGAGGGCACGACCGTTTTTGTGCGCATTCCTATCAATTCGGCGAAAAAAAGGGGGGAGGGTAGTGGAGATAACGAGTGAGCAAGAGAGATAAAGTGAAAGACGAAGGCGGCCTCCGCATCCTCCTCGCCGAAGATCACCTGATGGTGCGCGAGGGTTTGAAGGCGCTCGTCAACGCGCAGCCGGACATGTTGGTCGTCGGCGAGGCTGGCGACGGGCGCGCGGCAGTTCAACTCACAGAGGAGCTGCGGCCAGACGTGATCGTGATGGACGTCTCCATGCCGCAGATGAACGGACTCAAAGCGACAGAGAAGGTGAAGCAACTCTTCCCCGACGTGAAAGTCCTGACACTCACGCGCCACGCGGACTCTGGCTTTCTCCAACAACTCTTCCGCGCGGGGGCCTCGGGCTACGTCCTTAAGCAGAGCGCCGCGACCGAACTGATCCGCGCCATCCACGCCGTTGCGGAAGGCGGCAACTACCTGGACCCGGCCATCACCGGAAAGGTCATCAGCGGTTACGCCAACAAGCCGACCATCCCGCAGACCGGGGCGCATGACGAGTTGAGCGAGCGCGAGGCCGAAATCCTACGCCTCATCGCCTGGGGTTACAGCAACAAAGAGATCGCCGCGCGCCTCGACCTCAGCGTCAAGACGGTCGAAGCTCACAAAGCCAACACGATGAAGAAACTCGGCCTCACCAGCCGCATCGGCATCGTCCGCTACGCCCTCCTGCAAGGATGGCTGCAGGACAATTGATAAGCTCCACCCGCTTCCAGCCATTGATAAATTCCACCCCATTCCAGCCGTCGGAGACGGCGACGGCATAAAGCCCAGGGCGCAAGCCCTTATCATTACCCACATTTTTCATTTATGGGGCTGTGGGTTGGTTTTGCTGAGCATAAGTCCTTTGTTTGTAACAAAGCATGAGAGACTGCCTCTAAAGATCATGAGCCCCTATGCTCCTTTTAACTCCCACACTTGTTAAGTTTACAGAGATGTGGGTAATGATAAGGGCGCAAGCCCTGGGACAAGACAGGCATTTAATCATCAAGCCCGCGTCAGCGGGCGACGGCCCTAAATATTGCAATATGGAATCCACGGGCTGTCGCCCATTTCATGGGCTTGCGTTCCAAATCGGCGCTGTGACCCAGGGCTGACGCCATTAGTATCTACACAAGTATTGATAGATGTTTGGGAATCATTGAACTATCTCGAAAACCTGCAAAAATCTTAGGAAAAACGGATCGAACAAATTCAGGTCTGATCTTTGCTGCGCTCTGGTCACTTTCCCAAGTAGTCAGAAATCCTAAGAAAAATGGAGGTTTCTGACTTGTGTAGATACTAATGGCTGACGCCCTGGGCTTTATGCCGTCGCCCGCATTCGCGGGCTAAATATATGCTGTCGCCCGCTCGCGCGGGCTAAAACTGTTCGGGCGACAACAGCCCGTACAATAAGGAGTGCCTCATGTCACAGTCCTACACCAATCTCCTGTATCATCTCATCTTCTCAACTAAGAATCGTCAACCACTGATTACGCCGGAATATCAATCAAGACTCTACGACTACGTCGGCGGCGCGATTCGCAAGCAAGGGGGTATCGCATTGGCGGTTAATGGCATGCCCGATCATCTTCATTTGCTGGCGAAACTGCGACCTGACAAATCCGTCTCAGACATTCTGCGCGATTTGAAAGCTAATGCTTCAGGCTGGCTGCATGAGGTCTTTCCCTCACTACGAGATTTCTCGTGGCAGAACGGGTACGGAGCGTTCACGGTAAGCGTTTCGCAGGTCGAACGTGTAAAGATATATATTGCCAATCAGGAAATGCATCACCGGAAGCTCTCGTTTCGCGACGAATTACTCGCTCTGCTGAGGGCTAACAAGATTGAGTTTGACGAGCGATATCTATGAAGCCTGTCGCCCGCAACTCTCAGCCCGCGCCAGCGGGCGACGGTATATATTCAGCCCGCGAATGCAGGCGACAGCATATTTAGCCCATGAAATGGGCGACGGCATAAAGCCCAGCCCGTGAGGGCTGGGTTACAGGCAAAGAGATTTCGCTCAAGCCCATGAAATGGGCGACAGCCTTCTGCGGTTTGAGCGCCAGATTCAACGCGCTGTCGCCCATTCGCATGGGCTTCGATATTTCTTCCCGGCTGTCTCCCAGGGCTTGCGCCCTGGGCTTTATGCCGTCGCCCATTTCATGGGCTAATATATATGCTGACGCCCGCTGGCGCGGGCTGAGATGAGCTAGCGCTTCCTGTCTTTATCTTCTGACTCCCGCTTTATTAGGGTTTTCCCCTATCCGCTTCTTATCTTCCCAATAGGCAGGGCTGCGCTCGACGTGAGATAAGAATAGCTCTATCGAACCGTTAGGCAGAGGCGGCGTATCTTCCGGCTATCTGGTCCGAAGGAACAGAGTGGCTTTTCTGATCGGCCTCGCACAGCAACTAAAAGCATCACGAGCGCAGGGGGAGAGGGTGAGAATAAAAAGTCTCACCCTCGATAATTAAGGTCCAAAGCACGCCCTGCGACGCTAAGCAGCAAAGTGCGGTTTGCTGTAGTGGCTTTTACTTCTGAGGTATCCTCGCATGACAGCACTATCCTATTTCACATCCCCCGACTCAATCGATGCTAAGGCTTCGCCCATAGAGTCGCGTGGCGAGCGCCCGCGCGTGCTGGTGGTCGAAGACCATGAGGACACGCGCTTTATGCTCAAGGTCATGCTGGAGAAGCGCGGAATGAGCGTGGTGGAAGCCGCAGACGGCAAGACGGCGCTCAGCCTGGCCGAGAGCGAGCGCCCGAGCCTGATTCTGATGGATGCGAGTCTTCCGCAAATGGACGGGCTCGCGGCGACGCGTTCCATACGCACGCAAGACGGGGCCGGCAAGGTGCCGATTGTTTTTCTGAGCGGACATGCCGAGCCGGTAACTCAGGAGGCTGCGCGCACGGCCGGTTGCGACGCTTACCTGATTAAGCCGATTGACCTGGATCAACTGGCAGGCGTGCTGGAATACTATCTCGGTAAAGCTTGAACGAACATTCTCGAACCAGTACGTACAGTCCGGGAGGGTTTTTTAAATGATGACAGTTTTGACTATGGAGCGGGAGAAGCTTTTCGGCCTGCTCGAACTAGACACGGACGGGACGGTGCTCTACTCCCGTATAGACAACGGCGAGAACGTACGCGATCTTAACGCGAGCGGCATCAGGGGCCTCAATTTCTACACCGAAGTCGCGCCGTTCAAGAACGCGAAAGAATTTCAGGAATGCCTGGAAGATTTTCAGCTGAGCCATCAGCAGGCGAGTACCATTGATTTCATCTGCCAGTATGAAGACGGTCCCCTGAAGGTGAGGGTCTTGATGGCGCGCATTCGCGAGTACTCAGGACCGAACACGACGAAATCAATTCTAGTCCATTTCAGAAAAGCCTTATGAGAAACGCTCAAACAGTCGGACGCGGAGATTTCGGTATTAGAAAGGCAGTGAAGGAATCCGATGCAAGAAGCACATAATAGCAGCAGGGCCGCTTCCCCCGGCGAACAGCTCAAAGAACCGGGAGCTTTCGCCAGCCAGCGCGAGGTTAAGACTTTCGGCGGACTATCTCTGAAAGGATTGCTGGCTAATAAACTTCTTTCCGCCCTGCCCACAGCAGATTTCGCGCGCCTGCTTCCGCATCTCGAACCCGTATCTCTAGCCGCCAACCAGGAACTTCACAAGTTTGGTGAAGCCATCAAATTTTCTTACTTCCCCGAAAATGCCGTCATCTCTCACCTGCACATACTGGCGGACGGCGCGACCACAGAGATCGCGATTATCGGCAGAGAAGGCATGATCGGCCTTTCGGCTATCCTGGGCTGCCACACGCCCTCCTATGTGACCAAAGTTCTCGTTGCTGGCAGCGCGCTCAGAATCAGGAACGAAGTTCTCAAGCAGGAGTTCGCTCGCGGCGGCGCGTTTCAACGCTTGCTGCTGAAGTATGCGAGCGCGCGCATCACACAAATCTCTCAAAAGGCCATCTGCAATGGCCGTCATAAAGTTGATGAGCGCTTCTGCGCGTGGCTGTTGATGATTCAGGACCGCGCGGGCGACGGCCAGTTGTCGCTCACACAGGAACAGATCTCGCGTCACCTGGGGGCACGCCGCGCGGGCGTGACCGTCGTGGCCGCCGCGCTCAGGGATAAAGGGATTATCAGCTACCGCCGCGGTCTGATCCGCATTCTGGATCGTCAGGCTCTGGAGGTTGCCGCCTGTGAGTGTTATCGAACTCTTCATTCACTCCTGATTCAGCAGTAAAGGGTCGCGGGCGGCTACGCCGACATGTCTCAAACTTTAATCGAAAACAGCACGCTCGCCGCCAACGAAAACAGGATTCTGGCTGCGCTCTCCCTTCAAGAGTTTGAACGCCTTGCTCCGCACCTCGAACCCGTTTCGCTCAGCCTGAGCCAGGTTCTCTTCATGCCCGAGGACCAGCTCCAGTACGCTTACCTGCCCACGAACTCCATCATTTCTTTACTGACGGATCTGGAGGACGGGTCCGGAATGGAAGTCGGGTTGGTTGGGAAAGAGGGCATCGCGGGCGTCTCAGCTTTTTTAGGCGGAAGGGAGACGAAGGTGGCGACCGTCCAGGGCGAGGGCGAGGCACTCAGAATCAGGGCCGAGAAGCTCCGCGAAGAGTTTCACAGAGGGGAGGCACTGCAAACATTGCTCCTGCGCTACACGCACGCGCTGATGACGCAGATTTCCCAGTCAGTCGTCTGCAATGCGCGCCACCCGATAGAGGGGCGTCTGGCCCGCTGGCTGCTGATGTATAGCGACCGCAGCAAAGACGATTTTTTTCTGACCCACGAGTTTATGGCGAACATGCTCGGCGTGCGCCGCGCGGGCGTCAGCACGGTTGCCAACAAGCTTCAAAAGATGGGCTTCATTCGTTACCATCGCGGCCAGGTCACCATTCTGGACCGCAAGGGATTGGAAGATTTCGCCTGCGAGTGCTACCCCAAAGTTAAAGAGCGATACGACGGCTTCCTACTCTAACCGATTGCGGAATGCGGATAACGGGATTGCGGATTTATGAAAACCGTGTAGCGTTCTTCTTTTCAATCCGCATTCCGCAATCCGAAATCCGCATTTCGTTTGTGTCATTTCTCTAACATTCTTCCCCGGATCGCCTAAACTTTCACCCAACGGCTACCTGTTTACTTGAAAAACTTTACTCATCTGGTAAAGTATGTCCCACTTGGCATTACTACAAAGGCAGTGAAACCGTGTGGGGATCAAGGCACGCGTGTCTCGATTTTTTAGGGTCGGGACAAAAAGCGCCGGATCATTGTGCCGTAGTTTGTCGCAATCTATCTTGCCCTGCTCAGACTCTCTGCCCGCGTGAATTGTTCGCTGTGACAGTTTGGAATCGGGACGAGCGCGAGAGCGATGCCACAAATATTTCATCACAGCACCAACGTGCTGGCGAAGCTCACGATCTTCGGGGCGATCTTTATCGTCCTGGGTAGTCTCTGGGTGATTGCGGCCATCAACCGCTCCTCCTGGAACACAGGGGCTTACGTCGAGCGCGAGCAGCCCGTGCAGTTCAGTCACAAGCACCACTCCGGCGACGACGGGATTGATTGCCGCTACTGCCACACGTCTGTCGAGACTTCGGCCTCCGCCGGAATGCCCTCGACGCAAATCTGCATGAACTGTCATTCGCAGATTTGGGCCGATAGCCCGTACCTGGAGCCGGTCCGAGAGAGCGCCCGCACCGGCAAACCGATTGAATGGACACGCGTCCACGACCTGCCCGACTACGTCTATTTCAACCATAGCATTCACGTCAACAAGGGCGTCGGCTGCTCGACCTGCCACGGCGACGTCAGCCAGATGCCTCTGATGTACCAGGTCGCTTCGCTCCAGATGGAATGGTGTCTTTCGTGCCACCGCAACCCGGAGCAGTTTCTCAGGAACAGGGAGCAGATTTTCGATATGGGCTGGCAGGCCAAAGCGGACCAGGCCCAGGCGGGCGCACAGATCGCCGCGCGCAACAAGATTCGTGACTCGTTCCAGCTGACGAGCTGTTCGACGTGCCACAGGTAGATTCGTGAGGGCTTGTTTTCAAAGATGCCGAGCAAAGACCGCCACATTAATTTCGCTCTGATGCGCGACCGGATTCTCGCCAACCAGGACGGCGGGGGCCGCGAGTACTGGCGCAGCCTGGAAGAGCTGGCCGACTCGCCCGAGTTCCGCGAGTTCATTGAGCGCGAGTACCCGCAGCAGGCGGAAGAGTGGAACGACCCTTTCAGCCGCCGCACGTTCCTGAAACTGATGGGAGCGTCGCTCGCCCTGGCCGGCCTCTCGTCGTGCGTCTATCAGCCGGCGGAAAAGATCGTCCCTTACGTCAACCAGCCCGAAGAGATCATCCCTGGCAAGCCGCTCTTTTTCGCGACGGCGATGCCGATGACCGGCGGCGCGACCCCGCTTCTGGTCAAGAGCAACGAGGGGCGTCCGACCAAGATCGAGGGCAACCCGGACCACCCGAACAACAATAACGGCGACCCGAAAACTGGCACGAGCGCCACCGACCTCTTCGCGCAGGCTTCCATCCTGACGCTCTACGACCCGGACCGCTCGCAGACCTTGACCTACCGCGAAGAGATTCGTCCCTGGACGGCTTTCGTGGCGGCGATCAACGAGCTGCTGAAGAAGGACGGCCAGAAGAGCACCGGCGAGGGCCTGCGTTTTCTGACCGAGACCGTCACCTCGCCCACGCTCGCCTCGCAACTGCGCGCCGTTCTCGCTGCGTACCCGGGGGCCAGGTGGCACCAGTACGAACCCGCCGGGCGGAACAACGCGATGGCCGGATCGGCCGCGGCGTTTGGCGGCAGTTACGTCAACACCATTTATAACTTCGACAGGGCGGAGCGCATTCTGGCGATTGATTCGGACTTTCTGTCGTGCGGCCCGGGCAGCCTGCGCTACGCGCGCGACTTCGCCGCAAAGCGCCGCGTGACCGCTGAGAATAGGACGATGAATCGTCTCTACGCGGTCGAGACTACCCCGACCAACACAGGCGCGATGGCGGACCACACCTTGCGCCTGCGCCCGAGCGAGATCGAGGGCTTCCTGCGCGCGTTGGCGACGGCGCTTAACAGCGCGGGCGTCACAGTCAGAATGGGGGATGGGGGTCAGGGGTCGGGGGCCGGCACGGCTCACGCCGGATGGATCAACGCTGTCGCCGAAGACCTGGCCGGCAGTCGCGGTAAGAGCATCGTCATCGTCGGCGACGAACAGCCCGCTTCGGTCCACGCGCTCGGGCACGCGATTAACAGCGCGCTCGGTAACATCCGGGAGACGGTCATCTACACGGAGCCGATTGAAGCGCGCCCGGAAGATCAGACCCAATCGCTCAAAGCGCTGCTCGGCGATATTGACAGGCGTCTTGTGTCCACGCTCGTCATCATCGGCGGTAATCCCGTTTACACGACGCCCGCCGATCTCAAGCTGAACCGGGAGCGCATGGACAAGATAGACCTGCGCGTTCACCTCAGCCTCTACAAAGACGAGACTTCGGAACTCTGCCACTGGCACATCCCCGAAACGCATTACCTCGAAGCCTGGAGCGACACGCGCTCCTACGACGGCACTGTCTCCATCATTCAACCGTTGATCGCGCCGCTCTACAACGGCAAGAGCGCACACGAAGTGCTCGCGGTCTTTCAGGATCAGGCGGACCAGAAGGGCTACGACATCGTGCGCCGGTTCTGGGAAGGGCAGATAGGGGCCGGGGGGCAATCGGGGGTCGGGGGCCAGGGGACGGGGGCCGGAACGTTGCCGAGTCTTGCGGAAGGTCAGGGGCCGGACTTCGCTAACAAGCCCATTTTGACCGCGCCCGTTCTTAACGAGAAGATGGATTTGGAGCTGGCCTGGCGCACAGCCCTGCATAACGGCTACGTCCCGAACACCAGAGCCAGAGATATAGAGTTCAAGGCCCCGGACGGCGGCGTCACAGCACCGGCCCCCGACCCCCGACCCCCGACCCCTTCCTCAGGCTTTGAAATCGTCTTTCGCACTGACCCCTCTATCTACGACGGGCGCTTCAGTAACAACGGCTGGCTACAGGAGTTGCCGAAGCCCGTCAACAAGCTGACCTGGGACAACGCCGCGCTCTTGAGCCCCGCGACCGCGCGCCAGCTCGGAATCAACAACAAGATCGGCACCCACGGCGGTGACGTCTCCGTTGACACGGTCACAATCAAATATGCCGGGCGCTCCGTAAACGCCCCTGTCTGGATCACGCCGGGCCAGCCTGACAACGTCGTCACGGTCCACTTAGGCTACGGCCGCCGCCTCGCAGGGCGCGTGGGCACAGGCAAGGGGTTTGACGCCTACGCGATTCGCACGGCCGACTCGCCCTGGTTCGGCGCGAGCGTCGAGGTCAACAGGACCGGCGAGCAATATGCGCTGGCCGTCACGCAGCTTCATCACCTGATGGAGAACCGCGACGTGGTCCGCTCGCAGTCGCTCGTTGATTACCTGAAAGAGCCGAATGAGGCGCGCGAAAAATCGGAAGGTCACGGCGAGGGGCATGGTGAATCTTCAGCGGACGCGTCCATGTACCCGCCCTACGATTACAAGCACAACACTAAGGGGGACGAGAAATACGCCTGGGGCATGGCGATTGACGTGAGTAACTGTGTCGGTTGTAACGCCTGCATCGTCGCCTGCCAGTCGGAGAACAACATTCCCGTCGTCGGCAAAGAGCAGGTCCAGCGCAGCCGCGAGATGCACTGGCTCAGGGTTGACAGCTACTTCAAGGGCGATGGCGATAATCCCGAAGGGCCGTACTTCATGCCTGTGCCCTGCATGCACTGCGAGAACGCGCCGTGCGAGCCGGTCTGCCCCGTCCACGCGACGGTCCACAGCGCCGAGGGCCTGAACGACATGGTCTACAACCGCTGCGTCGGCACGCGCTATTGCTCGAACAACTGCCCGTACAAGGTCCGCCACTTCAACTTCCTGCTCTACCAGGACTGGACGACGCCGACCTATCAGTTGATGCGTAACCCGGAGGTGAGCGTGCGCTCGCGCGGCGTGATGGAGAAATGCACCTACTGCGTCCAGCGTATCCAGTGGGGCAAGATCGAAGCGGAGAAAGAAGGAAAGCGTGTTGAGGACGGGGACATCGTCACGGCATGCCAGGCGGTCTGCCCGACCGAGGCCATCGTCTTCGGCAACATCAATGACCCCAAGAGCCGTGTTGCGAAATTGAAGGCCGAAGAGCGCAACTACTCCTTGCTTGCCGATCTCAACACGCAGCCGCGCACGACCTACTTGTCGGCGCTGAAGAATCCGAACGAGAAGATCACCGAGAAGGGTTAGAGTTTATGTCCGAAGTGGATCAACCACACGACGACGTTCGCATTCACAAGACCGAGACCGCGCCCGTGATCGAAGGGGGGCACGATTTCGCGTCCGTGACGGACAAGATCAGCTCGATTGTGCTGAAGCGCAAGACGCCCATCTGGTGGTTCATAGGCTTCGCCATCGCCTTCTCCATCACGATGATGCTGCTCCTGACGATCACGAACCTGGTCTTCACGGGCATAGGCATCTGGGGCAACAACGTTCCCGTCGGCTGGGCTTTCGACATCATCAACTTCGTCTGGTGGATCGGCATCGGCCACGCCGGAACCCTAATCTCCGCCATCCTGCTCCTCCTGCGTCAGGAGTGGCGCACCAGTATCAACCGCTTCGCCGAAGCGATGACCCTTTTCGCCGTCGCCTGCGCCGGGCTCTTCCCGCTCCTGCACACGGGGCGGCCCTGGCTGGCCTATTGGCTCTTCCCCTACCCGAACACGATGGGGATTCAGCCGCAGTTTCGCAGCCCCCTGATGTGGGACGTTTTCGCCGTCTCGACCTACGCGACCGTCTCGGCGCTCTTCTGGTTCATCGGATTGATTCCGGACTTCGCGACTTTGCGCGACCGCGCGAAGAGCCGTGCTTGGCAGGTGGTTTACGGGATGCTGGCGATGGGCTGGCGCGGGAGCGCGCGCCACTGGCTGAGGTACGAAGCAGCCTACCTTTTGCTCGCAGGGTTAGCCACGCCGCTCGTGCTTTCGGTCCACACAATCGTCAGCTTCGACTTCGCCGTCTCGCAGATTCCGGGGTGGCACGCGACGATTTTTCCGCCCTACTTCGTCGCGGGCGCGATCTACGCGGGCTTCGCGATGGTTCTGACGCTGACCATCCCTTTGAGGAAGTGGTACGGGCTCGAAGACTTCATCACGATGCGCCACATCCACAACATGGCGAAGGTGATGCTCGCCACGGGTTTAATCGTCGCCTACGGCTACATGATGGAGGCTTTCTTCGGCTGGTACAGCGCCAACGAATACGAGAGCTACATGATCTGGAACCGGATGACCGGGCCTTACGCCTACTTTTACTGGGCGCTGATCCTGTGCAACGTGATCGTCCCGCAGTTCCTCTGGTCGAAGAAGATCAGAAGCAATCTGCTGGTCCTCTGGTTAATTTCGATTGTCGTCGGCATCGGCATGTGGCTGGAGCGCTTCGTCATCATCGTGACGAGCCTGCACAGAGATTTTCTCCCCTCGTCCTGGGGCATGTACAGCCCGACGATGTGGGACTGGACGATGTTCATTGGAACGATCGGGCTCTTTTTCAGCCTGCTGTTCCTCTTCATACGCTTCCTGCCCATCATCTCGATCTTCGAGATGCGGACCATCCTGCCGCAGGCGGAAGTCGAAGGGGAACACGCTTGACGAGTCACGAGTCTGGAGTCTGGAGTCTGGAGTCAAAAACTGGCTTCCGACTCCAGACTCCAGACTCCAGACTCCAGACTTGAATTATGGAGACAAAGCCATCGCTCTACGGCCTGATGGCCGAATTCGATAGTCCGACGGATGTGGTCGAGGCCGCGCGGGCGACCTACGATGCCGGCTACCGTCGGATCAACGCCTACTCGCCGTACCCGATTGAGGAGTTGGCGGAGGCCATCGGCTTCCACAAAACAAGGCTGCCGCTGATCGTGCTCATCGGCGGCATCGTCGGTGGGCTTTTAGGATATGGCTTGCAGTATTACGTGGCGGTGATAGATTACCCGCTAAACGTCGGGGGCCGGCCGTTTCATAGCTGGCCGTCGTTCATCCCGATCACTTTCGAGATGACGATTCTCTTCGCCGCTCTCTCGGCTGTCTTCGGGATGCTCGCCCTCAACAAACTGCCGATGCCATATCACCCGGTCTTTAACGCGCCGCGCTTCGCCCTGGCCTCGCGCGACCGCTTCTTTCTGGTCATCGAGGCGCGCGACCCCAAGTTCGATCACGACAAGGCCTGGAAGTTTCTCGAAAGCCTGAACCCTAAAGAGGTGGTAGATGTCGAAGTCTGAAGGACAGAAGGCAGAAGGCAGAAAGCAGAAGGCAGAACGCGGAAGGGCGCGCGCAGTCTTTTGCTGCCTACTGCTTTCTGCCTTCTGCCTTCTGCTCTCTGGCTGTAGGCAGGACATGCAGGACCAGCCGCGCTATGAGGCTTACGAGTCGAGCCCATTCTTCAAAGACGGGCTCTCGTCGCGCCCCATCGTCGAGGGGACGGTCGCGCGCGGATACCTGAGGGCGGACCATCAGCTCTACACGGGCCAGAAGAATAAAGCTCAGAGCAACACGAGCGGAACGACGCCGCAGGCAGGCCAGCAAAGCGGGGCGAACACGCAAGGAGGCAATGCTTCCAACGCGCGGGCCGAAGGCGGCGCGGGCGCGACAGCGGCGGGGCAGCAGACGCCAGCCGCGGGGGAATGTAAACAGCCTGTGGGCACCGACAACGATGTCGAAGAGTTTCCGTTTCCGGTGACTGAAGATGTGATGAAGCGCGGGCGAGAGCGCTATGAGATTTTCTGCGCGATGTGTCACGGCTCCACGGGCTACGGGGACGGGATGATCGTCCGGCGCGGTTTCCGTAACCCGCCGTCGTATCACGACCCCTGCCTGCAACAGGCGCGCGTCGGCTATCTCTTCAGGGTGATGACGGAAGGAATGGGCGCGATGCCGAGCTACAGGGCGCAAATCCCCGTGCAGGACCGTTGGGCCATCGCGGCCTACATCCGCGCCCTGCAAGAGAGCCAGCGAAATCAGCGGCAGGCGGCCCCAGCAGCCCCAGCGCCCGCACACGGCACCAACGAACCCGGAGGACACAAGTAGTGGCGGAGACGAAAGTTCAAAATCTGACTTACGCAGCTCCGCCCGCGAGCGCGCGCTACCAGCAGCGCGCCCTGATCGTCGGCGCCGTCTTCCTCGTCATCTTTATCGCGGGCTCTTTCCTGGAGGCTCTGGGCGGCGGGGTCGAACAGTTTTTCCGCTCCTACCTGCTCGGCTTCGTCTTCTGGGTGGGGGTCTCTCTGGGCTGCCTCGGGCTGCTGATGCTGCAACACCTGACAGGGGGCTCCTGGGGCATAGTCATCCGGCGGGTGCTTGAAGCCGGGACGCGCGTGCTGCCGTTGATGCTGCTGCTGTTTATCCCGCTCGCCATCTTCGGGCTGACGCACATCTACGAGTGGACGCACATCGAAAAATTCACCGGGACGAGGCTCGGGAACATCCTGGAAAAGAAGAAGGCCTATCTGAACACACCCTTCTTCCTGATCCGCGCCGCCATCTACTTCGCCGTCTGGATGGGGCTGATGTACATGCTGAACAAGTGGTCCGCCGACCAGGACAGGACCGCCGAGCGGCAGTACAAGCGCAAGATGCAAAACTTAAGCGGACCGGGCATCATTCTCTTCGTCCTGACCGTCACCTTCGCCTCCGTGGACTGGGTGATGTCGCTCAACCCTGAGTGGTTCTCCACGATCTACGGCCTGCTTTACGTGGCCGGATGGACCCTGAGCGCGTTCTCTTTTGTGATCGCGGTGATGGTCTGGCTGGCGACGCGCAAACCGCTCGAAGGCGCGGTGCAGGGCCCGCACTTTCACGACCTGGGGAAACTCCTGCTGGCGTTCGTGATGCTCTGGGCGTACTTCTCCTTCTCGCAGTTTTTGATCATCTGGTCCGGCAACATCCCCGAAGAGACGCAGTGGTACTTGTACCGCCTGCGCGGCGGGTGGGGACTGGTCGGCATGGGACTGGTCATTCTCCATTTCGCATTGCCCTTCATGATGCTCCTGTCCAGAGACCTGAAGCGCAATGCGCGCAAGCTCGCACTGATCGCCGGGCTCATCTTTCTGATGCGCTTCGTGGACCTCTTCTGGCTGGTCATTCCGGAGTTCCCGGAGACGCGCGGCCACTTCCGCCTCAACTGGCTGAACGTCGTCGGCCCCGTCGCTTTCGGTGGGCTGTGGGTGGCCTTCTTCATCTGGCAGCTACGCTTGCGCCCGCTCCTGCCGATTAACGACCAGGATTTCGAGGAGGCGATTGAGCACGGGCGGCGGAAAGGACATTAGGACAGTTTTCAGTTTTGAGTTTTGAGTTTTGAGTTGAAATGACGGTGAATTGTTATGAGAAAGAAGCGCGGGCACATTATTGACGACATACACTTGACGCCGGACGTGACTTACATCCAGAACCCGGACGTGAGTCACGAGGCGAGCGACGTCAATGTTCGCTCAATCCTCATCTTCACCGGGGGCCTGCTCGTCTTCGGCATCATCGTCCACATCCTGATGTGGCTGATGTTCAATTACATGGAGGACCGTGCGAACAAGAGTGCGCCGCCCCCGCGCCCGATGGCGATGACGGAAAAGGAGCGCCTTGAGAAATTGCCGGGACCGCGCCTTCAGGGCGCGCCTGGCTTCGGCGTCAATCTAGGGCAGGGGCGTCAAACCAATCTCGAACTCAAGGAGCCGCAGGCCGAGTTCAAAGAGATCCGGCGGATCTGGAAAGAGGTGCTGGAGGGGCGCGCGGACCCGCGCGACGGCAAGATCAGCATGCCGATTGAAGAGGCCATGCGAAAAGTCGTCACCGACGGGCAGCTCAAAACGCGTGCGCCCGCAGACAATCAGGAGCAGATTGACATGCGCGGGTCGGACGTCCCTTCGTATCAAAGCTCCGGCAGGTTGAAGGAAAAGAGAGACCAGTGATGGAAGTAGGCAGAAGGCAGAAGGCAGAAAGCAGCCGGAAGAGAGATTGCGGATTGCGGATCGCGGATCGCGGATTTGTGCGCGGCGCTTTCTGCCTACTGCTTTCTGCCTTCTGCCTTCTGCCTTCTGCCTTCTGCTTTGCTCAGGGGCGAATGTATGACGGCTCGGCCCCGCTCTACAGCCCTCGGCCAGAGCTCGGCCCGAGCGGCAGCGGCCTGCCCACGGCTTTGCAGGAGGTACGCATCGAGCAGCGCCTGAACGAGCAGCTTCCGCTTGATCTGAAGTTCAAGGACGAGACGGGCCGCACCGTCGAGCTGCGCGACTATTTCAATGGACCGAAACCGGTCGTCCTCTCCCTGGTCTTTTACAAGTGCCCGATGCTCTGTAACCAGATTCTGACAGGACTGATGGCCGCCCTGCGCGCGCAGAATTTCACAGCGGGCCGTGAGTTCGAGGTCATCACGGCGAGCTTCGACCCGCGCGAAACGCCGGAGGACGCTGCGGAGAAGAAGCGAGATTATCTGGCGCGTTACAACCGCCCCGGCGCGGAAAAGGGCTGGCATTTTCTGACCGGGGATGCGGAGAGCATCCGGCGTCTCACAGACGCGGTCGGCTTTCGCTACCATTACGACGAGAAGACGAACCAGTTCGCGCACGCTTCCGGAATCATGGTCCTGACGCCCGGCGGCAAGCTTTCGCGCTACTTTTACGGGGTCGAATATAATCCCAGGGATTTGCGGCTCGGCCTCGTTGAGGCTTCCGACGGCAAGATCGGCTCGGTCGTGGATCAACTGCTGCTCTATTGCTACCACTACGACCCGGCGACGGGCCGCTACGGCCCCGTGGTGATGAACTTCATGCGCCTGGGGAGCATCGTCACGATAGTGGGCCTGGTCGGCCTGGTGCTGATCCTGCGGCGCCGGAAGAAGGCGACGCTCGCCCGCGAGGCCCTCAGTGAGCGCGCGGGCCTCGACCAGGGAGGAACGGCTTAAAGTTTATGCTGGCTTTGATTCCATTCATGCCCGAGAGAGCGTCCACCTTCGCGGACAGCGTGGACGGCCTCTATTTTTATCTCATCGGCCTGACGGCGTTTTTCACGCTGCTGATCAGCTTCACCATCATCTTTTTCGTCATCAAATACCGCCGCCGCTCCGCCTCGGAAGTGCCGCGCCCCATCGCCGGCTCGCTGAAATTAGAGACGCTCTGGTCCGTCATCCCGTTTCTAATCGCGATGTCTATTTTCGTCTGGGGGACGAGCGTCTATTTCGCGCAGTACCGGATGCCGAAGGACGCGCTCGAAATTTACGTGGTCGGCAAACAGTGGATGTGGAAGGTCCAGCACACGACGGGCCAGCGCGAGATCAACGAGCTGCACATCCCCGTCGGCCGCAAGATCAAGCTCATCATGGCGACCGAAGACGTCATCCACGACTTCTTCGTCCCGGCCTTCCGCACGAAGGCGGACGTCGTGCCCGGACGCTACACGACGCTCTGGTTCGAGGCCACAAAACCTGGACGCTACCGCCTCTTCTGCGCGGAATATTGCGGCACGAACCATTCCGGTATGGTCGGCTGGGTCATCGTTATGGAGCCGACCGAGTTCGACGCGTGGCTCGCAGGGGGCACGGAATCGGCCTCTGCCGCCGGGCAGAAAGTTTTCCAGCAGATGGGCTGCGTCTCCTGCCACGGCGCAAACGGCGAGGGGGGCAAGGGGCCGCCGCTGACCAACGTCTACGGGAGACGCGTGGAGTTTGAGAGTGGGCCGCCCGTGGAGGCTGCGGACGAGGAGTATCTTCGCAACTCGATTCGCAATCCGCAGTCGCAGATCGTCAAAACTTACAAGCAGCCCCTGATGCCCGCGTACTACCCGAATCAGTTGAGCGAGGAGCAGCTTCTTCAACTGATCGCCTATATCAAGTCGCTCAGTACGCCCAAAGCGCCGGGCGACGCGGGCGCGACCAGCGTCCCGCAGCCGCAGGGCCAGCAAACGTCTGGCGCGTCGCAGGGGACCACCGGCGAGAACACGAAGGACGCGGCGCAATCGAACCCTGTGATTAAGGAGCAGCGTAAGTAACAGTTTTTTTCAGTTGCCACTAGCTTTAGCTAGTGGACAAAGGGGAGGAGGAGACGGCTTCAGCCAAATTTTAGAATGAAAACCACCCTGTGGCTTCAGCCCAACTACTGTGGTTATGCCGTGGGTCAAAGTCTGGATACATTTCGTCTGGTCAACCAAAAATCATGAGCCATATCTGACGAATGAAATCAGGCGGAAAGTTTTCCAGCACATTCGGGAGAACGCGAAAGGAAAAGGCATCCACCTTGATTATATGGGAGGACATATTGACCACGTTCATTGCTTGGTATCGCTCGGCACAGATCAGACGATCGAAAAGATAATGCAGCTGATGAAAGGTGAATCCTCTTTCTGGATCAATAAACAACAGCTATGTAAGACGAAATTTGCGTGGCAGGATGAGTATTTTGCAGTTTCGGTTAGCGAATCGGCTCTGGAAAGCGTGAGAAGATACATTGCTAATCAGGAAGAGCATCATCGCACTAAAAGTTTTGCAGAAGAGTTTGAAGGGTTTATGAGAAGAGCGGGATTTCAAAGGTTTTCAGGCTAAAGCCAAAAGGAAATCTTTATATTTGATTTTGGCTAAAGCCGCTTGTCTTTCTGCATATTTTGTCCACTAGCTAAAGCTAGTGGCAATTGATTGATATTAGCAGAACTGGTTAAAGATTTTATGGAAACAACAGCAGCAACAACCATTGATCCGGTCGAGCAGCCGCCGCGCGTCAACTATCTGAACCGCGAGTACGGCATCAAGTCCTGGCTCTTGACCAAGGATCACAAGCGCATCGCACTTCTGTATCTGGGGTCGGTCACGCTCTTCTTTCTCCTGGGCGGCATCTACGCGATGCTGATTCGCCTGGAGCTTTTGACGCCGCAGGGCGATCTCTTCCAGTCGCACACGTACAACAAGGTCTTCACGCAGCACGGGATTCTGATGGTCTTCTTCTTCCTGATCCCCGCGATCCCTGCCGTGCTCGGAAACTTCCTCGTGCCGATGATGATCGGCGCGAAAGACCTGGCGTTCCCGCGCATCAACCTTTTGAGCTGGTACATCTACGTCATCGGCGGGATTTTCACGCTCTGGGCGCTCGTCTCCGGCGGCGTTGATACGGGCTGGACCTTCTACACGCCGTTCAGCACGACCTACTCGAACTCTTTTGTGATCCTGGCGGGCGTTGGCATCTTCATCACGGGGTTCTCCTCCATCCTAACGGGACTGAACTTCATCGTCACGATCCACACGATGCGCGCGCCCGGCATGACCTGGTTTCGGATGCCGCTCTTCCTCTGGTCGCATTACGCCACCAGTTTGATCATGATTCTCGGCACGCCGGTCATCGCTATCACCGTCCTGCTGCTCGCCTTTGAGAGGCTCGCCCACGTAGGCATTTTCGACCCGACCTACGGTGGCGACCCGATCCTTTTCCAGCACCTCTTCTGGTTCTACTCGCACCCTGCCGTGTACATCATGATTCTGCCCTCGATGGGTGTGGTCAGCGAGCTGGTCGCGAACTTTTCAAGGAAGAACATTTTCGGCTACACGTTCGTCGCGTTCTCGTCAATCGCGATTGCGGTTTTCGGCTTCCTCGTCTGGGGACATCACATGTTCGTCAGCGGCCAGTCGGTTTACGCCGGAATGGTCTTCTCGTTCCTGAGCTTCGCCGTGGCGATTCCCTCCGCGATCAAGGTCTTTAACTGGACGGCGACGCTCTATAAAGGCTCTATCTCTTACGACACGCCGATGCTCTATGCGCTCGCTTTCATCGGGCTCTTCTTGATCGGCGGCATGACCGGGCTCTTCCTGGCGGCGCTCGGCCTGGACGTACACCTGACGGACACTTATTTCATCGTCGCGCACTTCCACTACGTCATGGTGGGCGGCACGCTGATGGGCTACCTCGGCGGTCTGCATTACTGGTGGCCGAAAATCACAGGGCGGATGTACCCGGAAGGCTGGGCGAGGTTCGCAGCACTTGTTATCTTCGTCGGATTCAACCTGACCTTCTTCCCGCAATTCGTGGCCGGCTACATGGGGATGCCGCGCCGCTACCACGTCTACGCGCCGGAGTTCCAGGTGCTCAACGTGATGTCCACGGCGGGGGCCTCGATACTTGGCGTGGGGATGTTGATTCCGATGATCTATTTCATCTGGTCTATGAGATACGGGCGCATCGCCGCGGCCAATCCCTGGAGGCTGCCGGGACTGGAGTGGCGCACCCCGAGCCCGCCCCCGACGGAGAACTTCGAGGTCACGCCGGTGGTTACCTGGGAGGCGTACGAGTTTGCGCCGCCCGAAACGACGAAAGTCGTCGGCAAGGTGGAGCGCGACGATAAGCCGGATTTACCGGCTGCGTTACCAACATAAGGGAGTCACAAGTGACAAGTGACGAGTGACAAGCCGAAACGTTTTAACTCGTCACTCGTCACTCGTCACTGTTTTCAAGGAGCGAAAACTTGGCAGTCAGTCACGTAGAGAGTCACGGGGCAGAGTCAGCGCTGGCGCACCATTTCGATAACATGGAGCAGCAGCGCGAGGCGGGCTCAATCGGGATGTGGGTCTTTCTCGTGCAGGAGATCATGTTCTTCGGCGCGCTCTTCTTGGCCTATGCGATCTTCCGCGCGAAATATCCGGCGGCTTTCGCCGCGGCGAGCAACCACCTGGACATCAAACTCGGGGCCGTCAATACGGTTGTGCTCATCGTCAGCAGCCTGACGATGGCGCTGGCGGTCTATTACGCTCAGACGGGCGTGCGCCGCCTGCAGGTCCTCTTCCTGACCATCACGCTGCTTTTGGGCCTCACGTTTCTGGGAATCAAGGCGGTGGAGTATCAAGAGAAGTACGTGGACAACCTGATTCCCGGAAGCCTGATTCCGGGCCACCCGTTCAACCCGAACCTGGAAGAGTTTCGCCTCCCGCCGGAGGCGTCCGTGAAGAACGTAGAGATGTTCTATTGGATCTATTTCGCGATGACGGGACTGCACGCGCTGCACATGATCATAGGCGTCGCCATTCTGGCCTACTTGATCTGGAAAGCCTGGCGCGGGCGCTATACGCCCGAGTATCACGCGCCGGTCGAGATCTCCGGCCTCTACTGGCACTTCGTGGACATCGTCTGGATCTTTCTCTTCCCGCTGCTCTACCTGCTCGGCAGGCACTTCGGGGGAGGGCATTAACGAACGCGGAACGCGGAACGCGGAACGCTGAATTAAAGGCGGCGGCTTTGCAGTTCATCGTTCAGCGTTCAGAGTTCATCATTGGCTTGAGGTCTTATGTCTGAGCACATAGTTTCGAAGAAAGTTTATTTCGTGATCTTCGGCGCGCTGATGGTCGGGACGGCGCTCACGGTCCTGGCGGCTTTCCAGGACCTGGATCACTTCTTCGCGGGCGCGAACACCGTCCTGGCCCTGACGATAGCCGTCATCAAGGCCACCCTCGTCGTGCTCTACTTCATGCACGTCCGCTACAGCTCGCGCCTCACGTGGGTCATCGTCGCGGCGGGAATCTTCTGGCTGGCAATCATGTTCGTGCTGACGATCAGCGACTACCTGACCAGGCCGAACGGCCTGACGCCGCCCGGATGAAAAGAAATTATGAATTATGAGTTTTGAATTATGAATTAAAATCCTCAATTCATAATTCAAAATTCAAAACTCATAATTTTCTTTCGTACAGCTCTCCGTCCCGAACTCCGATAGTCTTCCCGCAGGCCGGGCAATCCAACTGCATGGTGGCGTCCGTCGTCTTGATTTCGGCGCCGCAGGCGGGGCAGGGTGCAGCGATTTCCGCGCGGCGGAAGACGCCGCGCATCATGAAGAGGGGGATGATCAATCCCGCGATCAGCAGGGGGATGCCGAAGACCAGGCCGAAGCTGGACTCCTGGCCGATGGTCAAGCTCAGGACCAGCCCGCCGATAAAGAGCGCCAGGCCGAGCGCGATGCTGAAAGAAAATCCGTAGGCTTCGTCGAAAGTGCGTGCGGGCTTAGCGGCTTCAGGTCTCTTTGCTGCCATAAAAGATTCTTCCTCCGGGCGCAAACTAGATCGCAGTCATATTTGAAGGGGATCGAATTCCGGGGCGCGACGGCCTGTGATGGGCGCACGTTACCACAACGGCGCGAGCCGCGACAAGTTGATCATGGCGGAGGCGGGCCCGTGCCCGTTTTGACTTCGCCCGCTCAGCCGGCGGCGGCCGAGCACTCCTGCCTGGACAGCACCTCGTTCACTCTCTCAACCAACTCGTCAATGTTCGGCTTGGCGACGTAGGCCCGTGCGCCCGCGTCCAGACCTTCCTGGCGGTGCAACTGGTAGGCGTCGCCCGTGTAGAAGATCACTGGGACGTCCGGCGTCGCCTGGTGAAGTCTCCGGCAGAGTTCCAGCCCGGACCCGTCAGGCAGTCGCTTGTCCAGGATGTAAAGGTCGAACTTTTCTCTCCTGGTGAGGTCGAGGGCGACCGCCAGGCTGTCGGCGGCCGTGACCTCGTAGTCCGATTGTCCCAGGAGATGCGTGAGCATGAAAGAAGTATCCTCATGGTCGTCAACGTAGAGGATGCGGCATTTTGTTGGTTGCATTTGGGGGAACTCTCCAACCAAAATTGAAATTTAAACTGGTGTCACGGGAATCCCGAAGGCAGATTCGATGAGGGGAGCATTATAGACCGAATCTCAATCTAATTTCCATACGAACTTTTTTGAGGGTGTCCAACCGTCGCTGACGCGATGCGTGTGTTGCGCGTGTAAATCCGCAGATCGCTCTTTTTCGCATTTGTGCGCGGGCCGTGTTGGCTGCTAAAGTATCCGGTTTTCATTCTCGTAACATTTTATCTTCGAGGCCTACTATGAGTCCTGACGTTACAAACTCTTTAGAGAAATACTTAGACCAACACGGGGACGCCGACTGGTCCCGGGTCGTCGCAGAGCTTCTGCCCTCCATCCACGAAGTGGATCAAGCGGCCACACAGATCTGGTTCCGCTTCTATCCCGTTGACCTTTTACGCGCTTTGCAGCGGGCGGAAGACCCGGAGCGGCTGGCGGCGCAGTTGCTGCTCCAGGGCGACTATTACCTGAAAAATCAGATTGACTCTTCGCACACCTTTCTCTACGGCCATCGCTTCTGGCCCGAAGTCAAAAAAGCTGTCATCGAGCGCGCCGCATCGTTTGACGAGTCGGAGGCGGGCACGGACCTGGCGTCCCTGACACGCGAGATCGCCCGTCGCGCCGCCTCAGCGGCCAAAGTCCAGGAATCTTTACTCGTCGGCATCACGGCCGTCGCCCTGATGACGCTTGAGCAGGTCGGGCTTGAAGCCTTCAAGGCTGCGCCCGGCGCGGTCCGGATTGACGCCAGGCACGCCCGGAAATCTCCCGAACAGATTCTGAAAGAGCGTGCGCGCGACGACCATCAGGGGCTCTTCGGCTTTCTCAAGACGGTAGATAAAGAGTGGACCGTCACGTTCAACGAAAATGACGACCGCGCGAAATACAAGATGAAAAACGCGACCGACCTGGCGTACGGCGCGGCCAAGGACGACTCGCGCGATTGGAGGGCGGCTGACCCGCGCTGCATCGAAGGTCCGATTCCAGTCGAATGCCGCTCGGCTTCCTGCGGCACTTGCTGGGTCGGCGTGCTCGGCGGCGCGGAAAAGCTCTCGGACGTCGTGGTCCGCCTCGAAGGCAAGAGGATCAAGGAGTTCGGCTACATCAACACGTTGGAGCCGAAGCCACTGATTCGCCTCGCCTGCCAGGCGCAAGTCTCCGGCGCAGTCTCCATCGTCATTCCGCCTTGGAACGGAGTCTTCGGCAAATACCTTCGTGCCCAGGAGACGACCGAAACGGAAGCTCAGAGTGATTCCAGCAATTAGAATTCTTTGCGCCTTTGCGTCTTTGCGAGAGAAAAAGTTTCACGCAAAGACGCGAAGGCGCAAAGGGGAAATTTTAAGCCCGACCGGAGAGAGAAACTTGGTTGAGAACAGAGACCGTAGCGGCGGGGGCTTGAAGGCTTCGCCGCTTTTTCTTGTGCTCGCGGCGGCGCTCCTGTGGAGCACCGGCGGGCTTTTCATCAAGTGGACCTCTCTTTCGGCCTTCGAGCTGACGTTCGGGCGTTCGCTTCTCGCGGCCCTGACGGTCGCCTTCTTCACGCGCCGCGAAGGCTACCGCCCGAACATGATGACCGTCCTGACCTCGCTCCTTTACGCGGGCCTGCTGCTGCTCTTTGTCGTCGCCACGAAATTGACGACCGCCGCCAACGCGATCTTTCTTCAATACACCGCGCCCATCTACGTGCTCATTCTTGAGCCGCTCATTTACAAAGAGAAGTTTCGCCGCGCGGACCTCATTGCCGTCACGGTCTGCGTCGCGGGCATGTCGCTCTTTTTCGTCGGCAAGCTCGAACCCCGTGACGTCTCCGGCAACCTGACCGCCCTGGCCTCCGGCCTCTGCTTCGCTTTCTATATCCTGCTCCTGCGCCACCCGCATTCGCAGCGTGTGAACCGGGCCGCTTCCGTCATCTACGGCAATCTGCTTTTAGTCATCTTCACCGCGCCCGCAGGCATCGCAGCCTTCGGCCACATGACCGTGGGCGATGCGTTGAGCGTTGCCTATCTCGGAATCTTTCAGATCGGTGTGGCCTATACGCTCTTCACCCTGGGGATGGCTCGCGGCGTGCGCTCGCTCGACGCAGGGATAGTCGGCTACATCGAGCCTGTTTTGAATCCAGTCTGGGTCTTTCTCATCCTGGGGGAACAGCCCAGCACCTGGGCAATCGTCGGCGGCGGAATTATCATCGCGGCGGTCGCTTCGCACACCGTCTGGGGGGCGCGGAAATCAAAACAGAAGGCGGATGCCGCTCCGGTCCATTGAAGCCGCGCCGGAACGGCGACGGCGCGCACGCGACCTAGAATTCGACGCATCATCCGAATGGCCGCACGCATAATCAGCGAGCGGGCGGCTGACATACACACGCGCGGATTGCTAAATTAAAACGATGAAGCAACTCCTTTTTATCATCACGCTCGCGGCGTTACTCGCGTCTTGCAGCAAGTCGGCTCCTCCTCCTTTTCGCGGGCAGTTACGAGAGCTCATCCCTCAACAGGTCGGAGACTTCAAGCTTACGGGAGAGATAAAACCTCTGGACATTGCTCAGGGCGAGCGCCCGAGCGGCGCGCTTCGACCGACCGAAGGCGCGACGGCGCGATACGAGACGCCGATGGGATCGCAACTGAATCTTCAGGTCGTTAACTATCTTTCGGCCGCCGACGCCGAGCAGGCGCTCAAGCAGATGGATGAGAACATCAGAGACCTGAAAAACGGGGCGAAGGTCACAGAGGGCACCAGGACCGGCGGCGCAGGCGGTGCGGCAGGTCGGAAGATAGTGGTCGAAGGACTCGCGCCCGGAGTTCACTCCGTCATGTGGGTCGGCAACTCCTCCGTTCTTTATCTGGCATCCGGGGCCGACCTCAAGGTCATTCTGGAATTCGAGCAGAAGCTGCCGTAAAGAGATCTCTTGCGGTCCGATTATTTTCTTTCGCCCGGGCAAGAGTCTGCGGTGATATAATCCCCGACCGCATCACTCATGCTGTCTCGGCGCGCCTTGATGCGTCAAGGCACCTTTGCGCCGAAGCCCAAGCGGACACATCTTCTGCCTCGCCTAGCGTCTCAGGATGGCCTGCCCCAAGCGAAAGCTCTTTCCAGCTTCAATTCACCTTTGATAAGGAGAGTTCAATGAAGAAAGCTAGAATACTCACCCTGGTTTTTCTCGTCCTGGTAGCGCAGGTCAAGGCCCTGTCGTGGAGCGGGCCGGGCCACGCGGCCGTCGCCGCCATGGCTTACCGCGAATTGGCCGACGACCCGGCGCTCAGAAAGAATCTGGTCAACCTGCTGAAGAACCACCCCTTCTTCAACTCCTGGAGAAAGGAATATAACGCGACGAAGAATAATTTCCCCGCCGGGCTGGACTTTGGCATGTTCCTCTTCATCAGGGCCGCCACCTGGCCCGACCAGATTCGCAGGACGGACGACCCGGAGCTTAAACCGTTCGATCACCCGAACTGGCATTTCGTTGATTACCCGCTCAGGCCGCCGACGTTCGAGACGGGACCCAGCCCGTTTCCGGAGGACGACGTGTTGTTCGGGCTCAAGGAGAGTTTGAAGTCGCTGGCGGACAGGGACGGCGACAAGGTCGAGCGCGCCGCGATGCTGAGCTGGCTGATTCACATGCTCGGCGACATACATCAACCGCTGCACTGTGCAGCTTTAATCACGGACCAGTTCCCGCCCCCCCTCGGAGACAAAGGCGGAAACGATTTCCTGATCTACCAGAACGCCTCTCAAAAGAAGTCTAAGGAGACGACGAAACTGCACAGCTTCTGGGACAGCCGTCTCGGCAGCGCGCTCATGCCCGACCCCATTCAGGCGCTGGCGGACGCGCAGTTTCTTGAAACGAAACATTCACGAGCGTCGCTCAGCGAGATGAGCGCGGGCGATAACGCAGAGCAGTGGAGTTTCGAGAGCCGCGATAGAGCCATCAATGACGGCTACCAGTTCAAGGACAAGCGCCTCAAGCAGAAGGCTGTGCTGCCCACGGGCTACATCACCAACTCGCACAAAGTCGCCCGCCGACGCCTGGCCCTGGCGGGCTACCGGCTCTCAGACGAGATGCGGAAAGTAGCCTTCTAAAAGCGGTAGGCAGTTGGCAGTAGGCAGTAGGCAGCAGGCAGTAGGCAGACGGCAGTGGGCAGTAATAAGTCAGCCCCGTAGGGGCGACAGCATAAAGCCCAGGGCGTCAGCCCTGGGTCATCAGCAGGAAGAAATATCGAGCCCATGAAATGGGCGATAGCCCGTGAACGCCCGTATGCAATTCAAGGGCTGTCGCCCGCTCGCGCGGGCTTGCATTCCAAATCGGCGCTGTGACCCAGGGCTGACGCCCTGGGCTTTATTCTGCCGCCCCTGCCGGGGCTCGAATATTATTGGATGTACCTTAACCCAGGGCTGACGCCCTGGGCTTCAGACTGTCGCCCCTGCCGGGGCTCAATAAATAATATGCTACATCTTCCAGGGGACCGACGCCCCTGGCTAAATTCTGTCGCCCCTAACGGGGCTGGTCATTTACTGCCTACTGCTTTCTGCCTTCTGCCTTCTGCTTTTTCATTCCGCATTCCGCATTCCGAAATCCGCAATCGTTCAGAGCATCCAGTAACGATTGTCGAAATAGTCCGGATACTCCCGCGGGCGCTCGCTTTTGAATTTTTCGAAGCGTGCGAGCAGTCGCTGGTATCTTCCTTCTGATGAGCGTATCTCCCGGTGCGGGATTATCTGTAGATACTTTTCGACCTTCCAGACATTTCTGGGCGAGAACCGCCAGTCGTAGTTTCCCAGCTCCTCAAGGTTTCCGAGGCCGTAGCCTGTGATTCGCGCCGTCCGGTCCACGTATGGATCGAAATAGCTCCAGGCGAGTTGGCGTAGTGTGCGAAAGACAGGGCGGCGACCGTGCAGACCTAAATCGCGCGAACGCCCGACGCTCCCCCATAGGCCTTTCTCCCGGAAGACGAAGATGACGTGATCCAGCTTGTCCTGCGATTCAAGACTGACGAGGAGCGGCGGGTATCCGTGCTGCTCAAGGATCGCGGTCGCCACGAGCGCAGCTTCGAGGCAATGCGCCTCGTTGCGCCGCACGGCTTCGCGGAATGAGCGAATGGTCGTTCCCCCCTTCATCCAGTTGTATGGCATCGAGCTCAAATACCGCTGCACCTCGGCGGGTGTTCGGTGCGACCGGATGACTTTCCATTCCTCTTTTGTGAAATCTTCTCTCAGCGGCCTCGGACTCATCGTCAAAGCTAATAGCACGAAGAAATGAAAAATTAAAAATGCAAAATGCAAAATTAGAAGATGCGGCGGGCTTTCACCTTCCAATTTTTCACTTTGCATTTTTAATTTTTCATTCTCTGCCGACTTGATTCCGATGCCCTCGTTGATGTAAGACATTACTTACACATCAAGCTCAAGTTGAGTTTTGAACGGCGCATTTGCTTTCGTTGAAGAGTCGCGTCTGTGGTCAATGGTGAGACAGCAGCGGGGATTTCCCGCTTTATTCCCGACGCCTTTCTAATTTTTCATCCGATATGGGAACCAGCATGTCACAAATACAGATGACGCGGGCCGAAAAGGAGACCGAAACGGCGGCTGAGCGTTTGACCTCGCAAATCGAGAGCGCGCGCTCGGCAGTCGCCGTGCGCTCCACCTCCGACATAGAAGAACTCGAAGCCTGCGCCGACCGCCTGGAGCGCGCCGCGCGCGATTTGGCCACGGCCCTGCGCGAACTGGCGCACGAGCGCCGCGCCGCGGCAACCGAAGAGTCGGAATAGGTCGAACGAGACGCCAGGGGTCCCATTCTTGCCGGACCCCGAAAGTCTCTCAAACATTGATTCACTGGAGCAGCTATGACTTCACTTCGTACCCAAAAAGTGACCCAGGATCACGGGCGTAAGCGGACCCGTTACGGGCTTGATAATTACGGCATCACCGAAGCCGCGAACGTCTACTGGAATCTCAACACGCCTGAGCTTTATGAAGAGATCGCACGTCGCGGCGAGGGCATCTTTTCGGACCACGGCGCGTTGATCGTTGACACGGGCGAGCACACCGGGCGCGCCGCCAAAGATAAAGCGATTGTGCGCGAGCCTTCCTCCGAAGACAAAGTCTTCTGGGGCGAAGTCAACAAAGAGTTCCCGCAAGGCGCGTTTAATGCCCTGAAAGAGCGGATGATGGCGCACACGAAGGGCCGCGACCTTTTCGTCCAGGACACTTTCGCCGGCGCGGACCCGCGCTACAGACTTCCGGTCCGCATCATCACGGAACTGGCCTGGCATTCGCTGTTCGCGCGCACAATGTTCATCAACGACGACGGTGCCGAGCATGATCCGGGATTTACGATCATCAACCTGCCCAGCTTCGTCGCCGACCCACAGCTTGACGGCACGCGCTCGCCCACTTTCATCCTGATGGACTTCAACCAGCGCCTCGTCCTTATCGGCGGCACATCATACGCGGGCGAGACCAAGAAAAGCGTCTTCACGATTCTCAACTACCTGCTCCCGCAGCGCGGCGTGATGAGCATGCACTGCTCCGCGAACGTCGGCGATCACGGCGATGTGGCGGTCTTCTTCGGTCTTTCCGGCACAGGCAAGACGACGCTTTCGGCGGACCCGGAGCGCAGGCTCATCGGCGACGACGAGCACGGCTGGTCCGACGACGGCGTCTTCAATTTCGAGGGCGGCTGCTACGCCAAAGTCATCAAGCTCTCGGCGGAAGCCGAGCCTGACATCTACCGCACCACGCGGATGTTCGGGACCGTTCTGGAGAATGTCGTCTATGACGCGGAGACACGAGCGCTCGATCTGGACGACGCGGCGAAGACGGAGAACACGCGCGCGGCCTATCCTCTGGAGAGCATTCCGAACATCATGCCCGAGGGCTACGCAGGGCATCCGCAGAACATCATCATGCTGACGGCGGACGCCTTCGGCGTGTTGCCGCCCGTCTCGCGCCTGACGCCTGAGCAGGCCATGTATCATTTTCTTTCCGGCTATACGGCGAAAGTCGCAGGCACGGAGCGCGGCGTGACGGAGCCGCAGGCGACCTTCTCGACCTGCTTCGGCGCTCCCTTCATGGTCCTGCATCCGGGCGTCTATGCGGACCTCCTGGGGAAGAAGATGGCCGAGCACCAGACCAATTGCTGGCTCGTCAACACGGGCTGGAGCGGTGGACCTTACGGCGAAGGCCAGCGCATGAAGATCAAATACACGCGCGCCATGATTCGGGCCATCCTTAACGGCTCGCTCGCCGGTGTCGAGACGAAGCCCGATCCCGTTTTCGGCCTGAACATTCCGGTCTCCTGCCCGGAAGTCCCGTCGGAAGTTCTCATCCCGCGCAACACCTGGAAGGACCAGGACGCGTACGACGAGAAGGCGCACGATCTGGCCCGGCGCTTCAACGAGAATTTCAAGAAGTATTCGGACGGAGTCTCGGAAGCCGTGCGCGCCGTCGCGCCGAAGGCGGATTAGCAGAGAGAAAGAGGTCGGATGAGAGATGAGAAAGGGAGCGCGTGCGCTCCCTTTCTTATTATGGTTGGGTTTGTGTTGCTGCGGACGGATTAGTATTGTTCTGCGAGGCTTTAAAGCGTTTCCACTGCTCGTAGTAACGTGCCCATTTCATCTTAAAGCGCGGGTGCATCATGTAGCCCCAGGCGTGGTGTGGAAATTCCCAGCCGGGAAAGTAAGGGTCAACTTTCGTCAGGTAAGCGACAAATTGCCGCCCCTCAGTTGAGAGCGTCTGTATCTCTTTGTCCTTCAACCTCAACCCGTAAATCTTTTCAAGAAGGTCCATCCAGTCAATACTCATTGCGCCACGGTCATCGAAAACTCGGGCTGAGACGCTCTTCCAATAATCATCGCAACTCTCGCGGTCGTCGTAAGCCGGTTTCTGATTGCATCGCTGAAGGGCTCGACGGATGGCTTCAATCGCTCTGCGGCCGGTTTCCGTGCCGCGCAAGCGCACGCTCGTTCTGTCCATCCACACAAGAAGCTGCATGGCTTGCTCTCGGACGTAAGAGTTGCTGTCGCGTTCGAGCATCTCGATGAGCGGCGGGAGAGCTTCGGGCACCTTTTCAATCAGGATGTGGCCCAGAAGATCATTGAGCGTGCAATCGTCATTCATGCCCGGATCGTCCTTGCACTTCGCGGCTGAGGTCCGCCATTGCTTGACCTGGTCCTCGAATGACAGATTTCGTAAATCCTGTTCCAGCAGGCCGGAATATTCGCGCGCGTGAAAACGTAGATCGTCGTGCCGGGTCTGCTCGGCAGCCCAACGGACAACTTCGATCCCCTCTTTCCCTATTCTCCGGCCATCAACAACCATCAGGCTATCCAGGATTCCGACGGGCTGGCTACCTCCAAACAACTCTTGAGCGGGAACTCCTTCCGGCAAGCGCTCCGCCGGAACAAAGCGGTCCATCTTACAGAGCAGTCGTAAAGCGCCCAATCGTTGATAGCCCTTTCCCTGACGCACGATCAACGCCAGGTAAGGCACAGTATCCAGGCCATGAACGACCAACTCGTTCTCCATCTCAACGCTGTCGACAGAACCGTCGGGACCGCCCGCGTCCAGCCACAATTTGACGCGCTCTTGCGGCGACCACTTCGGGTATCCGGCCAGGAGGTCCTTCTTCTGACGGGCGTCCACGCAACGCGGCAGCACACGCTTGTCTATCGCCTTCGCCTCCGTATACCTGCCCTGGGCGCAGTAGAGCGTAGCCAGATTGTTGATGGCCGTCTCATAAGCCGAGCGATTCTTAAAAGAGCCGTCTCTCTTAAGATTCTTCCGCTGAATTTCTAAAGCTTGTTTGTAGCTCGTTTCCGCTTCGGCCGTCTTGCCCTGCGCCAGATTGACTTCGGCGATTTCGCTTAAGATGAAGCCCACGTTACGATCTTCCGCGCCAAAGGATTGCGCTGTGATCTTCAACAGGCGGCGAAAGAGCGTCTCGGACTCGGCCAGTTTAGCCAGCGCTTCGGCCGACTGACCTTCTACTTTAAGAGTCAATGCCAGGCTTCTGAGACTTATCACCAGGCGCTCGTCTTCATCTCCGAACAGCTCCGCTTCCTTGAGCGCGGCTCTGTACATACGCTCCGCCTCAGCACTGCGTCCATACATTGTCGCCTGGTTGCCGGCGGCCAGGTATCGCTCCCAAGGAGAGTTCTGCGCGTGCGCTGTTTGAGAGAGAAGCAGGAACAGGATTCCTGCCGATAAACAACACTTTATGCGGCGCGTCATGTTCATCATCCTTACGGCAGCGATCTTAATATCACGCGACAATAATGATGAAAAGGGGCGCGGGCTCCGGCCTTGATTCTTTTCATCCAGCGCTCAGCCTCAGCATGAAAATCTATCTCTACATCTATCAATCCGTTCGCAACCGTCTTCAGTCGTCTTCAAATGACACGCCGAGGGAGACAATCCTCAAGCGACCGTCCGCGCCGCGAATCATGCAGATGTGTAGCCAGAGCGCATGGTGGCAGATAAAGCGCGTGCCTGCCGGGTAACCGAGGAACTCTTTATCAACGATGGTCACGGACGGCTCTTTTTCGCTCTCTTCATCTTCTGATTCCGAGTAGTTCCGAATGGAGAGGCGCGAGCGTTGCTTTTCAAGTTTTTCCATCTTCTCGCGCGCCATCAATGAAACCTGCTCCAACATCGCTGAGAGATGATTCATGCGCGCAATGGTTTTGACGGAGATGCCATAATCCTCGATCTTCTCTGCTGGCGCCACGCCGCTCGCCTGCGCCGCAGAGCTTTTATTCGCCGGCTCATCCTCAGACGCACAGGCGCACCCGAAAGTGTTGCATTCTTCGTATCCCTTAGCTTTTCGTTTTTCATCGTCATTGCCGAACATCTCCATGAAAATATAGTCTTCTTTGAGCAGGCGCAGCATCTCGGGCGTGAAAACGTCCTCGGGCTTCACTTTCGACTCTTCTTCACTTTCGGATTGTCGGTCGGCGAAACCACCTGCCTTGTATAAGCGCCCACCCCAGTACCAGAGATTAATCATTGCAGCATAAAAGCGCCGCCACTCGCCTTCGCTCGCTCGCTGGGCGGTCTCGCGACAGATGTAAGCGTAGGGAAGCCACGCCTTCGGATACTTTGCGCGGCGCGCGGCGAAATCCTCTATGAAGAATTCGTCTAATAACGGCGTGATGTCGTTTGTCTCTTCGTAGCGCCGAACGAAGCGCGCGATTAGTTCCTGTGCCTCACGCTGCTCCTCTGGAGTGATCGTCGCCTTCGTCTCTTCCGCAGCGGGTTGATCGTTCTCAATCACAGTCTGGCTCATGGCCGAAGAGGTCATCACAATCATCAGCGAGAGCGTTAACGAAAGTCTTGTAAGCATTCCGTAGCTAACCTCAACGTTCGAGCGGATACGAAGACCCATTTACCACCGCCTCACAAGGGCAAGATTCATGCCGGGCGCGATATTGCCGGAGGTAAACGAACCTCGCCTGTCGTGCACGCAAGATTGCTGCGTCAGTTGAAAGAAATTTGCGCCCACGGAGAAAGGCAAAAGTAAAAAGGTAAAAGGAAAAGTGAAAGACGAATGGCGCTTCTCTTCTTCCTTTTGCCTTTTACCTTTTTACTTTTGCCTTGACTATCCGGCATCTTTACGCGTAGAAAATGGCAAAGGCCGCGCTTCAGCACTCTTTTCAGGGCGCGGCGCACGTGTGAGCTTCTACGTCCCGACACATCAGAACTCGCCGACAGAAACGGTTTTATGACCGGAGATTTCCCGGCCGCGGAAGTTTAAGACGGTATCCCCGGTCCCGCGCTGTGCTTCCGAGCGCCGGGCCGCGAGCGTTGTGAATTGATGTTAGAGCAAGAGAACGATTCCGTTGAAGAGAGAGGGTCTTCGGCCGAAGGGGCGAGACTCGATGCGACCCAGGCCGAAAGCGTGGCGACGTTGCGGACCATGGCGGATACGGTGCGCCGCATCATGCGCGCAGACACGGCGAGTGTCGCCAGCGTCTCCCATGCCGATCAGATCGTGACGTGGAAGGCCGCCAGCGGCTTCCGCTCGCTCGGTGATAAAGAGCACGACATCGTCATGCCTCTCAGAGGAAATTTTCTGGAGCGACTGTCGCGCGTAGAGGAGTTGATAATCGTCAAGGGCATCGGCGTGGCCGAGGAATTTCCGGCGACAGACTTCCCGGTGCATGGCCCCGAGAATATTCTTGACATGGCCGTCGCGCCGCTCCACGCGCGCGGCGAGGCGCTCGGCGCGCTGCTCGTCGGCTATCGCTCCGAACATAACTTCACAGTCGAGGAAACGCAGCTTCTGGAGGGCCTGGCGGAGATGGCCGCGCTCGCGCTCGACCGCGCACGCCTCTTCGAGACGGTCGAGGCCGCGAAAAGAATCTGGGAGCGGACCTTTGACGCCATCCCGGACGGCATCATCGTCCACGACCATCACATGCGGATCGTGCGCTGCAACGCCCACGCCGCGATGATGATGGAGATGCAGCCTTCGGAGGCGGTCGGCCTCACCTGCTCGGATGCCTTCGCACGCCTCTTCGGCGAGCGCGCGGCGGCCTACCACATGGGCGAGAGCCGCGGCACAGCCTCGTCCTTTGAGTTGCAGGCCGAAGACGGGAGTCGTTATCTGGTCGCGGTCGCTCCTCTGGATGAATTCGGCAGCCAGCCCGGAAGCGTCATCACCTGGAGCGACGTGACGGAACTCTCCGCGATGCAGGAGCAACTCGCGCGCTCGCGCCGTCTTGCGACCGTCGGGCAACTCGCGGCGGGCGTGGCGCACGAGATTAATAATCCGCTCGCGACCATCACGACCTGCGCCGAAGCGACCTTGCGCAATATGCGCAAGATGGCCGCAGCAGCAGCAATCCCGGACGAGAGCCGCGACTGGTCTTTCTACCTGGAAGAGATTGTGCGCCAGGCTCTGCGCTGTAAAGAGATCACGCGCGGACTGCTGGACCTTTCGCGGCAGCGCCGCGCCCACCGCCTGCCCTGCGACGTCAACGACATGACAGCGCAGTGCGTGCGCCTGGCGGAAGAGCGGGTTCAGAACGACGCGATCAGTTTCAGAGTCGAGCTGGACGCAGAGGTCGGCGAGGTGGCGACTGACGCAGGCATGGTCCGGCAGGTCCTGGATAATTTGATCAGCAACGCGCTCGACGCCGTCGGCGCGGCCGGAGAGATAGTGGTTTCGACTCATCGCGTCGGCGAGCGTGTCGCGATAGAGGTGGCGGACAGCGGGCACGGCATTTCGCCGGAGATGCTCGTGCGTATCTTCGACCCCTTCTTCACGACGAAAGATCAGGGCAAAGGCTCCGGACTCGGGCTCGCCATCTCGTACACTCTGGCCGAGGCCCTCGGAGGGGCGCTGACGGTCGAATCCAAACAGGGCGCGGGCAGCCGCTTTCGTCTCTGGATTCCACGCCGCCTGCCGGAAACGGCCACGGAGAAAGGATGAACGCTAAACGATGAACGATGAACTGAAAGGCAAAAGGCTCTACCTTCGCGTTCAGCGTTCAGCGTTTCGCGCTCATCCTTTCTTCGAGAGGAGCAGCGAAGCATGAGCCGCAAGATTCGCGTCCTGGTCGTGGACGACAATAAGATGTTTCGCGACCTGATCGCCGATCAGCTCAACGAGCTGAATATCGAGGCGACTTCGCTCGCCAGCGGCGAGGAGGCTTTGAAATCGCTGACCGAGACGGATTGTGACGTCGTCCTGCTCGACATCAAGATGACAGGCATTTCGGGACTGGACGTCCTGCGCCAGATCAGACAGCTTGAGGACGCGCCGGAAGTCATCATGCTCACCGCCGACACTTCGCTCTCGACGGGCATCGAGGCGATGCGTCTCGGCGCTTACGATTACCTGACGAAGCCCGCGACTCTCGACGAGATGGAAGCCGTCATCCGCAAGGCCGACGAGAAGCGACGGCTCGTCCGTCAGAACGCGAGTCTGCGCTCTGTCGTCCGCCAGCCCGCCGCGGCGGACGACGAAACGCCTGCGGTCATCTACGAGAGCGAGGCGATGCGTGGCGTGGTCGAGCTGGCGGAGGCTGCCGCGCGACTCGACTCGACCATCATCATCACCGGCGAAAGCGGCACGGGCAAAGACGTGCTCGCGCGTTTCATTCACGGCAGGAGCGCGCGCAACGAGTCGCCCTTGATTACGGTTAATTGCGGGGCGCTGCCCGAAACGCTTTTCGAGTCGGAATTTTTCGGACACGAGAAGGGAGCGTTCACGGGCGCGAGCACTTTGAAGCGCGGGCTCATTGAAGCCGCCGACGGCTCAACGCTCTTCCTGGACGAAGTCGGCGACCTCCCGCTCCCGGTCCAGGTCAAGCTCCTGCACTTTCTCGAACAGGGACGCTTTCGCCGCGTCGGCTCGACGCGCGATCAGAGCGTTGACGTGCGCGTGATCGCCGCCACCAACCGCCACCTCCCGCAGGACGTGCGCGACGGCCGTTTCCGCACGGACCTGTTCTATCGTCTCAACGTCGTCTCGCTTCACATCCCGCCCCTGCGCGAGCGCGCCGCAGACGTTCCGGCCCTCATCGAATATTTTCTGACGCTCTATCGCCAGAGATTCAATCGCCCCGCGCTCACCTTGTCTGCGGAGGCGCACGAGCGACTCGAAACGCACGCCTGGCCCGGCAACGTGCGTGAGCTGCGCAACTGCCTGGAGCGCGCCGCCGCGCTCTCGACGACCGATACGATTGAAGCGGGACAACTGCTGCTAGCGGGGGATGGGGGTCAGGGGTTGGGGGCTGGTGAAAAAGAACGATCCCTAACCTCTGAAGCTCAGCCCTCGACTCTGTCGGAGTTGGAGCGCCAGCACATCATGCGCGTGCTCTCCGAGACGAATGGTAACCGCGAGCGTGCCGCGGCCATCTTGGGCATCTCCGCACGCACGCTCTATCGCAAGCTGCGCGAATACGAGATGGACGCAGATTCTTCCAGCCTCGCCACCTGAAATCTGACAAATCGTCAGTCAGCCTGACAAATCGTCAGTCGAAACTGTCATCCGCACCCTTTGCGGCCCCCTCTCGCCTCTGGAGCGTCGAGCACGCTCATCCCCTAATATTTCAGCGTTTAGCTTCCCGTACGGGAGTCGGCCGAGCGCGCGGCATGCGTCTTGTTTAGAGCCGCACGCGGTCGAGTGTTTCTGACCCATAAAGTTCAGGGGATAAAGGAAGGTAACGGATGGCACGCGTGATGATTTGCGATGACGACAAAGCGTTGGCGGATGAACTACTCGCTGCCCTGCGAGCAGCAAAGCACGAGGCCGCGACTTGCCGTCACACAATGGACGTGCTCCGCGAAGCAGCCCGTGGCAGCTTCGATCTGATTATCTTCGGAATGGACATGCCTGGCTTCGGCGGCGCGCGCGCCATTGACGCCATCTGCGAACTCGCTCCCGAAGTGCCGCTCATCGGACTACACAAACGCCCTTCGGAGATCATGCGCACTCCGGCGCACTCGCGCCTTGCGGCCATCCTTCCACGCCCCGTCTCAGTTAACACCTTCATGTATGCCGTCGCCCGCGCCCTCGGAACGGGGATGCGCCTTCCGTCGGCGCCGCAGTTTTAGCGCCCCGACTCAAGACCTCAAACCTGCAAGCCCGCTCCTGACAGCGGGAATTTTTAAGGAGAAGATGATGACGAAGTTAAAGAAGAATTTTCGCGCCCTCCCGCTCGCGGCCCTCTGCCTGATAGTTCTCGGCTGCGCAGCCGCGCTGGCGCAGAGACAGTTTCGCACGGCGCTCGCCGTCGCTGCTCGCCCCGAAGTGAAAGTATCTCTTTCCGGCGCGGTCGAGCGCGATAAGAAGAGACTCCCGGTCGAAAAGGTCGAGTCCGTTAACCCGGGCGAGATCCTCGACTGGACGATCACTTCCGAGAACGGCGGCAACGCGCCCGCGCACGACTACAAGACCATCGGGCAGATTCCCAAGGGCACAACGCTTGTGATGGGAAGCGCGACCTCCGACGGTTCGGCCACGGTTGTCTACAGCATTGACAACGGCAAGTCCTACTCGGCCCAGCCGACGATTGAGGAGAAGCAGGCTGATGGGACCGTTAAGGTGGTTCCCGCGCCGGTTTCGATGTACACGCAGATCCGCTACGAGTGGGCCGACCCCCTGGCGAGCGGAGGCAAGGTTCAAGCTTCTTACAAGGTGCGTGTCAAGTAGGCGCGCCCCAGTCAACGTGCCGGATGCACCCACCAGTCTTCCCGAAGCATCTGCTGAGCTGCCGGCCACTTCACACCTACCTTTTAATGATGAGGATTCGAAATGAAAACGAGAGATAACACGCGCGTGAGCAAGACCGCGACGTTTGCGCTCTTCCACCTGGTCGTCTGTCTGGCGATCACTTGCCTGTTCACTTCACAGGCCCTGGCGCAGCAGACGGCTGCCGACACGCAGATTCAGAACACCGCCTCGGCGACCTATTCGGACGGCGGCGGCGGCAATTACAGCACCAGCTCGAACACGGTCACCGTCATCGTCTCGAAGGTCTCCGGCCTGACGATCACGCCCGACGTCGTGGACGGCAGCTCAGACCCGACGGTCGTGCCCGGACAGAACAACGTGAAGTTCACCTTCACCGTCACCAACACGGGCAATTTCACGGACAACGTCCGCTTCAAGGCCGGCAGCGTTTCAATCGCCAGCGGCTCGGCGACCGTGGCGTCCGCCTTTATTGATGTCAACGGCAACGGCACTTTCGAGTCCGGGACTGACATCACCATCAACGCGGCAGACGTTGTCTCTCCGAACCTGGCGCAGAACGCGTCAATGAGCGTCGTCGTCCTCGTTAACGTCAATGCTGGCGCCGCCGCGGGCAGCGTCATTGATGTTCGCCTCGGCGACACAGGTGCCGGAACGAACTTCGACAACCAGGCGTCCGACGGCTCCGCCTCAGAGGTCCGCACGGAGTCCAACGCTTCGGTCAACGGGCAGCGCGAAGCGCGCGGCGACCGCAGCGCCATCGTCGAAAACGACGCGCAGCTCTCGCTCTCGCTCTCCGCTCCCGCCGGTCCCGTCGCTCTGGGCTCGAATATTACCTACGTCTGGCAGCTCTGCAACACGGGCGCGCGCGTGGCCTCGGCCATCACTCTGGCGAACGCCCCGGGCGGCTCGAACTCAGGCGTCTTCATCTTCGCGCCTGTTCCAGCGGGGACGACCCTCGCCGCGCAGGCGTTCCCGGCCGGAACGCTCTACTCGAACTCGCCTGTCTCGGATGACCCCGTGACGACGGCGCAGTGGTTCGCGGTGCCGCCGGCAGGCGTGACGCGCGTTGCCTTCAACGTCGGCAACTCGCTCGGCGTCGGCTCGTGCAGCGCGAACTTCAACCAGGTCGTCACCATCACCACCAATGATGCGACCAACCCGATTACGAATCAGGGCAACGCTTCGGCGAACAACTCCGTCAGCGCGCGGATTGACGCCACGTCACCCTTGAGAACGACGCTGCTCATCATCAGCGGCAGCGTGCTCAACGGCCCCGTTGGAGCTGCGGGTGCGGTCAACAACACCAACAACGATGACTTCACCAACAAGAGCGTCTCGACGGGCATCGCGGGCGTCGCGCCCGGTGGCAACACCACCGCGCAGGGCGTCGTGAACTTCTCGAACACGGTGCAGAACACGGGTAACGCCAACGACAGCTACACGCTGAGCGTGCAGAGCTTCCCGGCGGGCGCAACCGTCAGAGTCACAGTCAATGCGGTCCAGACGACTGTGGTCCTGAACGGCGTCGCCACCGGCAACGCGATCCCGGCTCTCAACGTCGCCTACAACGGCACGGCCAACTATGACGTGGAGATCACTCTCCCGGCAGGCATTACCGTGCTCACGGGCTACGACACTGTGATTCGCGCCACCTCCGGCAACACGAACACCGAGTGGAACGAAACGATTGATCGCGTCTACACGGGCTTCATCCAGCTCAGCAAGAGCGCGGTCGTCAACAACGCCACTGGAGTCGGCGGTCCGAACGACCCGGTTCCGGGTGCGGTGATCACTTACTCGATCTCGTACCAGAACGTGTCGAGCGTGCCCGCAGCCGGCGGCAGCGGTAACGTCACGTTGAACGCAACCAACGTGGTCATTACCGAAAACGGCAGCGCCGGGACAAACAACTGGGCGACGTACACCGATCACGTGGTCGGCGCGACGGACCCACATGCCGGCGCAGTCATCGTGGGTGACGTGGTCGGATCAACCTTGCTGACGGACACCATCGCGTCCGTCCCGGCAGGTGATTCCGGCACCTTCACCTTCAAGCGCCAGATCAAGTAGCCGGTCAGCCGCGCAAACTTGCGCTACACCAGGATGGGTGGCGGCGCGGTCGGTTCCAGGGAGCAAGCAGTTGCCCCGCTTGCTCCGGAAGGACCAACCGCCCGCCCCCTTAGAAACAGGAGCCAGGAGCTAGTAGTCAGTGTAAAAGCGAGTGCCTTTCATCCTGACTCTTGGCCTCCTGGCTCTCGTCTCATTCTTGCTCCCAAGACTTCAGGCTCGGCCTTTCATGCTAACGACGTCTCTTCACAAGCAAGCGATCACAACCGCTCTTCTCCTCGTGCTGGTCATCGCGGGAACGGCGGGCGTGATCGCTCGCGTGCTTGATGGCGACGTGCCGTCCGGGGGCGCGACCATCAGCAATCACGCCGAAGCAATCTACACGGATGAAGAGGGGTCCAGCTTTTCGACCATCTCCCCGACCGTCACCGTGACGGTCCTCTCAGTCTCGACCCTGACCGTCACCCCGGACGAGACCCAACCCTCGGCAAACGTCGGCCCGAACGAGACTGTGACGCGCGTCTTTCGCGTCTGCAACACCGGCAACACGCCGGACCTCTACACCATCACGCGCGCCGAAGTGAACGCGCCCTCCCGCCTGGTCAATCTTTACTTCGACACAGACGCGAGCGGCACGCTCACCCCTGCCGACACGCTCATCAACGTCAACGCCTCCCTCTCCCCGCGCGTCCAACCGGGCGCGTGCCTCAACGTTCTCGCAGTGGTCGAGACCAACGACGTCGCCCCGCAAAGCCTCGTCACCATCCGGCTGGCTGCGCGCTCGAACGTGGTTGATGCCGTTAACGGCAGGGGCGAAGACGAAGGGACGATCATCAACGCGGTCGGCAATGGACCGCGCCTGACCTCGCCCGACAGCGCCAGTCTTCCTCCCGTCAAACTCGTCAACAACAACCCGCAGGCAGTCGTCTCCCCCGGCAACCCTTTCACCTACACGATTACTTTCCGCAACAGCGGCGACGTGACGGCCAGAGGCGTTCTCGTCGGCGATGACCTGCCGGCCGAGATCGAGTATGTCCCCGAAAGCCTGCGTCTTGAGGAACGCAGCCTGACGGACACTGAGGACGCGGACGAGGGAGTTGTTCGCGGCCGTCGCGTCGAAGTTCGCCTGAGCGAAGTGGCCCCGAACGCGGTCGCCAGAATCTCTTTCAAAGCGCGCCTCGTGGGGAACGCGCCGGCGGGCCTCGGCGTCAGCAACATAGCTTCCGTCTCCGCGCAGAACGCAGTGGTCGCGCAGAGCACGACCGCCGTCGTCGTCGTTGACCCGTTCGGCGTCGTCTTCTCAGGGCGCGGCGGTGCTGCCGCCCCGATACCGGGTGCGAGCGTCGCCATCCTTCTGGATCAGGCTGGCGCGATGAGCGTGCAGATTCCGCCCGGCGTCGGCTTTGAGCCGAACACGCAGAACACTAACCCCTTCGCGACGGACGCGCGCGGACATTTCAGCTTCGCCTTTCTGCCGGAACAGTTGGGGAGCACGACGACGCCGGCGCGCTACTTCATGAAAGTCACCGCCGGGGGCTACATCACGCGGATGCTCGAACTGCTGATCCGCCCCTCCGGCACGGGCCTCTTCCTGATGACCGTAAACGCGCTCGACGGACAACCCCTGGCTCGCGCCGGGAGTTTCGAGCTGACGCAGGACCCTGTCGAGATTGACAACCTGGCGGCCGTCGCGCTCAACATCCCTATGTTCGAGCAGCGCGGGCTCGAAATCAACAAGTCCGTTGATAAACCGCGCGCGGAGATCGGCGACATGCTGACCTATCGCGTGGAGGTCAACAACCCGACGGCCGTGACTTTTACGGATGTGATCGTCCGCGACCGCCTGCCAGAATCTTTCCACTACGTCGAAGGTACGGCGCGTCTCAACACTGGCAACGCGCTCGATAACCCGATTGAGCCACAGATAAACGGCAACGAGCTTGTCTTCAATCTCGGCAACCTGGGCCACGGCGCGACGGCGCGTCTTCTCTATCGCGTCCGCGTCGGCGCTAACGCGCGCGAAGGCCGCCAGGAGAACACTGCCATCGCTTCCGGCGCTTTTTCGACGGGCGAGCGGAGCGAGACCCAGCCCGCACGCGCTTCCGTCATGATCGGGGGAGGCGCCTTCTCCACGCGCCAGATTCTCATGGGGCGCGTCTTCGAAGACGTGAATCGCAACGGCATGTTCGACGACAGCGACAAGCCCATGGCAGGCGTGCGCCTCTATCTGAACAACGGCCAGTCTGTCGTCACAGACTCGCAGGGACTTTACAACTTCCCCTCCCTCAGCGACGGCGCGCAAGTTATTTCGCTCGACCCTGTGAGCCTCCCGCAGGGCTACGCTCTCACGGACGGTGGCACGGTCGCCGGCCGCAGCTGGACGCGGCTGCTCCGCACTCCGCTGGGCGGCGGCTCCCTGCTTCGCCAGAATTTTGTGCTCACGAGCGCGGGCCGGCAGCTTGATGAGGCCGGGACGGACCAGGAAGCGTCCGCCACGGGCAGGACCAATGGTAAGAGCGCGGCGCAGAACACAAGTGCCCCATCGGGCGCGAACGGAGCGGCTGCCAGCGCGCAGACGCCGACCGCCGCGGGCAAGTACGAGATGGTTTCGACAGAGACGCTTGCGGCAGTCGCGCCGGGCGAGGTCAAAGTGTTGTCGCCTCAGCCGGACGCGGTTGTCATGTCGCCAGCGATGCAGTTGGAGGCGCGCGTCGCTCTCAACTGGACGGTCAAGCTCGAAGTCAACGGCGAGCAGATTTCCGATCAGAATATCGGCACGAGCCGCCTCGATCAGAAGAACAACGTCTCCACCTTCTCTTTCGTCGGTATCAGCCTCCGCCCCGGTCCAAACCGGGTTCGCGCGACGGCTGTCAGCGCCGACGGCAAACAGGGGCGCACCGAAGAGTTGACCGTGATGGGCCGCGGTCCTGTTCGCCGGATAGAGATCGTCCCCGAAGCGCAGGAGATTCAGGCGGGCGGGCGCGACACGACCGTGCTGCGCGTGCGCGCTTTCGACCAGTGGAACAACCCAGCGCTCGACGACCAGGTGGCGATTGAAACCAGCGCGGGCCAGTTGATTCAGCCGGTCGCGGACACCACGGACCGCAAGCGCGCTTCCCAGCCCAATGTTCGTGCGAACAACGCGTCCGAGCAGGTCAACCCGGAGCAGCGGAGCCAGACACAGGCAATCGTCCGGCTCGAAGACGGGCAGGCTTCCCTGCAACTCACAGGTTCCGGCGCGCCCGGCGAAGCGAAACTTCATGCGCTGGCCGGGCAGGCGGAAGCCGAGACAACGGTCCGCATCGTTCCAGAAATGCGTCCGACGATTATGGTCGGGCTCGCGGAAATGACAATCGGCAAGGCCGTGCCCGAGGCTTCCCTGCGCGGCGAAGAGGGGAACGTCCGCAGCCGCTTGAGCTTCTTCTACCAGGGGAAACTTTTCGGCGACAACATGCTGACGCTCGCTTACGACAGCATGCGCCCGATCAACCGTACAGCCGGGCGCGACCGCCTCTTCCAACTCGATCCGCTGGACCGCGTCTATCCTCTCTTCGGCGACTCTTCGACGCGCTTTGAGGCCGCGCAAAGTAACTCGAAACTCTACGCCCGCATTGACCGCAAACGCTCTTACGTGATGTTCGGCGACCATGAAGCGGATATGAACGATCTGGCGCTGACCGGCTACGGGCGCAAGCTGACGGGCGTCAAGCTGCATCTTGAAAACTCAGAGGGTGATTTCATCACACTGACGGGCGCTCGCCCCGACACGGCCTTCACGCGCGATGTCTTTCCGGCGGGCTCTCTGAGCCTCATGCATCTTTCGCACGCGGAGATTCTTCCGGGCTCCGAAACGGTCACCCTTGAGGTGCGCGACCGCCGCAACCCGGAGATTATCTTAAGCCGCGAGACGCTGACGCGCTCGCTCGATTACAACCTGAACCCTGCGAGCGGCGAGCTTTTCCTGCTGCGCTACATTTCGACCTTCGACTACGCGCTCAACCTCGTGCAGATCGTCGTCACCTACGAGCACCGCGCCGCTGGTTTCGCGACCTCCGTTTACACGGGCCGCGCCAGAAAGAACTTTGAGAAAATCGGCCTGCGCCTCGGACTCTCGGCAATCATGCAACGCCAGGAAGATTTCGGCACCTTCCTGCTCACAGGGCTTGACGGCGCGAAGACGCTGCCGAACAAGGGACTGCTGGAGTTCGCCTACGCGCGCAGCCAGGGCGAGTTCATGGGGACGAGCAACAGCTTCTCTCTGAACGCCGACGGGCACGATGGCGACGCCTACCGCGTCGAGTTGACGCAGCCCCTGAATTTCTACGAGGCTGTGGTCCGCGCCCGCTACTCGAACGCTTCGCCAGGCTTCTTCAACCCGTTCGGCGCGACCGTCACGCCGGGCTCACGCCGCAGCGAAGTCAGCTTCGAATTCAAGCCGCACGCCGGGACACAGTTGCGCCTCGGCTTCATGAACGAGCGCAACCGCACCTCAATGGTGGATAACTCGCGCAACACTTTCTCCGCCGGCTGGGACCAGGTCGTTAACGAGCGCCTGCGCTTTCACCTGGGGTACGACCGCCGCCGCTACACGGACGAGTTGACGGACACCTCGATTAATTCGAGCCTCGTGACCGCGAGCGCGGAGATGAAGCTGACGGACAAGCTGGAAGTTTCGGTCAAGCGCGAGCAGAATCTGGGCGAGTCGGACCCGACCTACCCGAACCAGACGACGCTCGCGGCGACCTACCAGTACAACAACTGGACGAAGTTCTTCCTGACGCAGCGCCTCGCCTCCTCGACCATCAAGCCCATCGGCGACTTCTCGCAGGCGGGCTTCGCCTTCAGCAACGCGCGGCGCGAAACGGCGCTCGGCGTCGAGTCGCGCTTCGGAAAGTACACGTCCGTCAACGGTCGTTATCAACTTGAGAACGGCATCAACGGCACGGACAGCTTCGCCGTCATCGGCCTCCAGAACCGCCTCCCGATCTCAAACGAGTTCTCGCTTGAGCTAGGTTTCGAGCGCGGCTTTCATCTCTCCGGGCAGGGCGAGAGCTTTAACAGCGCGACCCTTGGCCTGGGCTGGCAGCCGACCGCGGACTTTCGCGCGAACGCGCGTTACGAGTTCCGCGACCGCTCTGGCCGCGGGCAGCTCGTGGCGTTCGGCGCTGCCGGACGGCTCGGCGACGGGATCACGACGATGGCGCGCCTGCAATGGTCGCGCGCCAGTTTCGAAGGCCGCGGCACGTCCTCGCTCGAAGGCATGGCGGCGATTGCGCTGAGGCCCTTGAAATCCGACCGCGCGGGGTTGCTCTTCAGCTACACACATCGCTCGCTCGGGCAGGAGGGCGCAGAGGGCTTTGGCGAGACGCATGACCAGGTTGATTCGCTCGCCGCCGATGGATACTATCAGGCGACGCGCGACCTGGAGCTTTACGGCCGGTTCGCCCTGCGCTTCAACGCCAACGGCCAACCCGATCTGCCGTACGCTTCGACGCTCACTTACCTGACGCAGGGACGCATCCAGTATCGGCTGACGCCGCGTTTCGACTGGGCCGGTGAGGCGCGCTTCCTCATTCAGCCTTCTTCCGACACACGGCGCTCCGTCTATGGCACCGAACTGGGCTTCTGGGCCTTGCCCGATCTCAGGCTCGGCGTCGGTTATAATTTCACTCTGGCGGGCGAACCCGGCGGTGCGAGCATCCTGCCGGCGCGGCGGGGCTTCTACTTCACTATCTCGTCGAAGCTCTCCAACCTCTTCGATCTGTTCGGCACGAGCCGGGCCGGGCTCGCGAATAGCGACAAGGATCAATCGGGCGGTCAAGAGGAGAAACGGTGATGCCTGCGCCATCAGTCGAGCACAGGACTGATAAGCTTCGATGCTCCCGTCCGCGCACACTCAAAGCGCGGACGTGGATGCTGGCGCTCGTGCTCCTGGCGGCGGGGGCGGGCGCGCAAACGGCTTACGCGCAGATGACCATCACGCCAACCACCTGGAACGTAGTCGGCCTCGACAGCAACAAGGTGAGCGACGGACCCAACGTCTTTCCAGTAGGCGTCAGGGTCTGCAATACGAGCGGGACGCTGCTCAACAACGTGGTCTCGAACTTCTACTGGGACTCTTCCAACACGTACATCAACCTCGCCGAAGGCAGCACGGTCGCCGCGCGCACTCTCGCGGCGGGCGCGTGCGTGGATTTTTACTTCAACGTGGCTGTGACCCGCAGCAGCTCCGCCCATAACACTGCCCGGCGGTTTCACATCACGGCGACCGCCGACGGCCTGGGGACGATCAGCACCCCGACACCGCGCGAGTTGTATGTCGAGGAACTCGTCTCACAATCCCGCAACGACATTAAATCCATCATCGGCCCGACCACAGTCTACGTCGGCAATACCTATCAATACACTGTCAACGCCGAAACTGCCCCCGGCGGCTACGAACAGCTCGAAGCCTTCCTTCACCTCTCCAACATAATTTTCCAGGTGCAGAGCGTTGCGACGACCTACAGCACCCCGTCTGGAGCGACCAATAACAAAGTGTACGCTGACGCCTGCGGGTGGGATAACAATCCGCTGAGCGGCACTTACCTGGAATGCATCGGCCCGCCGAACTATTCCGGCGGCAAGGCCGGCGACGTCATCAGCACGACCTACACGGTGAAGGTGCTCTCCACGGGGACGACCACGATCAGCTCCGTCATTTACGACTTTTCCGGCAGCAGCTTTCATTACAATGGAGACTTCGGGCAGGACACACTTTCCGTCACGGCGCTCGCGCCTCCGATTACCCTGAGCAAGAGCGCGAGCACGTCCACACTGGTTGGCGGGGGCACGGTGAGTTATACGTTGCGTCTCACCAACACTGCTTCGTACAACATGACGATCAACGACTTCGTTGACACGCTGCCGTCCAGCCCTGCCAGTGTCTCTTACGTCTCAGGCTCATCCACCTTTAACGGCGCTGCGATTGGCAACCCGACGATTTCCGGCTCGACGCTGACCTGGGTGGGACTCTTCGTTATTCCCGCAGGGCAAACGAGAGACCTTGTTTTTCAAGCGACCATCCCCAGCACCGTCGGCACTTACGTCAACAGCGCCGTGGCTCATCTTGAGTACAGCCAGATTGATACCACGTCCGCCCTGGGCGACAACGCTCCGGCCACTGCCAGCGTGCAGGTGATTCTCCCGACCGACCTGACGATCAGCAAAAGCCACTCAGGCAATTTTACGCAGGGGCAGAACGGCACTTATACGATCACCGTCACCAACTCAGGAGGGGCTGCCAGCAGCGGAACGGTCACGGTCACGGATACCTTACCTACGGGGCTCACGCCGGGAACGGCGACGGGGACTGGCTGGACCTGCAACACCTCCGGCCAGACCGTCACCTGCACGCGCGCGGACGCCTTAAACGGCGGCGCGAGCTACCCGGCCATCAGTGTTCCCGTCAGCGTGGCCCCGAATTCACCGCTGAGTGTGACCAACACTGTCTCCGTCTCCGGCGGCAACGACAGCAACACCGGCAACAACTCGGCCAGCGATCCGACGACAATCAACGGCGTCCCGGACCTGACGATCTCCAAGAGTCACACAGGAAACTTTACACAGGGCCAGACCGGTGCCAGCTACACCCTGACCGTCTCTAACGTGGGCGGGGCGGCGACCAGCGGCGTTGTGACCGTGACGGACACCTTGCCGGCGAGCCTGACCTCTCCTGTGGGGAGCGGCACGGGCTGGACCTGCAACACCTCTGGTCAGACAGTGACCTGCACGCGCTCAAGCGTCCTCAACGCTGGCGCGAGCTATCCGAATATTACGATTACCGTGAACGTCTCGGCGACCGCGCCATCGAGCGTGACGAACACGGCGAGCGTTTCGGGCGGCGGCCAGATAATTACGAGCAATGATTCAGCGAACGACCCGACGACGATCAACGCGGTCGCCGACATGACCATCAGCAAGACGCACTCCGGCAACTTCACGCGCGGCTCTACGGGAACCTATACGGTCACGGCTACGAATTCCGGCGCGGCAGCGACGAATGGCACGGTCGTGACAGTCACCGACACGCTCCCGGCGGGACTGACGCCGACTATTGCGAGCGGCACGGGCTGGACCTGCAATATCGCCGGGCAGACAGTGACCTGTACGCGCTCAAACGCGCTCGCCGCAGGCTCAAGCTATCCGGCCATCAGCATCACCGTCAGCGTCGCTCAGAACGCGGCTTCAAGCATTACGAACACGGTGTCTGTCTCCGGCGGCGGACAGGCTAACACCTCGAATGATACCGCGAGCGATGCGACGACCATCGTCTCCAGCTCGGACCTGAGTCTTGCGAAAGTGACCAACAACTCCGGCTCGGGCGTCGGCACGAACGCCACTTTCACCGTCACGCTCACCAACTCCGGGCCGACCAACGCGACGAACGTCGTCGTCCGCGACCAGCTGCCCGCGGGCCTGACTTACGTCTCTTCAACTCCGAGCACAGGGTCTTACAACAGCGGAACGGGCATCTGGACAGTCGCGAGTCTCGCGAGCGGCGCGAGCGCCACGCTTCAGATCGTCGCGCGCGTTGATGTGCTCGGCGCGATCACTAACACCGCGCAGGTTACTGCCTCGGACCAGCCGGACCCGGATTCGACGCCGAACAACAACAACCCGGCGGAGGACGATCAGGCGAGCTCCAACCTCTCGACTTCGCCGCCCAACGTTGTGCTTTGCAAGACGATTCAGGGCCAGGCGTGCCCGCCGCCTTCCGCGCCCTCGCTCCCCCCCGGAAGCGACATCACCTACGTCATTACGTTCACCAACAGCGGCGGCTCTTACGCTTCCAGCTTTATCATCACGGACCCCGTCCCGGCGAGCACGGATTTCAAGGTCGGTTCCGTGACGACCAATCTGGGAACGACAGGTCTCAGCGTCACGGTCGCCTACTCGAACAACGACGGGACGACCTGGGTCTACACGCCTGTGAGCGGCGCGGGCGGCGCGCCCGCGGGCTACGACCGCAACGTCACGCACGTTCGCTGGAGTTTTACTGGAAATCTCAGCCAGACCTCGCCTAACAACACGGGCGACGTCGGCTTCACCGTCAGGATAAGATGAAGAGCAGGAGTCAGGAGCCAGGAGTCAGGAGTCAGAATGAAAGGCGTAAACCGCTTTTCTTCGGTTTTTCTTTTCTTCTGGATTCTGGATTCTGGATTCTGACTTCTGTCGCCGTTCTCCTGGCCTCCGGGTGCTGTCTCCTCTTCTCCGGTGCTATAGTAGAAGCACTATGTCAAACGGGGATTCCAGGCGGGTAAGCGATCTCACACTCGGCGAAGCCAAACGCATTCTCGTTTACGGCGCAGCACTCGTGCTCGCCGTTTTTCTTTTCTTCATGCTCGTCGGCAAGGTCCTGGTCGCGCTGCTGCTCGGGATCGTCGCGGGCGTCTATTTGCTGCCAGTGCAGGAGTGGCTTGAGCTTCACCTGCGAAGGCGTGCCGGGAGCGCGCTCATCACCATCGCCCTCATCGTCGTCCCGCTCGTCGGGCTCACGGCTTACGCCTGGCACGAGCTTTCCACCTACTCGAATCGGGTCTTCGAAAGACACGACGAGATTATTTATAAGATCAGCGATTCGTTGTCGCGCCACCTGCCTGTGGAGCGCGAAGGGTTGCGCGCCAATCTACAGGCGGCGTTTACGGAAGGCGTGACGCGTTCGGCCGCGGCCATCAAGTCGCTGCGCGACGAGGCGGCACTCTTGCTCGCCTCGCTCTCGATCTTCTTCTTCACAGTCTATTACGTGCTGACGCACCGCATCCGCATCGGCTCCTATATCAAGGTGCGCGTGCCCGGCGAATACCTGCCGTTTTACGAAAGGCTGACGCTTAACATTGGCGGGGCCTTGCGCGGGGCCCTGCGCGCAGTCTTCATTGACCAGAGTCTTAAAGCGCTCGTCATCATCACCCTGAACTTCGTCTTCAGCGTGCCGCTCGCGGTCGTGCTCGGGCTGCTGACTTTCCTGGTTGGCTTCTTTCCGCTCCTGGGCGAGTGGGCTATTTACATTCCCGTCTCGATCTATCTCTTCGTCTTTCATAACGACCCGGTCGCCGCAGCGATCTACCTCTCTTTAGGAGTCGCGATGACCCTGGGGTCCTCCTTGCTGCTGAGGCCGAAGCTGGCGAGCGCCGGCGCGCGCCGTTTCAACTTCTACTGGATGCTGGTTGCGCTCGTCGCGGGCGTTTATGCCTTCGGCGTTTCGGGTGTGGTGCTCGGCCCGGCCATCCTCGGCTTCGTCAGGGCTGTGGTGGACACGCTCTTCGGCGATGTCAGGTATGAGACTTCGCTTCTCAAAGAAGAGGCGCAGCAGCAACAGCAGGCCGCGAATTCATCCGAAGCGCTGGAGACTGAAACTGCGAGCGCCGCCGATTGAGGGCGAATTGCCGGATATATAGCGACTTGCATCTGGATGTAGACGAATAGACGAGCAAAATCTGTCCACGAATCCACACGAAACGACACGAAATGAAAGCCAGTTCTTCTTCGTGTCGTTTCGTGTGGATTCGTGGATGAGTTCCATCACTGCCTTTTAAGAGGTCACACCCGTTTGCAATCAGCTATAGTTTGACATTGAACACGGCTCTATATATCTTTGCGGCCCAATCATAGGTCGCCTCGCTTGCGCTCGCGAGCATCGAGCCCTCGCCACTCATGCCTGGTTCAGCAAGTAGTTCCAAACAGGCTGCCCCGATCTCAGACATGGAGAACCTTCGGAATGATCCACTACATGAAAAGAATCATTCTCTTTATCGCAGCAATCATGTTGCTCTCCGCCTGTTCACAAAAACCGTCCGGCCCCGTCGCGGGTAAAAATGCGGAGGGGGAGATACAGGAGGGCGCGCGTGCCTTCAAGGTCAAGCGTTACGACGAAGCGAAACAGCATTTCGATAAAGCGCTGGAGATTGATCCAAAGAATCAGAAGGCTGCCATCCTGCGCGCGCGCGTCTTCGACTTCCTGTACGAGCCTGGCGAGAAGACTCCTTTGAACACCACCAGAGGCAATGAGGCAATCGCGGCTTACAAAAAGGTTCTGGCACTTGACCCGAACAATGAAGAAGCGCAGGGAGCTATCATCAATCTGCTTGACATGCTTGACATGCGCGACGAGCAGCGTCAGATGGTCTTAGAGATTGCCAACAATTCGACCACACCAGCCGAGAGGCGCTCGGACTTTTTCGCCTTCCTCGCCAGCAAGGACTGGAACTGTTCTTACGAAATAACAGATGCTGCTGCCAACAAAAAGGCGATCCTAAAGGACGGCAATCCGGTTATCCAATATCTTAAGCCGCAGAACCCGAACGATTTTGAAAAGGCTTTAAGATGCGCTACGAGCGGTCTGGAAAAAGCCGAGAAGGCGATAAGCCTCAAACCTGATAGCACAACTGCTTTGGAACAGAAGTACATTTTGCTGCTGGAAGTTGGCAAGCTCGCCCGGATGGACGGTGATGAAGCTAAAGCAACCCAATATGTGAAACAGGCTGAAGTTCTAAAGTATGAGATTGTGAAGGCACAAGAAAGGGCGAGGTCTGAGCCTTCCCCATCTCCGTCGGATAGTGAGACTGAATTGGATTCACTCGTGCCACGTAGAGGCCCCGATTTGCGACTAATAGCACCGGAGCCTGAGCCCCAACGAAGACCTTAAGACAACTGCTCTGATCTGGAGTTGCGGGGAAATCGGAGACAGGTTGCGATCTCTTTGCATGAGGAATTTGCCCTCCCTCTCGCGCGCGTCCGGAAAATCATTGACTCATTGCCCGCCGCTGGCATATTGTCGGGACATACAGAATCAGACGGCCTCGCAGGATTTCAATCTTTAATTTTTGCGCTTCAGAGGAGTTAAAAACTTTGGAGAGACGGCGAGACATTCCATTCGCCTTCACCATCGCTCTGAGCGTCCTGGTCTTTGCGTGCGGCAAGCAATCCGCCCTGACAAGCAAACAGTTGACACCGTCCCAGGTTTATCGAAACTTCCGCGAGGCGATCCGCAATAAGGATGTCGCGGCATTTAAGAAAGCCATTACACAGAGAAGCCTGAGGAGTTTTGCGGAAAGTGAGGCGGCCCCGCTCGCAGACGTTGACCAGATAATTTTGAGTCGGCTGGATATTCCGCAAGCGCCTCCTGTGCCTCCGACCGAGAGGCTGCAAACGCGCAACGAGAGAATAGAGGGCGAGAGGGCGACGCTGGAAGCCAAGTATGATGATGATAAAGATTGGAGCATAGATTTTTTTCTTAAAGAGGAGGGCGAATGGAGACTGGAAGTGTTTCTGGGAAATGCCTCGCCCCGCTTGTTTTTGCAAACGCTGGATTACGCTTCCAAGAAGAACGAGGTCATGTTCTTCAAGGCGCTGCTCGGCAAACGTCTTCTTGAGGAGATGGAAAGGAAGGTCCGAGCTGAGAACAGACCCGTTGACGAGGCGATTAATGAGTTGAGGGGCACGCTGGCCCGTGACCTGCCGGACAGGCGAGATACAGACCCACAGATACAAGTTGAGAACGAGAGCAAGGCGACCTTAAAGATCGAAAAGATAGAGATGGGGCAGCCCGTCTTTGTGATATACAATTTCACGAAGGAAGATAACGGCTGGAAGATAGATGCCCCTGCTCGGCAGATAGAAGCGGTCGAACAGCCTGGGGCCGTCGAGCGGGAAACGCCTGTGGGGCCGGTGTTGCGGAAGGACTCTGAACCACCACCACCGCCACCCCCGCCGCCGGGGAGCACCGGCAAGCGCGTGAGGGATCATAAATTGAGTCCGTAGAAGTCGCCTCGATCCGGCGGCAAAGAAGTTTGCGACTTGTGACCGGCCCGGTCACGGTCCGGGCGAATGGTTGGTGTTTCGCCTGTTGCGGTTGAAAGCTTTAATCTTTTTCGTTTTGAAAGGCGGGTCGCAGATGGGCACAAAACCGATGGTCTTTCCGCTCGACCTTGATGGCCGCGTCTATGTCCTGCACAACGAGCTGGACGAACCCGTCTGCACGGGCTCGCGCGAGACCTGCTACCGCCTGCTGGAATTTATGCTCGAAGCCAAGCGGCGCGCAGACGAAGTGGAGATTAAGATACGAGAGTCAACCGATGCCGTAGTACAGATGCCGAAGGCCGCGAGCGCCGCTTCTTCATAACCGACACCTATTTATAGCGACTTGCGATTGGATGTAGCCCGTGGCAGAGCGCTCATGTCAGTACCGCCTGCGGTAGCGGGCGGGTAATGCCGACGCACAGACCCGCCCGCTACCGCAGGCGGTACTGACCCGTAGTCTGCATGCAATTGCAATCATCTATAAAAGCCCCCTACAAAACCGAAGCCTGTCGATCCGCCTCAAACGAAGCGAACCGGCAGGCTTCAAAACTTCCGCCCGGTTTCCCCTGCGAGGGGCGAGGATTTGTGTCCACGCCCTTCGCTTGAGAAGACCTGGATTAGAAGAAGTAACGCGCGCCGAAGAGGAACCCGCGACCCGCCACGTTCGTCAACCCGAAGTTGAGGAAGCTGGTCGGAGCCGTGGTTGCGCTCAGCGTGTTCGTCGGAATCGTAGTGAAGTTCCGGCGATTGAAGACATTGAAGACTTCCATGCGGAGCTGCAATCTCTGGCTCTCGCCGAAGGTCCTGATGTTCTTCACGAGGGCCGCGTTGGTGTTGTAGGTGTTCGGAGTGCGCTCAGTGTTTGCACCCAGAGAACCGAAGATTCCCGAGTTGGCCGGGTAGACGATGTACCGAGCGTTCGGGTCCACCGGAACGCCCGTGGCGCTGGCGGTCGTGAACGTGCCGGGTGCTCCGTTCGGATTCAACCCAACGTGCTGCGACAGGAACACCGTCGTGATCTGGCTTGAGGTGATGCCCGCCGCGTTGTTGGCGTTATAGATCGTGAACGGAATGCCAGAGGCCAGCGTGGTCACGCTGGAAATCTCCCAGCCGCTGAAAGTGCGGTTGAGGAAGGCGTTGCCCCTGAGCACTTCGGGCGAAACCCAGACGGAGCTCATCACGAACCGATGCGGCTGGTCGAAGCCCGAACGAGCCCGGTCCGAATGCGGGTCGCGCGGGTCGGACGGAATCGTGCGGTTGGTCTGACCACCCAGCACGTCATCGGATTCGCTGATGAACGAGCTCCAGGTGTAGTTCGCGTTGAAGGTCGAGCTGCCGAAGTTGAGGCCGAAGAGATTGATCGCGCTGAAGCGCTTCTCTAAGGTCAACTGCATCGAGTGATAGATGGAGTTGGCAAGGCCCTGTCCGACGACGATGGAGCCTCTGGTCGGATCAAGCCGCTGCCCGTTACCGAGCGGCGCCGAGAACCCGTAGTTGGTCTCGATCTCGCGGACGAGGTTCGAGCCCTTGGTTCCGATGTACTCGGCCTTGGCGACGTAGTTGTCGCCGAGCTGGTACTGGAAGCTGATCGTCCACTGCTGTGACATCGGCGACTTGGCACGCTCATTCAAGCCATAGAAGCGATAGTCCAGCACCTGGGCTAACGCTGCCGGGAAGTTCTGCGGGGTCCTGGCGAAAAAGTCGCGGACGTTGGTCACGCCCTGCTGTGCCAGGTTGGTCGTCGTCGTCGCGGTCAGAGGAATATTACCGAAGCCTGTGAACGCCGCGCAGCCCGTGCAGTTCGTCAAGGAGTTGTTGACGACTCGCGGATAGTTGCGCGAAACATTCAACAGGATGTTCTGGAAGACCTGATCGTAAGAGATGCCGTAGCCCGCGCGGAACACGAACTTGCCGCCGAAGCGGTTCTTCGGGTTCCAGGCCAGGCCGACGCGCGGCCCCAGGTTATTGATGTCCGGCTTGGTGTTCGAGAAGTAGCCGAACGGGGTCGTCACGTACTCGTATCTCATACCCAGATTGAGCGTGAGATCAGAGTTATAGCGCCAATCGTCCTGAGCGAAGAACGAGTGCTCGTAGGTGATCGGTCGGGTCTGGAAATCTCCGTTTGCGAGCTGAACGCCGTTGGAGACGTCATTCAGGAAGTTGTTAAGGCTGCTGTACGAGATGAACCCTCGCGAGTTCGGCGCGAAGACGCTGTTCAGGTCGTAGCGAAGCAGGTTGTAGCCGAACTTCATCGCGTGGTTGCCACGGGTCCAACCCAGGTTCTCCGTCCACTCATAGACGTTGTCCAGGCGATTCTGCGGGAAGTTGGCGTTGCCGCCGCTGAATGCGGCCAACGACCCAGCGATCGACATCTGCGCGCCGTTGGCGAAGTTCGCGAGATTGTCCGGGAAATCAATCTTGCGGCGGCTGTAGGTGAAGCGCGCCTCGTTGATGAAATTCGAGCTGAGCACGTACACGTCGTTGACCGTGAACGAGTCATCGCGCACCAACTGACCGATCTCAAGGCCGGGGAGGCTGGCCGGTTGACCCAGGTCCTCCGACTTGTCGTACAGGTAGCGGAACGACAGCTGGTCCTTGTTGTTGATCTTCGTGTTGACCTTCATCAGCCAGCGCCAGAAATCCGTTCCGTAGGGAACGCCCGCGCCCTGGAAACGATTAAAGGTCTGGAAGGTCAGTGTCGAGGTGGTCGCGTTTCCGGTGACAGGGTTGCCCGCGGCGTTGCGTGCGACAATCTGAGAACCGGCGAGACTGCCGCCCGGAAACGTCGGGTCGTTCGCCACTGGGAAGTTGTTGAGAATGAAATCAACCGCGGCCGGCGACGCGAAGTTGTTGCGGTTGGCCTGTAGGATCGCCCTGCTGTTGGCGTCGAGCGCCGCGCGGGTAACCGAACCCAGCGTCGTGCGGAAGGGGTTAGCGTCGAAGCTCGTGAAGAAGAACGTGTGATTCCTCTTAATCGGTCCGCCAAGCGTGCCGCCCCAGACGGTGTTATTCGTGACGTTGCGGCACTGGCGCAGCACCTGCCTGTCAGAGAGGCTGGCGTTGGCGGGCGCCGCCCTGTTGGAATTGAAGCAGCGTTGCTGGTTCGTGGTCAGCGCGTCAACGCCGTTACCGTCCCAGTTGTAGAAAGCCGTGCCGTGGAGATCGTTCGTTCCAGAGCGCGTGATCTGGTTCACGTAAGAGCCAGCGTTGCGGCCATACTCGGCGGCGAACGTGTTGGTGATGATCTGGAACTCGCCGATGGCTTCGGGCGGCAGGTTCTGGCGCGGGATGGAGAGCGACTGATCGTTATTGTTCGCGCCGTCAATCGTGAAATTGTTTGAACGAGTGCGGTTGCCGTTGACGGCGAAGCCTGAACCGGGGCGGCTGTTCTGGTTGGGGAGCACGCCGGGGTTTAGGAGCGCCAGACCGTTGAGGGAGTTGCGGCCGGGCAGCTCAAGAATCTTCTGCTGGTCAACGACCTTCGAGACCTGGCTCTGCGTGGTCTCAAGAAGAGCGCCTGTGTCGGAAACGTCAACGGAGGCAGTGACGCCGCCAGCGCCGACCTTGAAGTTAGCTTCGGTGACGACACCGGGGCTGACCCCGACAGCGTCATTAGTTCCGCTCGCATAGCCCGTCTTTTCAGTCTTCACCACGTAGGTTCCGACGGGGAGCCCGACGATGCGGTAGAAGCCTTCGTTGTTAGTCACCGCGTCGCGCGTCTGGCCGGTCGCTGTGTTCGTGGCCGTGACGGTGACGCCGGGAACAGCGGCATCCTGTTGGTCGGTTACGACGCCGGAGATTGTTCCGTTAATACTCTGGGCATGCGTCGTAACCGCTAGAAAACTGCCCAGCACTAACAGAGCCAGGACAGCCAAAAATCTGGTTTTCATTCGAACCCTCCTCTAAAAATTTTAGGTAAGTGGGCGTCGGAGCGTTCTGGGTAGGTACACTAGGGAATCAGCAAGCTCCGGACGAAATCTTGACCGAGTCAAATCGGTTGCGCGACGCGTAGTCGCAAGATTTATGCCGTATTTTGGCGCCCCCGGCTGAGAGTTGTTAAGGCTATTTATTTTTTCAGTTAAGGCGCGAGCGGAGAGAGAGAACTTAAGCCCTTCTGTTCAAGAATTTGGGATTAAATACAAAAATTCGGATTGAACGAAGACCTGCGGCCTTGCAGCAGCGTGAGGCCGCAGGTCTCCTGTGGTAGAATCCGCCGCGAGCAGAGCGCAGATTCAAGCACCTTCAGGGCTAACTCTTTCGACAGATGGCACAGCCTCCGGCAGTCAATCAACTCTCACTGGTCCCGCTCGGTGCAGGCGACCTGATTGATCGCGCCGTGCGTCTGTATCGCCGTCACTTCATGACGCTGATCCGCATCGCCGCGCCGCCCGTGATCGTCACCACGCTCGGCTCACTGATGATGACCATCGGCGGGCTTTCGAGAACTTATGCGGCCAGAAATGTTCTGCTTCTCCTGTTCGGGTTTTTCATCTGGACCTGTGGAGTGTTGCTCAACGTGATCGTGATGGGAGGGGCGGCGCGCAATCTGATCACACATCTTTTGTGGAACGAACCCTTCTCCGCCAGGACGACCTACCGCAACGTTCGCGCGCGCTTCGGCGGACTCCTCGGCACATCAATAATCATAGCCGTCTGGATCTTCATAGCCCTCTTAGTCTCCTTGCTCCTCCTGACCATCGGCTTGCAGATTGTCTTCATCGCCAGGAATTCGTTCCTGGAAATCTCCGAATGGCTCGCCGCAGCCATCGCCGTCGTCGGAATCATCCTGGTGATATTCTTCGTGCTCCTCGGTTTTCTCTTCCTCGTGAAGTTCATCGCCTACGCGCCGCAGGTGTTGATGGTCGAAGGCCGCCGGGTCTTCAACTCAATAGACCGCAGCTTTAACCTGGCGCGCGGCAACCTCAGAAGACTGATGGCGATGTTTCTCTTTCACTCGTTCGCCACCTGGTCGGCCCTGATGATCCTGCTCGTTCCCCTGGGCGTCTACGGCATGATGCAAGGCATCAACATCTCGCCGTTTCAGAGCGAGAACTGGCCGGCGTGGTACGCCATCGGCTACAACGTGCTGAACCAGGTGAGCACGATTCTGCTTCTGCCGATCTGGATGCTCGGGCTCTCGTTGATGTATGTTGACGAGCGCGTGAGACAAGAAGGCTACGACCTAGAGCTACTGTCGTCGCGGCAACTCGTCATGCCGAACTACTACGGCCCGCCGAATGCCTATTACCCTCAGGCCGCGGGCAGGCAGATGCGCCCCACAGGGGCAGCTCCTCCTCAGAACTATTGGCCCCGCTACCAGTGAAATTCTGACATGAGTTTCCACTCCTCCAGACGCGCCGTTTGCCAGAGCCCTCGCGCAGCCTCGTATCACCGCTGTCGTGAAGCACGAGGGCGCAGTGCGTCAAGGGCCGAATCGCGCGGCGCGCGACTTTCCCTGGCGCTGCTGCTCCTCTTTCTCTACGGCGCGACGTGTGCGGCGGCCGTGCCGCTCTCCGACTACAGAGAGCGCGTCCGCCAGGCCGTTGCTGCGCTCGACGGCGTCAGGGAGCTCAAGCGCCACGAGAGCGCTCAGGAGCATACTGAGCGGATGGCCGGGGCTCTGAACACTGTGCTCCGGCTCGTGCCGATTCAAGAGTCTATCGAGTTGGACGGCGGGCAGGTGCCGGTCAACAACTCCTGGCTCGAAGAGGAATATCAAAGTTTTCAGCAGGTGCCGCGCGCTGGAGACCCGCGCGCCGCCGAAATACTGACACGCATCAGCGAGCGCCTACGCGCCCTGGATGATCGGCTGGCGGAATTAGAGCCGCGCGGCGCGGCGTCTGTCGGCAGTAAGGCCGAAGAGAAGAAGCGACTCCAAGAGATTCTGAACACGGCGGATTTTAAGCCGAAGCCTCCGGAGAAGACTGTTCTGCAGCGAATCTGGGAGGCCATCGTGAACTGGTTGAAGGAGCTCTTTGGCGGGGGCGGCGAACCAGGGTCTGGACAGCCAGGCTGGTTTTCCTTCATCGCCATGATCCTCGTCTTCGGCCTGGCCGCGGGCGCCATCTCCTATGCCGTCTGGAAACTCGTCCTCCTCTTTCAGGGCAGGAAGAAGAAGACTAAGGCCGGGAAGAAGGAGGCGCGCGTCCTGCTCGGCGAACGCCTCGCGCCGGACCAGAAGGCATCGGACCTCCTGGCCGAAGCCGAGGCTCTGGCGCGCGCGGGTGAGATTCGGGCCGCGATTCGCAAAGGGTATATCGCGCTCTTGTGTGAGCTCGGCGACCGCAAAGTCCTGACGCTCGCAGAACACAAGACCAACCGCGACTACCTGCGCGCCGTCCGCGAGAAGAGGCTGCTGCTCGACCGGATGCAAAAGCTCACAAACAGTTTCGAGGATCACTGGTACGGATTCAGGCAGGCGACCATTGACGACTGGGCGGCCTTTCGCTCGGGCTACCAGCAAACACTTCAGGCAGTACCAGGTGACAAGTGACAGGTGACAGGATAAATTTTTATTCCTCCCTGTCACCTGTCACTTGTCACCCATCACGGCTCTTATGCGTAAACGCTTAGGCATCTTCATCACCGTAGGGATCGTGGCTGTGCTGCTCATCGCGCTCAACACGGCCTCTTACGTGAACGTGGAGAAGGAGCCCGACACGGAGCTCAACCCCGACCGCTCGACCTACAATGCGGGCGCGACCGGCACGCGCGCGCTTTACGAACTGCTCGACGCGACGGGGCGGAAGGTGACGCGCTGGCGCGAAAAGGCCGACGCGCTCCTGAGCGAAACGGAAGCCGGTCCGACCACTCTCGTCGTCGTCGGAAAGATGAAGCTCCCTTTCGACGGTGGCGAACCGGACGTTCTTCTGGATTGGGTCGCGCGCGGGCACCGGCTGGTCATCATTGACCGCAGGCCGGACCCGCGACTGCTCCCGCAATCTGACCGCTGGATTGTCTCGACTACGTGGAACGATCTCCCCGGGACGAAGGTGGACCCGAGCAAATCCGAGGAGATGACTGCCGGCGTTGCCTCCGTGAGCCCTGACCTGCCGAGCGTGCTGACGCGCGACGTCAAGCAGGTTAAGCCCTCGCGTTTCGCAGGAACCATCAACGTCTCCCGCGCGTCGGATGACGAGCCGTCCGCCCCGGACGCTCCCGCGCCGCCTGTTCCTTCGAATGCAGCCCTGAGCTCAAGCGCGCCGGTCACACATCTGGAAAGCGACAAAGGGGCGCTGCTCGTGGATTACCCGCACGGGGCGGGGCGGATCATTATTTTGAGCGACCCGTACATCGTCAGCAACGGCGGGATACTTCTTGAGGACAACATGCAGCTCGCGATCAATATGGTCGCGGGCGGCGGAGGCTTAATCGCTTTCGACGAATATCACCAGGGCCACGGTGCTTCGAGCAATCAACTGGTGGCTTACTTCGCGGGCACGCCCGTTCTCTGGATAGTCGCTCAGGGGCTGCTCATCGTGCTGGTGCTTTTGTGGACGCGCGGGCGGCGCTTCGCACGCCCCCTGCCCGTCAAGACCGTGGACAGGCGCTCCAGCCTTGAATTCGTCGCTTCGATGGCAGAGCTGCAACAACGCGCGCGCGCCTTCGACCTGGCGATAGAAAATATTTACACGCGGCTGCGGCGCGTGCTTGTGCGTTACAGTGGTCTCAGCCACAATAGCAGGCGCTCTCAGATCGCCGCGCGCGTGGCCGCACGCTCCGAGAAGATCAACGCGGCTGAGCTTGAGACGCTGATGCGCGAATGCGAGGACGCGATTAACGGCACGCCCGTTGACGCGGGCCGAGCGCTCTCGCTCGTCAGGCAACTGCGCGAGGTGGAGCGCACGCTCGGCCTGCGCATGCGCTCGCGCGAAACTCGCCAGGCGGCGGAGGGGCTGCAACAGGACACGGTCTAACTAATTTTGAGAAGGAGCTTAAAGCAGTGACGAGTGACGGGTGACAAGTGACGAGCAAAACCGCTTTCACTTGTCACTTGTCACTCGTCACCTGTCACTGCCTTTCATGCTTCAACACGTTTCCACGACCGTCGAGCACATTTTGACGGAGCTTCGCAAGGTGGTCGTCGGGCAGGATTATGCGATAGAGCAGATTCTGGTCGCGCTCTTTGCCGAAGGGCATGCGCTGATAGAGGGCGTGCCCGGCACGGCGAAGACCCTCACGGTCAAGACGCTGGCGCGCATCATCAACGCCGATTTCAGCCGCATCCAGTTCACCCCGGACCTGATGCCTTCAGACATTACGGGGACGAACGTTTTCAACGTCTCGACCTCGGATTTCACGCTCCGCAAAGGTCCAGTCTTCACGGACCTGCTGCTCGCGGACGAAATCAACCGCACGCCGCCGAAGACGCAGGCGGCGCTGCTGGAAGCGATGGAGGAGCGCCAGGTGACGATTGACGGCGAGCCTTACACGCTCTCGCCGCTCTTCACTGTGCTCGCGACCGAAAACCCGATTGAGTACGAAGGCACGTACCCCCTGCCCGAAGCGCAATTGGACCGCTTTCTTCTGAAAATCATGCTCGACTACCCTTCGCAGGAGGCGGAGCAGCAGATCATCGCCAACTGGGACGCCGGTTTCAATTCCCGCTATCTTAATCAGGTGGACATCCGTCCGCTCACTGAGGCGGACGCCATCCTGCGTTGCCGTTTGGAGGTGCGCAACGCCCGGGTGGAGCCGGGCGTGCAGCGCTACATCGTTGAGATCGTGCGCCGCACGCGCTCGCACCCATCCGTGCTCTACGGCGCGAGCCCGCGCGCGGCAGTCGCGCTCCTGCTCTGCTCGAAATCGCTGGCGGCGCTGCGCGGCCGCGAGTTCACGACCCCCGACGACGTGCGCGACATCGCGCGCCCGGTCCTGCGTCACCGCCTCTCGCTGCGCGCCGAGGCCGAATTAGACGGAGCGACTCCCGACGCCGTCATCAGCGACATTTTGCAGACGGCCGGAGTTCCCAGATGATTGGGTTTGCACGTTCTTGATTTGTGAATCGAGGCGACACTTTTCGCACGCGAACTGGAAAGATCGTTTTTGAAGATTGATGAAGCTGTTTTCACTCATACTGCTACTTGTTCTCTTGCCAGGCTCGACGAACGGGCAGTCACCTCAGATAGGCCTGATAGACTTTTACGGCCTGCGCAGCCTCTCAGAGCAAAGGGCGCGCGCAGCTCTTCAAATCAAAGAAGGCGACGCGCCGCCCGAATCGCTCAAGGAGGCGCGAGCGCGTCTGGAAGCATTGCCTAACGTCGAGGCGGCGCGCCTCAAATCTGTCTGCTGTGAAGAGGGCAAGCGCATCCTTTACGTCGGCATCAGTGAAAAGGGCGCGCCGACTTTGCGTTTCCGCCGCGCTCCGCAGGGCAGCGCTCGCCTGCCTGCCGAGATGCTACAGGCCGGGAAAGCATTAGAGGATGCTGCCGCGCGCGCGGTTCAAAAAGGGGACGCGGGCGAGGACGATTCGCAGGGGCACGCTCTGTATAACAACACGGAAGCGCGCGCCATCCAGCAACGTTTCATCGCATTCGCGGCGCGGGATTTGAAGTTGCTGCGTACGGTGTTACGTGAATCAGGTGCAGCGCCACATCGCGCTCTGGCTGCCGAAATCATCGCTTACGCAGCAAACAAGGGTGATGTGGTCAAAGACCTCGTTTACGGAATGAGCGACCCGGATGAAGATGTCCGCAATAATTCCATGCGCGCTCTGGCGATTATCGCAGGCTTCGCCCGCAACGCGCCCGCACAACACATCAAGGTTCCGATCCGACCGTTTGTTGAGATGTTGAACTCAATTGAGTGGAGTGATCGCAACAAGTCTGCATTCGCCCTGTACATGCTTACGGGAAAACGAGACGCGGCGATTCTCTCAACTCTTCGCAAGCGTGCTTTGCAATCTTTAGTGGAAATGTCACGCTGGAAGAGTTCGGGGCACGCGCAATTGCCGTTCTTCATCCTGGGGCGCGTCGGCAACCTCTCGGAAGAAGAGATTTGGAAAGCCTGGATGAGCGGAAACCGCGAATCAGTGATCGAGAGAGTGTTGGCCAAGCCCCGTTTGAAATAACGTGGCAAGTTGCGCTCATCTCAATGCGCATGAGGAGACTGCCGGAGGGTGTTATGCATTAGAGGCAATCTATTGGTAAACTACTGCGGCAATCGTTAGCGGCGTCTCCCCGCCATCCCCCAGGATTAATCTACAAGCAACGGAGTATTTTTCAGATCATGAAATTCAGAGTTCGCACACTCAGCCAACTTTCATTCACCCTGGTTCTGGCTCTTCTCCTTTCAACGAACTTAACGGCGAAATCGGTCCCGCCCGTCGCCGCCGCCGGAGATAAAATGAAGCCGGAAGAGGTCATCAGCAAGCACCTCGAATCAATCGGCACGGAGGACGCGCGCGCCAAAATCAAGAGTCACGTCATTCTGGGGACTGCCGTCGGCACCTATCGCATCGGCGGCAGCGGCTCGTCCGAAGGCGGGTCCGTGCTGGCCTCGCAGGGCACGCGGAATCTCGTCGCGATTATTTACAACAACAAAGAGTTTCCTTACGAGAAGCTCGGTTACGATGGGAAAACGGTGACGGTTGCGGACCTGAGACCCGGTCGCCATTCGGTACTCGGAAACTTTTTCATGCAGCACGAGATGCCGCTCAAAGAGGGCCTGCTCGGAGGAACGCTTTCAGCCGCCTGGCCGCTGCTGAACGTTTCCGAGCGCGACCCGAAGCTGAAATACGCCGGGACCAAAAAGATTGACGGCCGACAGCTTCACGCGCTCGAATATCAGGCGAAGAACAATTCCGGTCTGAAGACGACGCTCTACTTCGACGCGCAAACGTTTCAACACGTGCGGACCGAATATGAGAAGCGCCTCAGTCAACAGATGCCCACAGGTCCGAGCGTCACGCAGCAGCAGGGCGAGGCAATCACGAAGCTCGTCGAGGAGTTTTCAGACTTCAAGCCGGAGGGCGGGTTGACCCTGCCGCACGCTTACAAGCTCCAACTCTCAATCGAATCCATGGATCGCAGGATTTTGATGGACTGGGTCTTTACTCTCACGAAATTCAGCTTCAACAATCAGCTTGACGATTCACAGTTCGACGTCAGGGGTTCCGGCAATAAGACCTAAAGGCATCGGCGGACCAGCCTTACGATGCGCTTTGTTTTCAGCAAACTCTTCTACCTCCTGCTCGCCGCGGGTTTCGTGCCGCTGTCTCTTTCGTGGCAGCGGCCGGGCCTGCGCTGGGCGACGCTTTTTTATGACGCGGCGCTCGTCATCGCGGCGCTGCTGGATTCGCGCTTGAGCCGCTGGCCCGCAGGGCTCAAGGTCGAGCGCGAGTTCGGGAGCCGTTTTGCTGTCGGCGCGGATACGGAGGTGCGCGTGAAAGTTTTGAACCGCTCGTCGCGCACGATGCGTCTGATTCTGAAGGACGAGTATCCGCCGCAGATGAAGCTGACGGAGTCGCGCGAGGGACGGATGCGCGTCGCAGCCAACTCGACGGCCACGCTCGCCTACACTCTGCGGCCTCCGAAGCGCGGGCGCTTTGAGTTCGGGCAGACGGCTGTGCGTTATCTCTCGCGCCTCGGGCTGGTCTGGAATCAAGCGCGCGCGGGCGAGGCCCAGAGCGTCAAAGTTTATCCGAACATGCGCCGGGCGCGCGAAGCGGAGCTGAAAGCGCTGGGCGCTCGCTCGCTCGTCGCCGCGCACCGCAAGACCTCCTGGCGCGGCGAGGGGCGCGAGTTTGAATCCTTGAGGGATTACGTGCGCGGCGACGAGCTGCGCCACATCGCCTGGACGGCGACGGCGCGGCGCGGGAAAATCACGACCCGGCAGTATCAGATCGAGCGTGACCAGACCGTGATGATCGCGCTCGACGCGGGACGCCTGATGACGGCGCGCATTGAAACGGAAACGAAACTTGACTTGGCGGTCCACGCGGCGCTGGCACTGATGTCGGCGGCGGCGCGCGGCGGCGACAATGCAGGGCTCGCCGTCTTCGGCCGCCAGGTGAAGACCTATCTTCCGCCCAAACGCGGCGTCGAGCACCTGGACGCCACGCTCGAAGCCCTTCACGCCATCGAGCCGGAGATGATTGAGCCTTCTTACGCGCGCGCCTTTCAGTTCATCGCTTCCAACTGCAAGCGCCGCGCTCTCGTGGTCGTGCTTACAGATTTGATTGACGAAGAGGGCTCGCGCGACCTGCTCGCCTCGCTCAAGCTCCTGCGCCCGCGCCACCTCCCGCTCGTCGTCACCATCGCGGACCGCGACCTCAAAGCGGTGACGCGCTCTCTGCCAGCAAACGCAAATGAGCTGTTCACACAATCGGTCGCCGAAGAGATCATACATCAGCGCGAAGCAGCCTTGCGGCTGGTCGAAGCGCAGGGCGGGCTGGCGCTGGACGTCACGGCCGCAGCCCTCACGCCCGCGCTCCTGGAGACCTACCTGCGCGTCAAAGAGCGCGGCCTGCTATAAACATTTTATCTTTAATGATGCGGTTGGCTCTGCGCGTCGCCCGCACGCTTCTGTCTTTCGAGGGCGCGTTTCAGTGCGAGGACTTCGCGTCTTAAATCGAGCTGGGTGATGACCTGGTTGCTGATGATTTTCAGCGCGGCGATCTGCTGCGGGCTGAGTTCGCGCGGGAGGCGGTCAACCACGCAGAGGGTCCCGATTTTGAAACCTTCGGGCGACACGAGCGGCGACCCTGCGTAAAAGCGTATGTGAGGAGCGGCAATGACCATCGGGTTGGTCCTGAATCGCTCATCGTCCAACGCATCCCGCACGATAAACGCGCCGTCCTGCAAAATCGCGTGGGCGCAGAATGAGACATCGCGGGACGTCTCCTGCGCGCTCACGCCGACTCTCGCTTTGAACCACTGCCGGTCGCTGTCAATCAGAGTTATCAGAGCAATCGGCGTCTGGCAGATGTACGCGGCCAGGCGGGTCAGGTCGTTGAATGACTCTTCCGGGTCCGTGTCGAGAATCTCATACTGGCGCAGTGTCTCAAGTCTCGCCGCCTCATTCTCCGGTACTGGGGGTTTCATCTTCAGAACCTTTCAATAGAGCTGGAGCTATTTCGTTCTATTGCTCCAGAGGCGAGATGAAAAGGGGCGACCGAGCAGATTCTTCGCCCCTTCTCTTTTAGCCCGGATGCGCCACGCTCACGCTAGCTTTTACCCTTCGGCACGCTCACCGTCACGCTCTTGCTCGTCTGATTGCCGGCAGCGTCCGTGCAGGTAATGGTTATCGTGTAGACGCGGCCCGTGCCCGACCCCGAACGCTCCGCGCGCAAGCGCACGTGATGCGCGTCCAGAATCTGCCAGTCGGGCGCTGTGTCGCCATCGTCCACGCCGTTGACCGGCTCATTGCTCGTGACGCTCAGGGTGCAGTTCGCCGCGCCGCAGTTGTCAGCCGTCGTATAGTTGACCATCACGTCCCTCATCGAGTGGTTGGGCGGCGAGAGCGTGGACGGAGTCGCGCTGACGCTATTGATGCTCGGCCCGGTGTTGTCTGTGATACTGAAGGTCGTTGAGCAGCTACGGCTGTTGCCCGCGAGGTCAGTCACCGTGACGGTGATGTTGTGATTACCCAGGCCGACGGTTGTTCCCGCCGCAGGGGTCTGCGTAATCGAGAGCGAGCCGGTTGGCGTCAAATTGTCGGAAGCCGTCACGCCAGACGTCAGGTCCGGGATGCTCGCCTCGCAACTTGCATTCGCCGACGCGCTGCTCGGAGCAGGACAACTGATGGACGGTTCGGTGAGATCGAGTTTGACGACGTGGGTGACGAGGTCGCTGATGTTTCCGGCGTTATCTATGGCGCGCAACTGGATGGTCGTCACGCCTTCCGTATTAACCGCAACGCTCGTCGCATCACCCGCGACGACGTTGACGCTGCCGCCGTTGATCCAATAACGCAGCTCCTTGATGCCACTCCCTCCTGCATCCGTCGCGCTGAGGTTGACCGTCACCGGCGACGAATTATTCCAACCGTTCGCGTTGGCGGACGGGCTGGCACTGGCGGAGGCCGCAGGTGCGGTCGTATCCACATCTGCGGCTGCCGCGTCGAAGAGCACTGCGCCGCTGCGCGGCGCGAGCGTGACCGTCACGTTCCCGCCAGTGACCGTATAGGTCGCTCCGCTCAGGGCGTCTTTAAGCTGTGAGCCGTCGGCGAAGTATGCCCCGACCGGGATGCTGGCCGTGTTGCCGCCAGCGCCATTGTTGAGCGCGACGACGGCCGTCTCGCCTCCGCCTGTGCGGGCGAAAGCATAGGTACTATTGTCCGTCGCCGAAGCTGTCGTGTCGCCCGTGAGCAAAGCCTCGAACGAGCCGGTGCGAAGCGCCGCGTGCTGTTTGCGCATGTGAGCCAGGGTCGTGTAGTAGCCGATGACGTTCTGATCGGCTGGTCCGTAAACGCTCTGGTCGCCCGCCTCGTCGGCCCAGGGATAGGGCGCGCGGTTATAGGGATCGTCTTCCGGTCCGTTGACGCCGTTGGCGAGCGAAGGCGAATTAAGCGCCCCCTCGTCGCCGTAGTAAACCATCGGCGCGCCCATGTAAGTGAACTGGAAGAGCGCCGAAAGCTTGAGCCGCTCTTTGGCCTCGGTGAGGCCGTTGTCGCCCGTGAGCGTCAGCACGTAGAGGGCGCGGTTGGTGTCGTGCGAGTCAATGAGGTTGAGCATCGCGGCTGTGGCTTGCGGCGGATAGTCCTCGCGGATCGAGCGGAGCGCGCGGTCAAACTGGCTCGGCGCGAGCGCCTGGATGTTATTGCTGCCGGAGTTATCGTTGTCGCTCCACTCGGCCTGTCCGCGCGCAAAGCCCAGGACGTTCTTGCGGAAACGATAGTTCATCACCGAGTCGAGCTGGTCGCCCGCGAGATATTGGCTCGCGTCCGGCCAGATTTCCCCGACGAGCGGGCCGTCCGCCTTATACGTCTTGGCATAGGGGCGATAGTCGGCCCACCAGTTATGCGAGAGATCGTTCGCCACATCGAAGCGCCAGCCCGAGGCTCCGCGCTCGTACCAGTGCTTGGTCACGTTGTTCGCAGGGTTGCGGTAGAAGAAGTCGCGCACGCCCGCGCTATCTTCCTTGAAAGCCGGCAGGCTGCCGAAGCCGAACCACGCTTCGTAATCCCCGTAAGCGCAAGGCACATTCGAGTTGTAGAAGTTGTACCAGTCCCTGTAAGGCGACGAGAGATTCTCGCACCCGCCGTCGGGCGGACCATAGCGGTGATAGAGGTCGAAATAGACGCTATCAGAAGACGAGTGGTTGAAGACGCCGTCGAGGATGAGACGCATCCCGCGCCGCTCCGTCTCAGTTTTGAGCGCGGCCAGGGCGTCGTCGCCGCCCAGGGCAGGGTCAACCTCCAGGTAGTTGTCCGTGTCATAGCGGTGGTTCGAGCGCGCCTTGAAGATCGGGTTGAGATAGATCGTGTCAACGCCGAGGCCCTGCAAGTAGTCGAGCTTATCCTCTATGCCCTTGAGGTCGCCGCCGTAGAACTGCGTGCCGTACTGCCCGTTGAACGGTCCGGGCTGGCGCGGGTCGCCGATGGCCTCGTTCCAGACGGTGTGCGCAATCGGCGACTGATCGCCGTAGAAGACCGGATCAGCGGGCGTGCACCCGTTCCGGCAATAATCGTTCGTCGTATCGCCGTTGCGGAAACGGTCCGGGAAGATTTGATAGACGTTCGCGTTCTGGAGCCACGCGGGCGTCTGAAACGCTGGATCGTAAGCCGTGATCTGGAAGGCCGGGAACGGTTCACTATCTGACGCCGTGCCCTCGCCGCCCTGATTCAGGTTGTCGTGATCATCCGCGTAAGAGTCGCTGTAAAAATCTTCGTCAACGCCATCCGTGACGCGGAACTTGTAGTAGAGGATCGCTGGCGAGGAGGGGGTTGTGATGGTGCGCGTCCAGATATCGTAGAGCGTGCTCCCTTCGGTGCGGTTCTCTAGAAACGTCATCGGGTAATCAACCGGCCCTGTCGTCGTATCGGTCGCCGGATTGTATGTATAGACGCGCACCGAGACGCCGTCCACATCGAAGTGATCTGTGCGGAAGCGCAGCGTCACGTTACTTCCGGCGGGAACGGCGCCGAAAGGCGAGCGGTAGTAGCTGTCAAACGTGTCGTGGCGCAAGCCCAGAAAGTGTATGTCGTTGGTGTCGCTCGTGCTGTTAATCGAGAAGGGTTTAGTGCTCGCGCCATCGGCGGTGCTGCTGACCGTGTAGTAACGACCATAGGTGGCCGACGTGCCGATGAATGCGCCGGCATTTTCGTTGGGCACCTGGCCGTAAACAAAACCGCCGGGCGAGGTCAGGTAGCCGAAGAAGAGGAACGACGCGGGGCGGCCTCCGCCCGCGGTAATGTCATTCCACGGAATCGCTAGCTCGCGGACGTTGCCCGGCCCGGAGGCATAGCTGCCGAAAAAGGCCGTCTGGCCAGACCACCCGCCGGAGCCGTTGGCGCGGCGAAACTCGCGATAGCCGTCCTTGAAATAAGTGACGAAGTCTGCGCGGAAAGGGAGCGCGGCGAAATTCGTATTATCGTAGTTGAAGCCCGTCGTGTTGCCGTCGGCGTTGCTCCCGCCGTTAACCGGCGTGACGGGATTCCGATCAATGTAGATGACAGCGGCTTCGCCTAAATTGGCGTTGGTAACGGCGACGTAAAGATTGTTGGCGTCCCAGGTGATATACCAGTCCTGACCTGTGCCGGTGCTCTTGCGGTTCTGGCCGTCGGTATGATTTCCGTATTCACCAGCGCTGATAGAGCCGTTGACTGAAGGAGAGCCGAACTGCGCGCTCGTCCGTTGAAGAGGAAGGCAAAGTACGATTAAGAGGACGACGAGAAGAAGGGTAAGCAGGGGACGCATCATTTGACTCCTCACGGATTAAAGACGACGCGGCTTTTTCCTCAAGGCCACGTCGCAAATGTCTGTGCTGGTTTGTTGACGAAAGGCTGGATAGGATGCGGGACAAACGCAGCCCCTAGAGATCAGCCTCAAATATTCTGAAGCGCCGGAGAGGATACGTTAAAGCCGCCGGCTAAGTCAACGATTCTGGCCGCCCCTCATTTAACTTCCAGCCGTCGCCTCCGGCTCCTCTTTCCCGCGCCCCGCCAGGAGGAGGTACGAGTAGAGCGCCACACCGGTCGCCACGCCGATGCTGACTTTGATTGCGGGATCAATCGGCATGGGCGAGATGAAGCCTTCGATTGTCCCGGCGACGACGAGCAGCGGCACGCAGCCGGCGATCAGGCGGATGGCGTCCATCCCGCGCATCTTCAGGGCGTCGGCGCGCGACATATCGCCCGGCATCAGCAGGGCGCTGCCGATCAAAAGGCCCGCGCCGCCCGCCAGAAAGATGCAGGAGAGCTCGATGACTCCGTGACCGACCATGAAAGCGACGAGCTCGTTTCCGTACCCGGCGCGATACACGAGCGCGAGTGTGGAAGCGATAGACGCCCCGTTGAAGATCATCTCGTAGAGCGTGCCGATGCCGAAGAACGCCCCTGTAGCGAAGGCCCGGAACATGACCCAGATATTGTTGGTCATGATAAAGCTAGACCAGAATTGATTGGCGTCGTTGACGCGCTCCCACCAACGCACCTTGGCGTTGATGACGAGGCGGAAGAGCGGCTGGACGCCCGCCAGCTCAGAGAAGTCCGGGTCGCGCCAGGTCAGGATGTAAGCGGCAACGCTGGCGGCGGCGAACGCCAGAAAGGCCACAGCCGTGTAACGCCAGGTGCGGCGGAACGTCTGCGGGAAACCTTTCGTGAAGAACTCCAGGAGCCGCCGCCCGCCCTGTGCGTTGGCGCGGTAGATGCGGCCATGCGCGCGTATGACGAGGCTGTTGAGATAATTGACGAGGCGCGGGTCGCGCGACTCGGCGCGCGCAATCGCCAGGTCCGACGCCGTGCGGCGATAAATCCTTCCCAGCTCGCGCACCTCTTCGCGGCCGAGGCGTCTTAAGGAAGAACGATCAAGCCGCCGCAGCAAATCTTCCAGGCGCTGCCAGGCTTTTTTCCGCTCATGGATGAAGCGTTCGGATGGCTGCATAGAAAAGTCTGGAGTCTAGGAGTCTGGAGTCTGGAGTCTAAAAGCAAAAGCGAAAAGAGAAGTCCGGTGTTAATATAATTCCGTTCTGGCTTTTGACTTCAGACTCTTAGACTCCAGACTCATGACTGCTCTGGTTGAGTGTGTACCAAACTTTAGCGAAGGCCGCAAGGCGGAAACAATCGAGCGGTTGGCGCGTGCCGTCGAAGAGGTCTCGGGCGCGGTCGTGCTCGACATGCACGTGGATGGGGACCACAACCGCTCCGTCATCACCTTCGTGGCCGAGGCGTCGGTGGTTGTCGAGGCCGCCTTGCGCGCGGTCAGGTTGGCCGCAGAGTTGATTGATTTACGCGGGCACACGGGCGAGCACCCTCGAATCGGCGCAACGGACGTGCTGCCTTTCGTCCCCGTCAGCGGCGTGACGCTCGCGGACTGCGTCGCGCTCGCGCACCAGGCGGGCGAGAGAATCTGGCGCGAGCTGGGAATTCCCGTCTACTTCTACGAGCGCGCGGCCCTTCGGCCCGAGCGCACGAACCTGGAGGACGTCAGGCGCAAAGGCTTCGAACAGTTGCGCGCCGAAATTACTGATGCCCTGCTCAATCGCGCCCCGGACATCGGCGAAGCGCGCGTGCACGAGAGCGCGGGCGCGATAGCGGTCGGCGCACGCCCCTTTCTTATCGCTTACAACGTCAACTTGCAGACGGACGATGTCGCCATCGCGCGCAAGATCGCGCGCAGCGTGCGCGGGCGCGACGGTGGCCTGCGTTATCTCAAAGCGCTCGGCTTCAAGCTGGAATCGAAAGGACTCGCGCAGGTCTCAATGAACCTGGTGGATTACGAGAAGACCTCTCTGCATCACGCCTTCGAGGCCGTCCGGCGCGAGGCGGAGCGTTACGGCGTTCGCGTCGCCGGAAGCGAGATCGTCGGGCTCGTGCCGCAGGCCGCCCTGGACCGCGCGGCTGAATACTTCCTGCAGATTGAGAATTTCGCGCCCGGGCTCGTCCTGGAGAATCGCATCGAGGCAGCGTTCGCAGGCAAGGGCGAGCGCGCGAGTCTGAAAGATTTTGTGGCGGAGGTCGCCAGCGGCGACCCGGCTCCAGGGGGTGGGGCGGTCGCGGCGCACGCCGCATCGCTCGCCGCCGCCCTGGGCGAGATGATCGCGCACCTGACGGAAGGGCGTGAGAAATTTAAAGACGTGCAGACGGAGGTGCGAGACGCGCTCGCAGAATTGACTACGCTGCGCTCAAGCCTCGCGCGCGGCGTCACGGAAGATGCAGCGAGTTTCGAGCGCGTCATGGAAGCGCGCCGTCTGTCGCAAAGAACAGACGACGAGAGACGCGCGCGCGCCAACCGCCTCGAAGAGGCTTTGAAAGGGGCCGCGACCGTGCCTTTAGAAGTGGCGGGCATCGCCGTCCGTGTCCTGGGGCTGCTCGAAACCCTCTCCGAGATCGGTAACCCGAACGCCCTTTCGGACGCGGCCACTGGGGCGCAGCTGGCGCTCGCGGCAGTCGCCTCCGCACGCTACAACGTGCTCGTCAACACAAACGAGATCGAAGATGAAGAGTTTGCTCAGGAGCATCGCTCTCGCGCAGCCGACTTGCTGGAGCGCGCCAGAGAAATCGGCGACCGCATCGAAGCCTCTTTGATCGAATCAATCGGGGAATGACTGAGACTGAGGCAAGCGTGGGTGACCGTAGGGAAAGTTTAGAAAGCCGCTGGACTAGAGTTAACGGTCTGCTGCTTCATTCCAGAGTCTCAAACAAGACCTCAGGCGCGAGCCTTCCTTCAGTCGTCCTCGTTCACGGACTCGGCGTCTCAAGCCGCTACATGGTCCCGCTGGCCGCCGAGCTCGCGGCCGAGCGCGCGGTTTACGCGCTCGACCTTCCGGGCTTCGGCAGAAGCGAGAAGCCGGAGGCCGCGCTCAATCTGACGGAGCTGTCGCTGGCCCTGGTGGGCTGGATGCGTGAGATCGGAATCGGGCGGGCGGTCCTGCTCGCCAACTCAATCGGCTGCCAGGTCGCGGTGGACGCCGCTCTCAGCTGTCCGGAGCTTGTCGAGCGGCTCATACTGGTTTCGCCGACAGTTGATAGAGGCGCGCGAACAGTTCCAAGTCAATTCTTCCGTCTGCTTCTGGATATTCCGCGCGAGCCTCTGTCGCTTCCCTTCATCGCGCTCGTGGACTACTTGCAGGCCGGCCTGGGGCGCACAGCCAAGACGTTCGCTTACGCGCTACAGGACCTGGTCGAACAAAGACTGCCGCATGTAAGACAGCCGACGCTCATCGTGCGCGGGAACCATGACACATTGGTGTCGCAACGCTGGGCAGAGGAAGTGGCCCGCCTGCTGCCCGCGGGCAGATTGAGTGTAATCCGGGGCGCGGCGCACGGAGTCAACTACAACTCGCCACGCGAACTCGCACGCCTCGTGGTGGATTTTCTCAAGCCCTCTCCGTAAGAATACGGGTCAATTAGCCGCGTCAGCGGCTATCTGAATTTAGCCCGGCCTTTCAAGGCCGGGGACGTGAGTGAAATTTATTTATCGCGTCGCGCGAGCGACGGTTGAGCCAATTGGCAAACTCAAGCGTCGCTAGCGCGACGCCTCTAATGGGCCGGCTTGAGCCATCCCGGCCTTGAAAGGCCGGGCTAAATTCAAGTCGCCGCTCGCGCGGCGGCAACGCGATAGATATTGATACCTTTTCCAACTAACGATAAACTCCAGCGCCACGGGGCGGCCAGATGAAAAGCGAGCGATTCTCGTTCGAAGCAGTTCTCATACTCCTCGGCGCGCGCCGTCTGTGCCGTGTCTCAGGTGACTGCCATGACAGAAGCAGACAGCAGAAGGATTGACGTCTTTTTCTACGGGCTGTTCATGGACGACATCCTCCTGCGAGATAAAGGAATCAATCCGATTAATCGTCGTGTGGCTTCCGTTGAGAACTTTTCCCTCGTCATCGGAGCCCGCGCGACCCTGGTCCCGTGCCCTGGCGCGACAGCGCACGGCGTAATCTTCTCGCTGACTCATACGGAATTAGACGCACTATACGGGGAAGCTTCGGTGAGCCTTTACCGCCCGGAAGCATTGCTGGCACGACTGTTGGACGGAAGCCTCGTTCCGGCCCTCTGTTTCAATCTCCCCGTGCCGCCTTCGAAAGAGGAGCGGAATCCGCAGTACGCATTACAGCTCAGAGAACTCGCCGGGAGAATTGGCTTGCCGCAAAGCTATGTCTCCTCCATCCATTGAGCGCGGTGGTTCGATAACTCATCAAGCTCAACCGCACGAATAGCACTTCTCACACGGGTCGCTCGTTTGGAGGAACATTGATTTGTAACCATACGAAGCTAAAGGAGGCTTACCATGAGCGAAGAGCAGCAAACAGAGGAGCGAGAAAAAGAGGGGCAGGAAAAAGAGGAAGAAGAAAAAGAGGAGAAGACAAGTCGCTTAGAGTCTTTCGCCAAATTAGTGGGAGTTGTCGGCGCTTTGATAGCCGTCTTCACAGGTATCTACCAGTTCAGGCAAAGCACCGTTCAAAACGCCAGGGAGTTGCGCTGGAAACAGGCGGAGATGGCGCGGGAAATGATAACCAAGATGATGGCTGACGAAGGCTGGAAGGCCATGGAGATGATGGACTGGGATGACGAGGGGCGGGACTACGAAATAAACGGAGTCAAAGAGAAAGTCAACGCCAATGCCGTGTATGACGCGCTGGAAAAACCTGAGAGCACGGATAAGGACCGATACATCATTGACCGGCTCGACCGCGCATTCTTTCTGGTGAGCCAGCTCGAATCAGCCGTCAGGTCCGAACTCGTCATGATTGAAGATGTACGGTTCCCTCTGAGCTGGTATGCGGCAAAGAGGATGTGCCCGCGCAAACAGCTCTTCGAGGCTTATATGCGAGAGAACGCGGCGCCGGAAACGCTCCAATTTTTTCAACGCCTGGACGAGTGGAGAAATTGTAAATAAGCGTGTGAGGCGGAGGAGCTTTTAACGCTCGCCGCAGATTAGCATTGACTTAATTTCCCGCGCTTTTGAAGAGCTTTGACCCGGCTTGGAAAGGGCGTTTTTGAGAGAACTGCACTTTTCAATTTTACTTAACTATTTAAACTCTGGAGATCCTCAATGAAAAGTTGCCCCACCTGCAACCGTACTTATTCGGACGATACAATAACCTTTTGCTTAGTTGACGGCTCAATACTATCGGCCTCATATGATCCCGGAGCAACACAAAACTATCCGTATCCCCAAAACACCGAACCTCCGCCGACACGAACTTCTAATCCTTCAAGTAATGTAACTGACACAATTCCCTCCCTGGCTTCTCAACCATTCATATCTGGAGCCGAACGGAATCCGCCTTCCGAAACGAAAAGCCAGAAACGCGGGCTGATCTTTGGAGTTATTATAGTCCTTGTCCTTACGGCCGGGTTGATAATCGGCTTGGGTTGGAATACATGATTCGGAAGTAATAACTTGGCTACTAAGCAACCTAGCTCTGAAAATAACAACACGACGGCAAAGGCATCACTTAGCCCCGCTCCAATCATTACCCCCAAAGCCACGCTTTCTCCCCAAAACATGCCTTCGATGGCGAAGAAAATAGATATTACGGGAACTTGGACGGGCACATTCGCTAACCGGGACGCGATCCTCTTCATCAACAATCAGGACGGAAATTCATTCTCAGGCATTTAAAGAACAGCAAGAAAGCGATGGTCGCCGTCAGTGGTCATGTAAATGCCGAGACACGACAGATTTCAATGCAAGAAACCCGCGTGATCGAGGAAGCAACGGAAGGCCCTAATTGGGTTCTCGGATCAAATATTGGTTCCCTAGCGGCGGATGGCAGAAGGATAACTGGAAGCGGGAAAGATAAGATCGGCCACGTATATGCATGGGCATTTACTAAAGAATAATCCTCTGCTTGGGGCAATTGGCGGACGGTGGATTGCGATCAATCTAAAACGGGGAGCGTCCGTACCCAAAGAGGCCCGCGCGCTCATCTGGCAGCATATCGCAGTATAGACGAACGGGCGCGCTGGAGTGGAATCGGGCGACTGCCGAACATATTGGCTGGGCCAAGTAGATTATTCGATAATCTACGCTTTTAGCAACTAAAGAGGCTTGATCTGGCAGTAATATTTACCCCTATAAAGCATATTCTCAGGTACAGGATCAGTCATTACCTGAAAAATCAACTGAGCGATCGCAAACCCAGGCTGCAACTCTAATGGTACTGTTCCGGCATTCGCTAGTTCAAGGACGATTACACCATGAAAACCTGGGGCAACCTGCGTAGCAGTGGCGACAAATAATCCTAACCTGCCCAGTCCTGACCGCCCTTCAACAAAGGCCATTACGTCTTGTGGCAGTGCTATAAATTCTTGGGTTATTCCGAGGGCTAGATCTCCGGGATGAAGCAAAAAGGTCTTATCAGAAGGAATAAAAGCCTCACTTCTACCGATGGATCTAAGTAGCTCCATCTCTTCTTTATCGCTGATTTTCAAGCCTCTTAACCTAGTTCGGCGCGCATAAGCGAACCAATTCCCAAGATGAACATCTAGCGAAGCTCCGTTAATTGCATCTATACGCAGCGGCGAGATGGTAATACGCGAAGGATTAGTTATTGGTAATAGAACTCTCCGACGTATCTCAGTATTGCTTAATGTGCCTCTTTTATTGAGAAACTCTTCATCATTTGGAATATCTTCATCTTGAGGTTTTTTACTCTCTGTATAAATGGATTGATAAACCGGAATTAATTCTATCGCCTTGAGTATCAATCGGCAGGTCTTACTGTATTCGTCAAAGCTCTCATTAACCTTCGCTTCTTTGTTGTCACGTTCTTCCCCGTAAACAATTTGGTATGCCCAAGCTGCCGACATGATTGCAGCGAAACTGTCAGTACCTTCTTGAGGCATTGATGGCGGCAAGTCTAGTTCAAGCTGAGCTATTCGCTTGAAAAAGTCATTGTCCAGATGTGCACAAAGTTCATCAGGTATAGCCTCCTGAGCTATTCGCGACAGAATTTCTAATGCCTCGGGAGTGATAGCATCTTCAACGAGCTTCGCAAACGGCTCTGCAAATGTTTCACTAAAAAGCTTGCTCTGCTGAGTAAAAGGGACCAGCGAATCAAGATGTTCCTGCCACGTTTCGATGTATTTGATAAGTCGTTCTGCAACAATTGATGTCTTTGAGAAAGGTTTAAGAAAAGTAAGCGGATTCCCTCGATAGTCGCTGGTTAGATGTTTGAGAATCTCCGAGAGACGAAACTTAATACCTGGGTAACCAGACTCTAAAATTTTAGGTTGATACCAAGCCGTTAGTGACTTCAGAAACCTTGTTTGGGCAACGAAGAACGAAAATCCCAGCATTCTCGTCGCGAGCCGATCCGCTAATAATTCCCTTAAACAGGTATCCTTTTGCTCACGGAGTAAACCCCAATATCTACCCACTTCCCCTGGATCCGGCCATTTGCCAGTGACGCGTTCCATAGTATCTCTGACTTGGTCCTTGGTGATGTCTGAACTATCCTTTAACTCGCTATTAGCATGAAGAGGAGTAGCACCACTGAAATCAATGAAATGTCCCAGTTCGTGCCCCAGAAGTGGAAGAAAAAACGCATCCGGCGTATCAAGGCCCGCAAAAGATAGGACGCCAATCTGTGCCGGTAGTTTCGTGTTTATCGGTTTCTTACCATCTCTAATAAGGTTTTCATTAATTCTTTTCAGGCGCTTTTCCCACAATTTAGAAATAATGTCTTTTGTGCTTTTAATTTTTTTTCCAAGGGTTTTGTTAGGATCAATGTCCCAGCGCGGAATTATCGTTTCTAAATAAGGCTTAAGCGGCACGCATTTTAAGTTGTACGTCCACTGTGGCCGCACAACGCAAACTGGTTCTCCATATTCTTTGGGGAAATAGAGCTTTGTTAGTTGTTCTAAAGCCACTCGAACTGCTGGCGGGGACTGACGGGGTGAACTCGCTGATAGGTAACGGATATAAGAGTAAAGATTCCTCGTGAGGTCTCCAAGAGAACGTACCCTACGGGGAAGGCCCGGATTAAAGGAGCCCTTGGGTTTATGTAAGCTCAGTAATTCTTCTAGAATATGTTCTGCAACACAAAGAAATACATCCCGGACAAGCTGCGTTTCTGGCGGAAATTCCTCATTGTTGATTCTCTCTAACTCATAGATCAATGCACGGGATTGATAAATCGCTCCATTCAATGACGGAGACACGACTGAACCCTTGAGGTCTGAATCGCTTAGTGGCATTGATCGGCTATACAATGAGCGCCGTACCTGCATAGCACTCATTGCGTGTATAGCATCAGCTAACGGAATCGGTATCCAGTTGGTAAGGGCTCGGCTTTAACACTGCGTTCATAGACCTCTATTTCACCATCTTGGGCCAACCGGAAAAAGAAGTCTCGTAAAGTCGTTGCTGTTTCTACATCGCTTTCTTCGGTGAGAGAATGGGGCTTTGTCAAACTCTTTAGAAATGCTGCATACTTTTCTAACTTGGCCTGTAGCTCTTGATCAGTTGTAGGGAACGAGTGAAGAGAGCCCCGCAAAGCATCAGTAGCAAATACGTAGGCACTAATACTTGCAGGTGGACTTCCAGGACGAGCGTTGCCGGCTGCATCAAGCGCTAAACTGAAGAACTCCTCCGCGCCCTCAAACACCCCCTCTGGAATATCACTAGGAGTGACTTTCTGTTCGTTGACATATTTTTCGAGGCACTCTGCCATTACTGTCGCCATAAAAGCCCAATAGCTCGGCCCTACTATATCAACCGATATTGTATCCGACATGAGACAGTCCTCCTTTTTGAAAGAGTAACCCCTTACAGACCCAAAAAGGCTGTTATCACACAGTTGAGCGATAGGGGATTAATCTTTGTTTCAGCCTAGCAAACCTACAGAAAAACATAAATTTACTCCCCCTCAAGTCCCTCAGTCAACGATTCTAATTCCTAAGACGCGTAAACGTCGCTCTAACATCCATCGTTCTACGAAGAACTGCTCGCAAAAGCGTCTGCCATCCTTTCGCATATTAAAACTCTTCCTACTATCCATCTCCTGCTGAAGGACTCTTCTGGGCATAAGGAACGCGCTGGCGTATTGATTTGCTTGATATTCTCTCCTAGACGTATCGCCCGAGCTACAGTACAGCGGTCTGTCAGTAAACTGAGTTTCGAGTTTCCTGCCCTTATTCTTGGTCCAGTGAAGTTGGTAATGGCCTACCTCATGAAGAATCTGGAAGGTTTGGGTTTCATCAGATGTGCTTTCTCTAGGCCCCTCTTTTACGTATTTATTCTCAACCACGATGACGTTTTTCTTACCTTGATAAGTATATTCCCCAAGAAACAAGCCGGCGAAAATCTGTTTATCATCTCTACTAAATAGTTCACTGGCTTCCTCGACTGATAACCCGCAAAGTAACTTCGGGATCCGCCTATTGTCTTTAGGGAAGCGAAAATAACTTCTTCCGAAGCTATTAAGGAAAGCCAAGCGGTCTCTCTCGGCTATCGACTCTATCACTTCTAATGGAAGAAAAGGCTCTTCATTAATTCTTCCAACTTGAGCATTAATTTTTTCGTCATATATAATTTTAAGCAGTTCCGAAGGTTGGACGCCTAAAAAATTAGCGAGCGCTGGCACAAATTGTTTAGGGAATCGTGCACCACTCTCAATCCGGCAAAGATGTGAGTGTTCCATTCCAAGCTGAGCCGCCAACGCTCTTTGGGATAGGTTCCGCTCTCTTCGAGTTTTCCGTAAAAATTCTCCAAAGTTCATAATATTTAGAAGCCCTTTTAGCTGTTGACAAAAAAGTCAACAATTTCTGGCGTGAGTTTATGCACCTTGTTGACAAAAAAGTCAACACTTTCCCCAATCTTTGTTCGATAATTATGGCATAGCTAGGCTTGGGGCTCTCCTTTAGCATTGACTTAATTTCCTGCGCTTTTGAAGAGCTTTGACCGGCTTGGAAAGGGCTGTTTCAGAGCGCAAAACCCCGCCCTTTCCAAAATGGGTATAAATGGTCTTACACAATTTTTGCACAATCATTTCGCTTGTCCACCCTATATTAGAAGGCTGCGTGCGTATCAGTAATATGATTCCCGCGTTGTGAATAAAGAGAGAGCAGCGCAGCCTCAATACGCGCTATTCATCAGACTACGAAGAATCGAAGGCTATCCCGCGCTCCAGTTGAATAAGTTGTTAGGCGAACGCGCCGTAGCCTGGGTGCTGGAAGTACCTGCTCTTTTTTATCCTTCGTCCCCTACTTACCAAAGAACAAGCGATGGAGGCCATACCCTCCCGCCGCCAGCAACGCCATCCAGAGAGCGCCGATCACGACCTTCGCCCAGCGGGGCAAGGGCTTCCAAAGCCGTAGGTACGGGCCTCGCAGATGGAGTTCAATCCAATCGAGAATCCGCGCGGCGCGCATGGAGCCCTGTGCGAATATTGCGAGACCCGCGACAATAATCAGTTCGCTCGGGACGCCTGGGACAGGGAAGGAGACGATCCCGGCCACGATGGTGAGAAGCCCGCCCCCGATGAAGAGGACCCTTTTCGCACCGCCGCGCCGAGACCGCTGCCTTCTCTTATAGGTCTCCTGAAATCGGTGCCCCGGAGGCAAGCGCTTGAACCCGCGCCAAGCTTTCTTTAGCCACTGCAACATATTGATGAACAGGCGTATCTTCTGAGGAAGTGGTGCCGGCGGCGGCGAAGTGGAGTTATTGCTTCCTGACTCGTCCCGTAGATCGTAACCTCAGCCGAGGAAGTACTTGACCCTCTCCAGCAGCTCATCAACGTTAGGCTTCGCGACGAAAGCGTCCGCCTCTGATAGCTGAGCGTTCTGCTGGTCGGACTCATGCACCGCCCCAGAGTAGATGATAATGGGTGTATAGTGGTCGAACTTCCGCACCTTCAGGCACAGCTTGTCACCATTTTCATCGGGGAGCCACAGGTCAATAATGAGCAGGTCGAAGGGCTGCGATTGCGCGACAACCAGCCCCATCGTCGCGTCCTCGACCGCTATGACGTAGTGGCCCTCGCGCTCCAGCAGATTAGTGAGCATGACGCGCGTGTCCTCGTCGTCCTCGACGCAGAGGATACGCCTGCTTGTGGTAGGCATGAGGGAAGTGCCTCCGGGAAAATGCAGATTTAACGAGGAGAGGGCGCATTCTACAGACAGCCGGATTCAGCGTCAACGCCGTGCGCGGCTTTTCCTTTTCGTGTAGCTTTTACCGGTAGATCTCTGGAATATTATTTCACCGGCTTTTTCATCTACTTTCTCACCTGGCAGTGGATGCAGGAAGTGATCAGGCCAGCGACCAGGCGCTTCTCCTCGACCCTGCGGTAGTTGCCGCACCTGTACTGGCACAGCCACCAGTACATCCTGCGGCTGGAATCGCCCCTGTCGAGAGCCTTGAGATCACCGAATTGTTTGAAGCGGATCTCCCAAATGTCCATGCTCGCGAAAAATATGAACGGCGGGACTCCTCATAAATCCCGCCGCCATCTTGGGTGGGCGCGCTCAACGCATCTAAGAGTTTGCGGAGCGCGACTGCTCTGCCTTATATCTCAGGAAAGCATTTCTTTCAAGAGTGAGGTCTCACCGCAGCGCTCATTCAAAGGCTACCGCGCGGAGGCTACAACACGAAACCCGAAGTTGGTCAAGGAAGTGACGGGCGTGAACCAGCCGCGGTCGGCGGAGCGCAAAGAGTAAGCGCCGTAGTACCATGACCCCCCACGCAACACCCGGCGACTTAAGTTTCCTCCACTCAACCATGCCGAGCCATCTGCTGGTGCTCCATTATAATTCTGATGCCAAATATCTTCACACCATTCCCACACATTCCCGTGCATGTCGTATAAGCCCCACGCATTCGGTTGAAAACTTCCCACTGGCGTCGTCTTATAACGATAGGTTCTTTTCGCTGCTCCGCCATACGGCTGATTGCCGTCGAAGTTCGCTTGCTCAGACGATAAAGAATCCCCGAACGCAAAAGCTGTGGTTGTCCCTGCTCGGCAAGCATATTCCCATTCCGCTTCCGTCGGCAAACGATACTTGTAGCCATCGCCTCGCGCATTCATCCGACGAATGAACTCCTGCGTCTCATTCCATGAAATATTCTCCACAGGACATTGATTGCAGGCTTTGAAGTTAGACGGATTGTCTCCCATCACTTTTTGCCACTGTGCCTGCGTCACTTCATAACGCCCCATGTAAAAGCCTTCACGAATCATCACCTGATGCTTCGGTTTCTCAGGTATAAACCATTCCAACTTCGCAGCCGTGCTATAAAGTCTCAAATTTTCATAAGCCGCCTGTACCTCTGCATCACTTGAGCCCATCATAAACGTGCCCGCAGGAATGTATGCAAACTCCATCCCCATCTGATTCCTGACAATTGTGCCCGCACGCGGAACACTTGCCGTCCTTGTCGCTGGCGGCGCACTCGCCGCATTATCCCCGCTATTCCCGCGATTCGTCCGCGTCGGACTTCTGCGAGTTGTAGGCTTCGCTGGCGTCTTCCGTGTGGTTGGTTTCGGCTTAGGAGACGCCCTCTCACCCGACCCACTCTGAGCTGATACGACACGTGCGGCTTGAGGATGAATTATCAAGAGTAAAGCTATCGCCAGCACAGCACAGATCACACATACTCTGAATGATAGTTTCCCTCTATTCATCAGCCATCCTCCGTTGCTGGAGTGTATCGTTACTTCGAGAAGGTATCAACGGAGAGAGTCATTAGCGCCTAAGGCTCGCGCTTTGCCTGGCAGCTTTTGAGACCCCAGGGCACCGCCGCTTCATCAACGAAGTTTCCGTGAAAACCTTGACGCGCATCCGACAAAGGGACTAAGTATTAGCAAGTAACTCAACTTCTTGAAGGAGCGTTTTGATGAAGAGGATCTTAATCACGCTGCTGCTCGTCGCTACTCTCTCGGGTGGAATAGTTGCAGCCGAGATGCGCGACTCCACCCTGCGGACTGAGGCGAAGTCTATCTCTGTCTCCGAGAACACACTACATTCGACACTTCTCCAACGAAATAATCGTCGTCGTTGGCGTCGCCGTTGGCCTGGACGACGATGGAACAGACGATGGAACAACCGTCGCTCGAATGATGACCAGTGGAACAGGCGGCGATGGAATAATCGTCGTGGGCGTCGCCATGGGACGCATTAAGTGAAGCGCAAAGCCCAGGAGAGAAATCTAAATTGATGTTGGTCTAAATTAAAAGGCGGCGTGGGAGTGAGGACACGCCGCCTTTTACTTTGCAGTCCCTATCTTGGGTAGCGGGTGATGTTGTGTGGCCGACTTGGGAGAGCGGCAAGCTATTTTACAGCATGCCGCTCTCTTTAAGCTCGCGTAGGAAATTTCTCACCTCAGCTTTGATCAACTCGCGTGTGGAGTCGGCTTTTGGTGTAATTCGAACCAAGATTTTGTGATAGTTCCTGCCCCAGGCATCATAGTAAATCTCCCATTCGTCACTGTTGGCCGGGTTCGGAGCAACGCTGGAAACTGACCACGGAAGATTCTCTTCCCTATATGCCTGTTCGGCAATTTCATACATCGTCAGCTTGTCCATGTTTTCCCCTTCACACTATTGATGCCACACCACCCAACTTCATTCCGACGACCGTCAGCAGTTTGAGCGCGCACCGGCTCTAATAAATAGGCACCGTCCTCTGCTGCCTCAGGCATGGTCGGTCGCGCGGCGTTGTGGCGGGGAGAAGCGGGGAGCCAAGCCTGTCCTGCGCTCCAAGCCGTAGACTCTGACGCCGTTTTTCTCCCCCGTCCAAATCTTTCGCAGGTCGAATAGCTCTCCCAAAGTGAAGCCGAGGCGCTCACTGTTGAGTTTCGTTAATTGCTGAAGCTCCTCCCACGTATGCACGCGGCCCTCGACAGCATTCAGTATCCGCTCATGTGTACTGGTCAACATGGACATGCTCTCGCTTCAAATAATCTGATTATTGTGATTGCCGTTCTAAATATTCAAAATGAGGAATAGAGGGGGTTTTCCACCCGGCATTATGCGGCTGTTCGTTATAGGGAAGAGATGAAGGTGTTTCTCAATCGATGTCGAACGTTGTTGACTGCACAGCGCTGCTCTTCGCCACCCGGTCATTAATCATTACTTCAAGAAGATAGCGTCCGGCGGGCAAGGATTGAAGCGCGATGTCTGCTCCGTACGGAATGCGCGCCATGTCCGCCGACTGAACAATCGTCAATTTTCGCAAGGGACTGGTGACGATGGTCTGCCCGTCTTTACTGATCCGAATCCGAGCTTCCAGTTCTGGCAAGCCTGCGCCTCCAGCCCCTTTCGCCGCGTTGTAAATAATAGTCAGGACATTAAGATGCGAGCCACGTGCGAACCTGCGGTCAACGCTGAACTGCACCTGCTCTGAGGCATTATCGCCGTTCACCTGCTTTTGGTTCGAGCCGATGAACTGACCACCGACGAGGAGACTGCTGAGAGTAAGACGTCGTGACGAGAGGTCAGGAATCTCTATCCATCGCGTGGCACTCCCCACCTTGCCGCTCTTCTCGTCACGTGCCGCTACACGGACCTGATAGATACCGGGCTTAAGTGGGACTTTGCTACTGTAAATGACACCCGGGTTCTCCCCGACCTTGACTTCGGCCAGAGGCTCGACGTTAAGGCGGGTCTTAAAGCTGCCAGCCGGCTTGCCCTGATCGTTAAGAATAATGCCTGCCAGATCGATAGCGGCTTTTTGTTTGCCGTCTGCGCCATAGCCCAGAACGTCAGTCGCAATCTGCGTAGAAGCTGTCAGCACAGGACCGTTGTTCGGCACATCAACAAAGCTGACGGAAAGCTGCGTGGGTAAACCTTTCTTCGGAGCGGAGGCCAAAAGGGCTGCTTTAATATCTGCCTCGGGGCCTTTCACCGTCGTCGCTGAAGTAGTCTCAGCCGCCTTCGGGCTAGCGTCAGAGCTTTCCGTCGCGGTGTTTGCTTCCCCGACGAAAAATCCGCGCGGAAGTCGCACGGTAAGATCAGGACGCCCTTTGATACTGACTTCAAGACGCTTAAATTTTCCAGCCTTCTGCTCCTCTGCGGCGGGACGCCACGCCAGCAGGTAATAGTTGGAGGTCTCGAAGAGTGCCTCTTTGGTGAAAGATGTAAGTCTCTCCGTGTTTAATTGAGCACGTCCCCCCGTTTCAGCCGCAAGTAATGAGAGTGCGTCCTGGGAAGCAGCGATTTCCCCGGTGCTAGCTCGTGACACTAAGCCCGCTGGGTCGGCACGATTACTACTGGCATCAGTAACGCTCACCAGCCCCCTTGCGTCCATCGTATAAATAATGACTCCGGAGCGCGTCGCGGCGTCTGTGATCTGCTTGAGTTTGTCGCTGAATCCAGTGTTGCGGTCATTCAGGAAGAAGCCGTCGGAGATGAAGAAGACGAGCTTGCGACCGGGCATTTGGCCAGAAGTCCTCATCAAGCTTTCAAGCGTAGTGAGTGTGCTGGTAGTAACGGCCGCGGCCTGTTTGAGCATCGTCTGAGCGCGCGCTTTAACGAGGCGTTCGGCCATATCGCGCGTGATTCCTGGCGTCTGGCCAGCGACGGGCCTTCCCCCATAAGGAGTAGACCGGGGTGGCCCGAGTCCTCCCCCAGCATTAAAATTGGTTGCTTTCAGCAATTCCGATGAATAGTACTCCAGCGCATATTTATCGCCCTGTTCAATTTGTAGCGCCGTGTACTCAGTCATCGAAATGTTCTCTGAGTCACGAACCGTATAGGGCCGATAGTTAAGCCGACTGATGGCCGCGCGCAAGACAGAAGGGAGGTCTGTGAATTGCTGGAGGAATCCAATCTGGCCGCTCGCCGATGCGATGGCTACCTGATCAGTCGGGCCCATCTGGTTCTCAACAAATTCAAGAATCGTTTTGCGTGTGCGGCCAACGCTGTCTGCCGAAAGGTGCAGATCGTCAATGAAGAAGACGATGGTACGACCACGAAATGAAGTGCCGGCGGGAATTGATGAAGCCGTGGTTGGAGCTGTCGCCCCGCGAACCGCTGTTGCGATTAGCTTCTCTTCGCTGGCAGTCCCGGCCATCACGCGCTCGAAGAAAGAGAGCTGCACGGGCGTGCCGTCAACCTTCAACTCAAACTGTTCCGGCTTCAACCCCTCGACGAAGCGTCCCTGTTTGTCGAGGACCATCACGCCCGTCTGCACCAGCTCGGTGCTAATTCGCACGACATCGTCTTTTTGGTTCTGGGGGACCTGTTTCTGCTGGCCGACTGCCGAGCTTAGTGCGGTCAAGCAAAGTAGTGCCAGGCAAACAGTGCGCCCTGAGAGGGTGTTCGAATAAGTCATGGTAGTATGTCTATTCATCCTGCTCATCACTTGAGGCATGGCCGGCGTTTAGAGTCGGCCCGAGTGCGGCACTCTTTAAATCCTGGTGCCATCATCCCGCCCCGCGTTCTCACGGTAAAAGATCAGGCATAGGGCCTGAAGATAGTTATCCATCATGCTGCTGCTCAAATGGGTGCTCAGAATTTCGACCTCCGGGTTCTCCCCCAGCCACTTGTTAATCTCCTCCTCGAAGGTGAAGGCGTTGATGCCTGACTGCGTTGTGCCGATGGTCTCGGTGAATAGCTTAACCTTCATGACATCTCCCGAATCATTCATATTAGGTTCGCAGCCCGACCAGGGGCGACCCGCGAAGTAGATTACTACCTAAGGACTGAAGCGCTCAACGCCCCTTGCCACTTGAGGCGTGGCTGGCGTTCTTGGTTACGAAGGGACACTGGCGGTCTAATAATATTTGGGCTTCTGTAACGAAGCATGAACCCCTTGCATTGTACAGTCGCGGCGCTGTGGTTAAAACTCGTCACCCCAACATAAAATATGGCCGCTGGGCGAAGAAGCCTCACAACTCATTCAACCGGAGCGCTCGATAGAACAAGGGTTTACCATGTTACTGCTCAGGGGAAATGTCCGCTTAGTGCTCAGCGATTTTGTCCGGCCACAGGTTCATGGGTGAGAGGTGAATAACCAACCGCGCCTTCTGGCATCGGCGGCGGCCTTCGCTTTCGG
>Ga0268243_1000017_pt1 | contig 96857 bp, 68 predicted proteins | sample BulsoiMagMametaG_FD_200254 | JGI IMG/M metagenome (GOLD analysis project Ga0268243, IMG submission 200254) | Bulk soil microbial communities from Mexico - Magueyal (Ma) metaG (v2) (version 2) | ecosystem: Environmental > Terrestrial > Soil > Agricultural land | place: Mexico: Magueyal...
GTCAGGCTCCGCCCCTGGATTTCCTTGCCGTTGAGCTGCGCGATGGCCGCTGCGCCCTCTTCCTTCGACGACATCTCGACAAACCCGAAGCCCCGCGAACGGCCCGTGTCGCGATCCTCGATGACCGACACACTCTCGACCGTGCCGGCCTGTGCGAACAGTTGCTGCAGATCATCGCTCGAAGTCTGGAACGAGAGATTGCCGACGTATAGTTTCATTGTCATGTAGATACACCTCTCCCTTTTCTGGAGTGTTAAGAGAAGTTTCGAATCGAAGTGTGCTTCGGAGTAACGGTCGCTATCGAAGGCTCAGGTTCGGATGCTCTTCTTGGAGCAACTTCTGTGGTTGAAATCAACCCGCTCTCGAACTATCCGAACGCCGCTGACTCAGGGGCGCATCACCGCTGATGCAAGAGAGAAGGATTAGCTGCCACTTATGATGCACTATTTATCACCATAGTTGCAAGGAGATACTCTCTGTAGGTTCGCGCATAAAGTGGAAATTCCCCTCACGGAGAATCAACAACTTACGCGCACTATTCGCTCATATAATGAAAAAGATTCCGCGCATAAAGTGCAAAAATCTGGTGATTTTCGCGCATATAGTGAAAAGTCCCGAAGAGATTAAACCAAGCCAGTGGGTAGCCTTCTTAAGCTAAATCTCCTGGCAGGGAGATGTTGTAAATGGCGGGATTTATCCCGCTTGGTGATACCTATCCTCGTAGTCCAGACTAGCTGCTACAGACCTAACATCTGGCGGCGGTGTCACGTCCGCGCAGCACACCCTTTTACTTCCCTCGATTGCTGCACGAGCCTGAGAGCTCTTCACATGGGTTAAGCTTCTCATTTTGGTATCCAAGCCTCTGGATACCGGACTCAACTGCAACCTTGAGTCAAGGTTCTGGGTTTGATGGTGATTCAAGAACGACAGACTGGCAAGGAATCGTGGGGCTGCCCCTTCTCGACTCGAACTTGGCTGTGCCTCCTTGAGAATCAACAAACTCGGATTTGCGGCCGGGGTCAAGAAGTTGGAAGGGATATTCCAAGCTGAACTGTTCGCCTTCGGGAATGCCGGGCAATACCCTGTAATATTGGGCTAGTTCACTGTGTGGAATATCCAACAACGGATGCACGAAGAGCGGACTGTTGTTGATATAAATTTCGTGGCTGGAGCCTGTCTGTGGCTTATTTAATAACAGCTCGTTATCTCGCTCGTTCTCGCGCCACGTCAGCTTAAGCTTACGGTTATTATCGAAGGACAAATTCGCGCCAATGATGCTGGTGATAGCCGTTAGCGTCTTCTTGAGAACACCGCCTTGCTTGAGGTTAATAGGTCCTGGCATTTGCTGGGCTGTGTAAAAGTAGTAGACGCCACCTTCGATTATAATGCCGGGGCGAGTCTTAGTTTGGTCAACGGTTAGCGGCCTAGCATGGAGCTGTTCCAGGTTGATTATCCACCGAAAATCATCGGCTTGGCCTTCTCCCAGCTGAGGGTCGAAACGCGCTGAAGGTTGGAATTTATAAACAATAGGATTAGTCACTGCGGGAGTGACCGCAATTGTCAACCCGGCACCCTGTAAGTGGCCGAAATATCTCATGTGAACCACGTCGGGTTGTCCCGGCGTTTTCGTTCTCGTCTCGATTGAAAGGACATGCGGGTGCTGGGGAACACGATGAGTTTCGACTAAGCAAAAATCCTTGTCCGTTGACCCACGCAGGAGCAAGAGACCGTGAAAGAAAATTCTGAGATCGGGTTGGCTCGGCATTTGTTCATCTATGCGAGTTGATTGGAATGGCATAATTTCTCCTTTTTGAGCTAAGTGCGCCTAACTAAGGTCTACGTTCGAATAGCCTTACATCAAAGCCCCTTGCTCTATATGTCAATTCACGGAAATTTTGTTACGCGCCTTTAGTATTCGGTGTATCCGCCGATGGCGGTGAAGGCTGCCCAGTAGTATGGGTGGCGGTAGCGGCTGTCCTCGCCGCCGAGGAGTTCGAGTTGAGCGAGTTTGAGAGCTTCGACGGTCGAGCGGTGGCCTTGGGTTCGATGACGATGAAAGCTGACCATGAGTTTCTCTGTGCTTTGCGAATCAACCGGCCAGAGGCTTGCCACCACAATCGGAACACCAGCGGCGATGAACGGTCGCGCGATACTGACCGCTCCTTCGCCGCGATAATGTTGTTCGATTCCTGTCTGGCACGCGGAGAGGACGACCAACCGCGTCTGCGGCAGCCTCATCTTATAAATCTCATGGATTTGCCAAACGCCATCATTCTCCTTATCGCGCGCATCTTTGTCTCGCCCCGCGGCCAGCACCATCTTCGAGAACAGGTTGGAACTTTCGTCCATCAAATAGTGTAAGGCGAAGTGGGCAACATTTGATTTCACTATCTCGCTCTTGACTGTACGCTCGCGTGCGTCATCGCGCAGAAGAAGCCGCGGTGACTTGTAAAAAGCGGCCACCTCTTCGGCCTCTCTGCCTGCCGAAGGCAAGCGTTGGAGTGAGGAGAAAGCGTTTCTGTCAAAGCTCGGGTCGCCGACGCTGAGCAGCCGCTCCTCAGCCCGCCCAATCTTTTGACTGGCCTGCTCCGAGCTATCTACGAATATGGTGGAGCTTGGCGATAGTTCCAGCCGGAAGTCCTCGACGAGATAACGCTTTGTGAGATCGGAGACGAGTGCGCCGAAGGGCAGGAAGTGAAGAAGCTTGTCAGGTACAATGCAAAGCAGCTTCGTTTTATCTAAGAGCGGCTCAATAGGTTTGATAAGAACTCTATAGAGTTCCTTCGCGCTCCTCTCCACCTCAGCGTCCGTCGCGGCGGACGGTCTGTTAACTATTCGCAGATAACCACGCACCTGTTCACTCAGTTCAACAGAGCCGAGAGGGACTTCTCGGGTCAAGATATTTGCTTGTGTGACCACCCAGATAAGAAGCTTATCTTCCAGAACCGCGTATTGAACGATCTGTGCTTGTTCCGGCATCCTCTGCTGTATGTCGGACAGTGTCAGCGGAGTGGAAGTCGATGGCAGATGCACCTCCGTGCTATCTTCCCGTTCCGCTGCCTGCGCGCTCCTGCGTATGGCGTCGAGGAGCGACCGGGCACGACTTAACTCGGAATACTCGAAGGCCAGCTGTTCATTGCGCTTTCTAGACTGGGCGAAATCTATAGCCGAATCATAGATACTCTGTTCCACGTCAAAGAAGGTGTTTCTCTGGCTCTCCCTGGTTAGCTTGGAGCGGTATTGCTCGAAGAGTCTTAGGACGGTTCGGATCTCCTCTTCGGCGGCTGGGTCGTTCCCCATGGCAATGTAGGAGAGAAGTTTCCCTTTACGAGCGGGATAAGTGAAATACGGATAATCGAGTTCCTCATAGAGCCGAATCGAACGCTCGTAGGACTCGACTGCCTTGGGATAGTCGCCAGCCTGTCTGTATACGTCCCCGGCGTGAAGCGACGAGTTCGCCATCATCTCCATCCCGCTAGGTTCACTCGCCAGTTTCCTCCCCGCTTCAAAGGCGAGAGCGATATTGCTGAGCGCGACATCATAGTTCTTCAAACTTCCATAGATCAGCCCAAGGTAGTCGTAAGAGCGCGAGATGATTAACGGCCTCTCGGGTTCCATTGCCAGAGCCAGCCGTAAAGCCTCTTTCTGATATTCAAGCGCCGCCGAGTATAAGTTGCGCGACTTAAGATTCAGAGCGATTGACGTGAATATCCCCCAACCCTGTATAGGCTCGGCTCCCTCCTCGCTCATCAGGGTCAAAGCGCTGTTAAGAAAGTTCTGCGCCTGCCTCTCATCATTGAGCGTTCTATATTGATCTGAGAGCAAGACCAAAGCATTCAGGATACCGATGGTGTCCCCCATCTGCTCAGACTGCTTCAGCGCACGTCTGGCATAATCTATCGACTCCGAATATTCGTTGGAGGCAAACCGAATGCTCGCCGTACGGTAAAGGCTCTGGTTGAGCAGCCATCTATAATTACTGCGCTCGCTGGCCGACCTGAGTTTGGTGAAAATCTCGTCACTTCTTTTGAGGTTGGGCTGGAGCACGTAGCAATGACCCATTCTGTACTCTGCGAAGATTGCCTCACACTCAGCCCCGCTTTCGTCAAACGTCTGTTTAGCCTGCGCGTAATAATTGAGAGCATCAGTTACGTTAGCGCGAAGAAAGAGCTCGTAACCTTTCCTCATCTGCCCGCGCGCGTGCGCTAGGGCTTTGCGCTGCCGTGGATTCGTTCCGCTGTAGAAGCGCGCCAGATGGGACGTGTAGGTATCATTAGCTCTTTGGAGCTCTAATTGACCCACATAGGCCAGTGCCTGAAGGTTGTTGTCGGAAGTCCGGCTCTCGCCTTTTGCCTCCATATCTAGATAGGAATCGAGGAGGGTGTTAGTAATCGTATTGCCCGCAGACGTGTAGTTGCGGCGGATGACTTCCCAGGCCACTCCATCATCCCCGCGCTCATAAGCGCTAAGAAAATCCCGTAGGAACTTCTCCTTGTCCCGCGAAACCTGAGTGCGTCGCTTCTCAAGCTCTAGGAGTTGCTGGCGCGCCTCGCTCGCCCACTTAGAATCAGGGTCTCTCTCAAGATACTGTCGCCAATCGCTCTCGGCTTGATCCAAGAGTCTCATTTCCCTGTAAAGGAGCGCACGGTTGAAGAGTGCTTCCAGAAGAGAGCTATCCAGTTTCAGCGCCGTATTGAAGTGGTCGAGGCTTCTGGCAAACTCTTCGATTTCTTTACCGTGCTCCTGTTCAGAACGGTAGGCTTTCCCCTTCTCAAACAGAGCAGCTCCGAGATCACTGTGGACCTGCGCTCTCTGCGAGTCTAATTTTAGTGCCGCCTCAAATTGATCTATTGCTTTATCGAACTGACGCTCGGCTAGATAGTATTTACCAAGGGCGTGGTGAGTCTCAGTGCGCGGGTCTTCAGAGACTGCATCCAAGAGCAGGCGCGCAGCCCGGTCTCGCTGGACGTAATCACTCGCCGTTGTCTGGCCTCTTTGGTCAGCAACGGGCGCATAGTTAAAGCCTGAGATGCGCGCTTCGACCGGTCGCTGGTCACGAAAAGCCGCCTGAAGAGCGACTAATCCCTTGTCAACGCCCGGTCGAGAGGAGGAGGATGACCGCCAGAAGACTATGGCGATGCCTAAAACAATGAGCACCGAAGCGGCTATCGGTAAGTAAAAGTTAAGGAACCGTCTTCTAGAATGCTTGCCGGAGCTTAGCTCTGCTTTACGCTTTTTCAGCGCCAACGCAAACTCAAGCTTGTCGCGTCGTTCATCTGACGCCAGAAAATGGCGCTCAACCCGGTCGCGATCCTCTGGCGGAAGTTCATCTTCGACGTATTGATCTATCAGAATATCGACCATAACGTCGAAGTCCTCGCCGTAGCTAGCGTCCGTCAGCAGGCGCAACTCCACCGCTTCCGCGTCAGCTTCGTTGAGCTGGCCGAGTAAATATCCCCTTAATTGTTGTTCTTCTCGGCCTATGACTGATTCTCCTTACTGATAGCCGTCGCTTTCGGCTCTCTCTTTAACAATGCGTTCCAGGAGGTTTTTTGTTTTTCGTCCAAATTTTTGACGCAATCCAGCACACACTTCTCTAAATTAGCTCTGATGTGATACGCACGTGTTCGCAAGGCTCCGTCGGTGATTCCCAGTTCCCGTGCCATACGCCTGTGATGCTCGACCTTGTCTCGCCCTTCGTACAGGTAATAATCCAATATCAATTCGCGCTTCTCGTGAGCTAGCCATTTAAGACAATTGATCAGGCAGTTGTACCTGTCGCTGGTGGTAGCAATCTGGCTCGGCCTCTCCGGGATTTTGTCAGTCGCGATCTCTTTCCGACGCCGTGCTTCGTGAGCAATGTTGCGGGCAACGGCGTAGAAGTAGCGTGCTTGCTCTCCGACGTAATCCTCCCTGATTTCCGGCAACTTGACGATGACGGTGTTAATTGTCCGGTCGGTCAAATATTCCGCGTCGCTGAAACCCTGAGAGACGAAGATTCTTATCAACGCGGCGCGGATGGTTTCGTACTTTCTTCCCGCCGCCTCACGATCCATGTCCAGCCAGGCTAATAAGGCATCAAATGATTCCTGTGTAATAGCTAGTGATCTCTTGTCCATAGGTGGCCATCAGGAAGACTGCGCCGTGCTAGAAAGCTGAAACGTGTGCATGCAGAATTTGCAAGGCGCAAATTATCCTAGAAATTCACTCTTGGCAAGAACTTAAATCTGACGGACGCGCTCGGTCGTGCCTATCCGCATTTAAGTTTTATACCGGCTCTTAGACCCCACGCTCGCGCCGCTTTCACCGCTGCGCTGTTTCCACCACTTCCAGCTCAGCATTCTTTTTTTCTCCCGATGAAACATTTCTACCGCTTGAAGTCATAGAGGGAAGGAGAGGGACTTTGAGGGCGAGCTATTGTAGCCAGCCCATGGATAACCAATTTGCGCCAACTCTCGTCGGTAATTGTCACTCGGGCGGACAGAACCACCTTGGCCTACTGAGCAGGTCTTCTTTCGCGCCCGCGAAACGAGAAGTGCGTTTTGGCGTACATGATTCTCTCTTTCCATAGCTAACTTAAAAACGTATCCCGGCACCCTCAAAATGGAAGGCCGCTCTCGTAAGGAGGAACTAAATGAGCCCCCAACGTCCCACACATATCTTTATCGGAAAGTTATTGCTCGTCACCATCACGCTTAACGGACTGTTCGGCTTCGCGCCGGCGATGAGTACGGCGCATGCGCAGAACAAGAACAGGGTGATTGTTATTAACGCCGATCAGCCCAACGTCTGGACGCTGGAACAGGCTCACTACCTTCTGGCGCAGATGCACAGGCGCAACTTGGACTTGCGCACGAAGAACCTTGAAGAGCTAGACCCTAACGAGATCGCGGGCTTGCGCTTCGACGTGCTGCGAACCCTGGTCGAGCTGGGAGTTACCTTCGACGACGCTAATCGTGTCAGCAACCGTATGGTGTCGAGGAATCAGAACTTCAATACCGCGCGGCGCGAGGAACTTACCGCCCGCCGCCAAAAACTGCGCGACGAGTCGCTCGGCCTGACGCGCGAGATCGGAAGTTTGCAGGCCGCGAAGGCTGCCGCCACGACGCAGGAAGAGAAGGATCGTCTGGACGGGGAGATTGCCGCGAAGACAACCGTGCGAGCCGAAGTGGATAAAGAGGTCGAGTTCACGGACAAAGAACTGGCAACAATTACCGCGCCCTCCGGCGAGTTTCAGCGGACGGAGGCGCAGGCCGAGTTCGACCCTGACAAGTTGCCCAAGAGCATATTCGACGATGCATTCAAAGACGCCGCCGAGACGATGATCGAACGATTCAACCAGGAGCCCAGGCTCAACGCCTCGCTCCGGCTGGATAACGTCCTCCAATTGCAGTACGAGATTATCGCCAAGCAGTTGACGCTGCTGCGCGATGAAGTCGGCCCCGGCGAGCGTCTTCTCTTCCTAGAACTTCCCCAAACCGTCAACGCCACGCACCACGAATCGGACAAGAAGTGGGCGCAGTCATGGTGGCGAATCGCTGGCTACACAAGAAACGTCGAAGAATACGCCGACGCTTTACCAGAGCCCCTAAGAGACCCTTACCGGGCTCGCATGCGCAATCAGAACCGGAGTCAAAACAGGAATCAGAACACTAATCAGGACACGAACCAGAACACTAATCAAAATCAGAACCGGAGTCAGAACCAAAACCAGAGCCGAGATGACAATCAGAACGAAAACAGCAACCTGAATGCCGAGCAAGAAAGGAAGGCCAATCAAGACAGGCAAGAAAGACGCATGCGGCGGCGATTGGAGGGTGATGCCCCACAGCCCACATCGCAGAAGATAGAACAGTTGTTGGATGTATTGAGTTCGGCAAACCTGACCCGGAGAGTCACGGAAATAGGCAACATTCAGTATGTGAATTTGGATTCCGAGCAGGACACAACTTTGCACATGAATGGCAGGTCGGTGAAACTCCACGACCGAACCGTCCGCACCGTTGAGTTGATCCCGCGCCAGAGCTCGCTCAACGTCAACGACCTGAAGTTGCGAGTCAAGTCGGGCAAGCTCACTGCGATAGCCTCCTTCCTCTTTGGCTTCGGCGCACGCCTGGACGTTCAGCGCCAGCGCGAGCAGTTCTCGCAGTTCGTCCAGCAGGAACTCTACTCCGCAGCCTTCGGCAAGGGCTCGCGCGAGTTCGGTTGGACGTTTACGCCTATGCCCGGCACGGATCGGCTGCACTCCGGCGTCCGCACAACCTATGCTGTTGTGATCGTGCCCGAAGAAGCAACATCCCTCGTGCTGGAGGCCAATGGCTGCTACTTCCCACGCTCGGCCTATCAACCCAACGACTTTAACGACACCATCAACAGAGAAAGGTGGGGTATCAAGAACAAAACCAGCCGCAATTGTGGAGAGTCAAATGCATTCCTCGTGCCAATTCCCGTCGGTGGCAGCGGGCAGAACGACTTCCGAGTCGAGGGTCTCACTTACAGGCCTGTGAATAAAGGCCAGCGCATCGTGGTCTCCGTCCATGGATACAATTTTTCCGCGCAGACAGGTGTGCTCGTTAACGGCTCGCCGCTCACGCATGCCATTGGGCTGGCTCAGCCCCTGATCCGCGACGACAGCCTGACCGGTGCGAGAACAGCCGAGGATCTCAAAGGCGAGAAGGTGCGCGGCAGGGTCGAGCGCATTGACTCCGAGCAGATAGTCTTCAGCTTCGAGATGCCCCCAGATTACACGGACACGCCCACCATCACGCTGGTCGCCCCTGGCAAGGCAATAGACCTCAATCGGCTGACCGATCTCTACATCAATGGGGTACACAACACCAGTCTTGCCGCTTCAGCCCCCATGTTTAATTTAGACCCGCCGGAACCGGCGATCAAGATTGACGGCATAGAGGCATACAGGAGTGCGGGCGGGCGAAGGCTGACGGTACTGGCGAACGGGAAAGGCTTCGACCCCAGCACGCAAGACGCGTACGTCAATGGCGTGGAGGTGCCCGAGGCGGGATTTGTCTCGCCGAGTCTGATACGCGTCGAAATCCCCACGCCCCCGGACGAGATCGTTCAACTCGTGCTTTCGACGGGGAACAAGACCATCAAGTCGAAGGCCATCATCAACCCGGCATACCTGAGGATCACCAACGTCACGGTCGTCAGCTACGAGCCGCCGAGTCGGCGGTTGGCGGTCGGCGTCCTAGTTGTCAAACTGGAGGGCTCAGGTTTGTCGGAGTGGCTTATACCTTCGATAGGCAGATTGACGCACCTTTCATCCACAGAGGCACTCCTGCGGATAGAAAATCCCGCTCTCGTGACGCCACTCGTTTTAACCGACCGGCGCACGGGCTTCGAGGCTAGGACGACCATCACGCTCGCGCCTCCGCAGAAGTAAGGGCTGTGGAATCGGACTCTGCTTTTACTAACTGGCTTGCCGCACGCTCTTTTTCACTTATCCCACTCACTCGCCCCGCGTCCGCCAGGCTCACACCGGCGGACGCCCTCACAACGTGAGTTGATGAGCGCAGGAAGGTGTCGCGACTACACACTGTCGTCAGCGCAACGACTGGCTGGCGCTACATGTAATAAGAGACTAAAGAAGTCACTATGAAAAAACTTGCCCGTATCATTCACCCGCTGAGAAGGTGTCCCTTAGCACCGGCTCTAATTATCTTTGTCGGCTTTCTCGTCGCTTCCTGCCGCACTGAGCCCGGGCAGAATACAGCGAACGTGGCAGCAACTCCCTCTCCGACCGCAATGCCTGACGACCCTGTGAGGAGGACGCAAACCGAATTAGCCAAGCCATTCATGCTGGGGGAGCGTAGATTCAACACGCGCAGAGAGTTCATAGATGCTATCAGGCCGCGATGCGCGACCGAAGAGCCGCCCGAGGCACGTCGCCAGATCATTAGGGCGCAGGTCAAAGAATTTACAGACCGCGTCTCGCCTCAGGAAAGGACGCTCACCGTAGTCGAAATCCCCGTACACTTTCACGTCGTCACGAACAGCGCCGGCACCGAAGGGAGGCTGACGCCTGATGACGTGAGAAGACAGATAGACGTGTTGAATGCGGCCTACGCGGGCACTGCTCCCGGTGGAGCGGGCGCGAGAACGCCCTTCAGGTTCAGGCTGGTAGAACCGATTGAATTCATCGCCGACGACCGGCTGTTCAATGTCCCATTCAGTTCCTCGCCGACGGCAGCAGAACGTGATCTGAAGCGTCACAACAGAGGTGGAAAGGGGGAACTGAATTTCTACACGGCGAGGTTAGCCGACGACACGCTCGGCTGGGCGCGCTGGCCATGGGATTTCGATCAAGGCGTGGACGGGGTGGTCGTTCGTTTTTCGACTCTGCCGGGCGGCACTTCCGCACCCTACGATGAAGGAGACACAGGAACGCATGAGGTGGGACATTGGCTCGGCCTCTTCCATACGTTTCAGGGCGGCTGCTCTCCGCCGAACGACGAGGTTGACGACACCGCTGCCGAAAGCTCTCCGGCGGGCGGATGCCCGACCGGGCGAGATTCATGTCCAAGCGAGGCCGGGAATGATCCGGTCGAAAACTTTATGGATTACAGTGACGACTTCTGCATGTTCAAGTTTACAGACGGACAGTCCTTACGCATGAATGACATATTCTCACGCTACCGTAAGTGAAACGGGCGAACATGGCTAAGCGAAAAGCGAAAGAGGGAGGCCGCTCATGGCCTCCCTCTTTCGCTTTTCGGTCGTCCTGGTTTTGATTGCGTGCGCGACATCAAATAGCCTTTGAGCAGATGTACTCTCATTTGGGAGAGCCTTCGGTCGAAGAGCCTGCCAGATGCCAGTCAATGATTTTGATAATTTTCTCGTCGCCTTTCTCGCAGACCCAAGCGGTCGCGCGCAGCTTAGGCTTAACGTCGCCACTCTCCGATACGATTAATGCCCAGTCATCCTCTTTCATTTGCTTACCGTCAAGCTCATAAATTATTGCATCTTTTTTTCCGGTCTTCTGTTTTAACCTCTCGTCGGAGTCCCAATCCGTGTGGATAGCTATTTCGATGCTGTCAGCTGACCGTTTAAAGGAAGCCACTTCACCCCGGAAAAAAGTGACGTTGTCTCGTGGGCAGCCTTTAATTTCACGCATCGCGACACGCTGGCCACGAGATGTCGCGTCACTTTGAGGCCGTCCATCTTCTTTCATTTGATCGCCTTTAACGTTTGGCGTTGCTTGTGCTGTGGGCTCATTCGACGACTGCGACCCCCGCTCTATTGATGCTTCACGCTGAGCCTGCGCACAGGCTAAACAGAAAAACAGATTTATAAGTAAAACTGAAACTCTGCCAAGTTTGATATAGTTCATTTTAATACTCGCCACCTCTGAGGGTTCGCTCTCCTCTGTCAGTGCCCGATTTTCACAGTTTATGCTGCACAAATTCTCACTTTATGCTTCAACCGATAGCAATTTATGGTGTAACCCATTTCATCTTATGGTAGAGACTTTTCAACTTATGGTGTAACCCACACTCTCAGAGACGCGAGTAGGTCAGGCCCGTCTGCCCTTGATATTTGCCGCCGCGGTCTTCGTAAGAGGTGGTGCAGTCTTCGTCAGACTCGAAGAAGAGAACCTGACCGATGCCTTCGTTGACGTAGACGCGTAGGGGGAGGTCGGCGAGGTTGGCGAGTTCGACGACGAGGCGGCCGGTCCACCCGGCTTCGAGCGGCGTGGTGTTGACGAGCAGACCAGCGCGCGCGTAGGTCGATTTTCCGAGAGCTATCCCGGTGACCGTGCGCGGCATCTTGAAGGTTTCGACCGTGACGCCGAGGGCGTAGGAGTGTGGTGGCATCAGGTAATACTTCGAGCCGTCCTCGGCGTCGCGCAGGGGCGGCTCGACCAGCGACGACTCGTCGAAATGTTTGGGGTCAATCTCGCGCCCGTGAATCGGCGAGAAGACGCGGAAGCCGTCGTCCGCCAGGCGCATGTCGTAGCCGTACGAAGAAGCCCCGGCAGAGATGATGCGCCGCCCCTCTACGTGGCGCACGAGTTGGGCGTCGAAAGGTTGAATGAGCTGCGCCTCTTCACTCATCCGGCGAATCCAGCGATCTGATTTGACTGTCATGTCGGTTTTATTAAGCCTGAAAGTTTCGGATCAGAGAACGAGGAGAAGAATAATCAGAACAGTGACAGGTGACAAGTGACGGGTGACGAGTTGAGACAGTTCGGACCCACTGTCGCGCCGCGCGAACCATTATTAATGGAAGATAGTTCCGCGACGGCCCGTCTAATGGTCCGAGTAGCGAGTTTTGGTGCTGGCGGGGACTGTCCCTGTAAGGAGACCGAATGCCCAACGTGAAGCGGAATCTAATCGCCCTAATACTTGTCTTGATTACTTCGATCCCGAGCATCGCTTGCAGCGCGAGGGACGCCTCCTCCTCCGCATCGCAATACTCCTGGGTCAAAGTCACAGACGCGGCCGATTTCCCAGGCGCGTACAACTTCCCTGTCTTCACTGTGCGTAACCAGATGTGGGCCTTTCATCATCAGGGCAACTGGTATTCGACGGACGGGCGGACGTGGACCAGATCGGAGCTGCCGCTTGCGGGACTGAACTCCGGCGTTCAAAAGTACGTGCAGCTCAAGGACGCCATCTACGCCCTCGGCACAATGGAAGGCCACTGGACCGAGATGCGTATCGGCTCACGTATCGCCCGCACGAGCGATTTCAAACGATGGGAAGTGCTGGCCGAAAGCTCCAATCTGCCTTTGAGAATCTTTTACGGCGCAGTGGCCTTTAAGGACCGCATCTGGCTGCTGGGCGGCTTCGACGGGAAGAGCTATTACAATGATGTCTGGAGTTCCGCGGACGGGGTGCGCTGGACACGCGTCGCGGAAAAAGCTGGCTGGAGCCCGCGCGGCGTGGGGACGGCAGTGGTTTTTAAGGACCGCATCTGGATTATCGGCGGCGGAATGTCTGACGAAAAGGCGATGGACCGTAAATCGGAAACGCAAGTCTGGTCTTCCGCGGACGGAATCAACTGGAAGCTGGAGACTGACAAGCTGCCGCGGCTGTGGGGAGCGTCGCCCGTAGTCTTCGACGGCAAGCTCTGGCTCGTCGGGGCCAATCGTGACGGTCAATTCTCAAGGGCGGTGGTGGTTTCGGACGACGGCGTCAACTGGAGAGAGGAGGCCGCGCCCTGGTCGCCTAGAGGCGCGGTCGCGACCTGGGTCTTCGACAACAGGCTCTACATGACGGGCGGGAAATATTCCGACGAAGAGAACGGTCAAATCAGATTCATCTACAGCAACGACGTCTGGTACATGACGCGCTCCTCAAAGTGAGGGTAAATAGCGGTCGCGAAGAATGCCTACGTGATGCAGCTCGTGCCCGGCGATAATGTAGGCCAGCGCGCGAACGCTCACCGCTGAATCATTGGCCGCGCCGCTGCGCCCCCATGCGGCTTCCCCCAGATTCTCGAAGAGCGAAAGAGTCGCACGCCTGACGTCTGAGAATTCCGCCGCGAGGTCGCGCAAGCTGCGTTCGTCAAATGAAGCCTCGCGGACGTAGTCGTCCTGCTCGTAACCGGGCAGAGATGTTTTGTCGTTGCGCGCAAACCTGAGCGCCCTGTAGGCGAAGATTCGCTCCGAGTCAATCAGGTGGCCGACCAGTTCCTTGATGCTCCATTTATCCGGCGCGTAGCGGAAGCCCGCCTGCTCCTCTGAAACTTTGGCGAGCAGCGCGAGAGTTTCATCCATCTGCCGGCTCAATAAGCCTGTGATCTCACCGTCCGGCACGAGCGAGACGTACTTGTGATAGTACGGCACATACTCCGCTGCGTCCGGCCTGCCAATACTTGAGCCTGTCATTCGTCTTCCGTCTCCTTTAATCTCGATGTTCAGAGTTCACACGCTGGCCCGTCACTTGTCGCCTCTCTTCGTTATCCGAAGTGTGCCGTCCGTGACTTTGAAAGAGAGCGTTGCGCCGCCGGCCCCTGCGCGCCCGCGCATCGCGCGTGTCGAGAAACTCGTGCGCTCCTGCGGGACCAGCTCGTCATAATTGTTCTCTATCTGACCGGAGCGCAGGACGTCTGCGTTGATGTCGCCGCTGAAGCCCGACGGAAGCTCAACAGTCATCTCGCCCAGGGCGAGCTGGATAATAGCGCCCGCCCCGCGCCAGCTGCGCTGCGCCAGATTGACTTTGACTTTCCCGGCCCCGATGGTTGCGGTCACAGCGCCTCCCGTCAACGCGAGCGTCGCGTCCGATTCGAGCGCCTTCAAACTGATCGCCCCCTCAACGCCGGAGAGGCTGATGGGGCCGCGGCCCGCGTCAATCTCCAGGTCGCACACAGGTGGCACGCGAATGCGGTAGTCTATCTTCCACGGAAGATTCAAAAGGTGCTTCGGAAATTTCTTCGCGACGCGGCGCATAAAAGCCTTGTCGTGCGTGCCCGTGCTGAGAATCCGCAGGTGATTGACGTCTTCGTCAACGGTGAAGTTGTTGACTGCCGCCAGCAGAGCCAGGTCCGCCTCCGTGTTGGCGTGAAGCTCCACGTCGGCCGTGATCTCGACTTCATTCTTCGGCCAGGCTTCGATGGTAATCGAGCCGGCCGGAGCCCCGACGATTGTCAAACTGCTGCCGTAAACAAACCTGCGCACCTCGTGGCGCGCGGTCGTGCGCTTGAGCGCGGGCGGCGACTGCGGCGGCGGTCCGTCTTTCTTCTGCGCCCGGACCGTTAAAGCGCAGACGGGAAAGAGAAGGGCTAGAAGAATGAGCGGCGCGAGACGGGTTCGTTTCATCATGGAAAGTTCTTGAGAGTTATTCATCATCAGTCTCTCTAGTGGCTGAGAAGTAAGTTTTTACCACAGAGGATGCGGGAGAGCACAGTCGAATTCTCCGCGGCAGCGTCTCGCGTATGGATGTCACCAAGCAGAGGGACAATAACTATCCACTAAATCACACGAAACAGCACGAAGAATTACCTTCTTCTTATTTCGTGCTGTTTCGTGTGATTTAGTGGACATCCTCATTGCTGCGGCTTAAGAGGCTGCGCCAATTTACAAACGACCATAAAAAGTTAATGCGGACGCTCTCTTAAGACCAGTTGGGATCAGAGGAGAGAAGCGTCCGCATCAATCGTGAGCGGGACAAACCGGAGCGAGCCCTAGCGTGTCGAGAGGGCGATCTTGCCGTGCTGGTTCAGGATCGTGAGCGTGGCGCGCGGACCGCTGCCCCTGTCAACGTTACCGAAGACTTTGCGACCGTCGCCGACGAAACTGAGACCCGGACTAGCGAACGAATTGAGGTGGATGGAGTTCGGCGACCCATTGGCCACAAGGTTGAACGAAGAGTTGTCCGGAATCTGGATGTTGATGTCGCCCGAGAGAGATTTGAAAGTGTAAGAGCCGCCTCCGACCAGTTCGCCGTCGAAGAAGATGTTACCCATGCCGTTTTCGACGATCACCTGGCCCGCGCGAATCCCAGTCAGGTCTATGTCGCCGCTCGTGGAGACGCGCGCGCGCACCATCTCTCCGCGAATATTGTTGATGTTGATGTTGCCGCGTCTCGTTTCGATGTTGATGGTTGAGTTGACAGGGACTTTGATGTGAAAGTTGACGTCGCCGACCATCCGCCCACGGTTGTCGCGCACGATGTCTATGCCGAGACAGTCTGCGGTCTTCTCCGGGGTGAATTGCGCATCGGGCGAAAAGACTTTCGCTGTCAGGACGATCTCGTTTCTGTCCCACGCCTCGACGGTGATCGTGCCGGAGATGTTCTTCATCTCCAGCCGAATATTCTGTTGCGCCGGGTACTTGCGCGTGATCTTCCTCTGCGCGAGAGCCCCTGTCGAAAGGCCGAGCAGCAGAGCGGTAAGAGCGAAGAGGGTTAGTGCGGCGCGAGCTGTGGGGATTCCGGGCCGCGTGTCGGGCGGACGAATGTTCATCTCTCTGCTACTCACTAATTCTCTGTAATAGTCGTTACGGGAGATGCTTTCGGAAATCAATCGAGCGCGCGCGTCATGCCGAGGCGCGCGCTCGATACTCTCCAGTGTCTCAGAGATCGGAAAACTCTTTGAGGAGTTGCATCTTATCATTGAGCGCCGCGTCGAGCATCTCTTCCGTCACGTCGTCGTGTGGGTGTTGCGAAAGCTTCCGTAGCGAGTCGCTGACGGTCTCGTCGAGCAGGCTCAGGTTGCGCTCGAAGTCCGCGCGCACCTGCGGATTCCAGTGCGCTTTGCGTTGCTCGACCATCTGCGTCAGATAGCTGAGCTGCTGCTGCTGCAACTGGCGGTTCTTCATTTCGTGTGGCTGCGAGCCTTTGTTCGGAGAGGTCAGAGCGGTGACCTGCGCGCCGCCGCTTTCCAGGCCTGCGCCCGCGCCGCTTCTGAAACCGCGCAGAGTCAAAACCGTAGCCAGCGAAGCGAAGATGATGATGCCGACAACAGCCATCGCCAATTGCGGCAAAGACAGTTGCCAGCTGCGGTGCGCCGAGCGCGACCACCAACTTTCACGGCCCGAAGCTCGCGCCGAGGCCTGGGTGGCGGCCGTGGCCTGCTCGCCCTCGACCGTGTTGCGAATACGCAGCCATAAAGCTCTCTCGTTCGGCGGGGCGTCGTACTGCCCGCGCTGCTCGCGGCAGAACGTCACGATTGAATTGAGTTCGGCGTGGACGTGAAAACACGGGAGACATTCTTCCAGGTGCGCGCTGAACATCGCACGGTCCGCGTCGCTCATCGCATCATCCAGGAAGTCGCTGAATAGTTCCTGGCACTTCTCGCAGTTCATTTTCTTTCTAACCTCTAACCGCGATCACGCCGAGATGCGTGTCGCTAATACAGAAGATAACGGAAGCGGGCGCCACAGATAACGCGCTCCGTCTTTAATCCTGGGGAGACTGCATAAGCGGGCCTTCGCTGCTCGCGGCCTGAAGCCGCCTCGAAATAACCCGAATGTTTTAGTTGCCGCTGGTCTCGGGGAAACTTCTGTGAAACCGAGCGGACGCTCTTTGAAGCTATTGCGGCTCATTCTGTTGCCTCAGCAGCCCGCGCAATTTCATGCGCGCCTTGTGGAGCTGCGACTTGGACGTGCCGACAGAGCAGCCGAGCATCCTGGCTATCTCTTCATGCTCGTGGCCTTCGATGTCGTGCAGCACGAAAACCGTCCGGTAGCCCGGGGGCAGTTGCGCAATCGCTTTATCGAGCGCGATGCGGTCAACTACCGGCATGGCGTTCGGGTTCTCCGTCCCCTTGACGATCTGCACTGGGGTTTCCCCCTCCTCAGTCGTCTGCTCCATCTTCACGCTGCGCTTGCGAAAGTGCATCAGGACCTGATTGACCGTCAGCCGGTGCAGCCAGGTCGTGAAGGCGGACTCGCCGCGAAAGCTCCCTATTTTGCGAAAGAGCTGTATGAAGACCTCTTGAGCCAGGTCTTCAGCCTCCGAGACGTTCTGCGTCATGCGAAGGCACAAAGAGTAAACGCGGCGGTTGTGACGCTGGTAAAGCTCCTCGAAGGATTGCATGTCCCCGGAGGCCGCTTTTTGCGCCAGCGCGTAATCCGTTATTTGCGTTTTCTCGGTTTCGGCTGCCGTCACTTGTCCCTTGTTCGCGTGGGCGGCGGAAATGTTCTGCGAAAGCCTTCCAGAACCCGCTCTGCCCGTAACCGGCATGTGACGCGCGTCGCCTAGCTGTCAAAGGAGGATTCCCTTCTCTTACAGGCTCAGAGGTCTTAACCCTAAGCATGAAGAGCGGTTCTGCCCCCGCCTGGCTGTGATGCGTCAGTTTCCGCGCGTCGTTGCCTTGTTTCGCTAAAAGATAATCTTTTTCGTGCGTCGAAGCCAACCGTTTCGTGTGTCGAGAGGCGGCTCAAGCCCAGCAGGTGCGTCCGAGTGAACGATAACCGGCCGCTTCGGCCGCTTGGCAGCCGCGTATCTCATCCTCGCCTCCGAGGTCCGCGATTGTTTCGGCTGACCTTTAAGATACGGTCATACGCCCGCGCTGACAAGCCCTGACGCGCCGTCGTGGTTGTCTATGCGGTCCAAGAGCGGCCCCGAGATGCGCCCGACGTATCGCTGTATCGGCAATGGCGTGCAGCGACACTCTCTCCTCGAATCATTAAAGCTCCTCGGCTACTGCCCCTGGATCAGAAATTGAGCTTCAGCGCGAATTGAATCAGCCGCGGGTTATTACTCGTCGAGGTGATACGCCCGAAATCGCCGGGGTCGGTGATCTGACCGGTGTTTGAATCAATACCAGCGGCGTTGAGGTTGCTGACGGGGTTGTCTAAGTTGACGTGGTTGAAGAGGTTGAAGAACTCTGCGCGGAACTCGACCGATTTCGCTTCGCCCAACGGGAAGCGTTTGATGACGGAGAAGTCCACGTTCGCCTGTCGTGGCCCGCGCAACGGGTTGCGCCCGACGTTGCCGATGTCTGTGCCGGGCGCGCCCGCGCGGGCCGCGCCGTTCGAGCTAGGGATCAGTTGGCCGGTCTGCACGACGGGACGGACAAATGCGCGCGGGTTGAAGAAGTATCCGGCCGGGACATTGCTGGTCGCCGTGTCGCGCGTCGCGCCGGGAGCCCAGCTCGGGCGGGAGAGCCCGCTGTTCGGCCCGAAATAAAAGGAGCCTGAGTTCGAATCCACGACATCAATCGGCAGGCCCGACATCGCGGTGATGATGCCCGCCACCTGCCAGCCGGACAGCAGCAGCCGCCCGGCCTTTGACGCGGACGCGAAAGCCGGGCGCGGCAAGTCCCACAGGTAGCTCAGGACGAAGCGGTGCGTGACGTCGAAGTCGGAAACGCCGCGGTTGGCCCTGGGGTCAAACTGGTTGCCGAGGATGGTCGCCGTGTCAAGTCCTCCCTGGCCTGAGGCGTTGTCGAGCGACTTCGCGTAAGTGTATGAAGCGAGCAGTTGCAGCCCACGCGATAGCCGCCGGGTCAGGCTCATCTGTAGCGAGTTGTAAGCCGACTCGGCGGTGTACTGAAACTGCTGAAAGCCGGCGATGTCGGCGCCCTGATACGGCGCCCGCAGCGCGGCGTTCGCGGGCATGTTGGTGGTAATCACCTGTCCGGTGACGACGTTGACAATCGGTTGTTGTGTGCTGGCAAGCCGCGCCTGGTTGATGCGGACGTTGCGGAACAGGTTGTGCCCGCGCGTACCGACGTAAGCCGCTTCGAGCACCAAGTCATTGCCCAAGGCATACTGAGCGCTAGCGTTGTATTGGTGGAAGTAGGCCGTGCGCAGACGGCGATCAAATGTACTGCTCGAAAGAGCGATGCCCCGCACGAATGTCGGGAATTGATCTTGCGATGGCAAAGGAGAATAAGGGTCCTCCAGAGGAACCAGAGAGCCCGCCGGACTCCGGCGGATGGCGTAGGTCGGCGGAGAGTTAATCGTGTTGGATATATAAATCGCGGATGGCCGCGAATAGTAGGTGCCGTAGCCGCCGCGCAACGTCAGGCGGCCTGACGAGAGCGGCGAGTAGGCAAAGCCGACACGCGGGCCGAAGTTATTCGGGTCAACGCTCGTGAAGACGCGCTTGCCGACGTTTGGCACCTCGGCCACGTCGAATTGAGGGATCGCGTTTCCGGCCTGCACGAATCCGCCGACGGGAGGGCCTACGGGGTTGCCGCTCGCGTCCACCTCCATTCTCGGCTGATAAAGAGCCGGGTCGAAAGTCGCCAGCGCGCCGCGCGTCTCGTAAGGCGGAAGGTTCAGCTCGTAGCGCAAGCCTAGATTGATGGTCAGCTTCTCGGAGAACTTCCAATCGTCCTGTAGAAAGAGGCTGTAGTCAGCCGCGCGCAAGCTCCGTGTGTTGATGCCCTCGCCGTTCACCGAGCTGGTGGCCTGGCCGACCAGGAAATTGTTGAAGCTCTGGAAAACCAGCTGGCCGCGCCGGTTGTTATTCGTCGTCGCAGTAGTCCGGTAATAGATGATCCCGCCGCCCGTGCGGACGTTGTGCCGGCTCCGTGTGATTGAGAGAATATCCACCAGCGTGATCGCAGAGTTATTGGCCTGCAAATCCACGAACGTACCGGCATTGCCGATAGTCAGTGCCGGCCCGATGCGAATCAGCCCCAGCCCCGGATAGGCGTCGGCGTTCGCCCGCCTGATCCCTACGTCCGAGTCCTTCACAGGGTGTCGCCCGAAATTGTCTGCGCTGATAAAGCTGTAGCCGATGCGCGCTTCGTTGACTGTCCTCGCGCCGAAGGTGTGAATGTCCTGAATCGAGAACAGCCGGTTGTCCTGCTTTCGGTCCGCACCGAAACCTGGAACATTTGCGCCGCCGCTGGGCAGTGCAGTGAACTGCGGCGCTTTCGAGAAGAAGAACTTCACCGCCACCCAGTCTTTTTCGCCGGCGCGGTAGTCAACGTTCGCGTTGAATTGATCCTCGCTGAAGGTGGAGATGGTCGTGCCTGAGTAGCGCCCGTTGGCCTGCGGCGTGGGGATCAGGAATCCTCCGTCGGGCAGTTTTATATTCAGCAGAGCCAGCGCCACCGGGTGGATGAGGGTCGCGGGCAGCCCGTTCGGCAAGCGGGGTCTGAAGGTTGCGAGCAGGGTTTGTTGTGAACGGTCGTCGGTTAAACCAAGGGCGATGAGGATGCTGGACGTGAGGCTGCTCGCGCCGTTGCGCTCGCGCGTGCCCTGGTACGAGGCGAAGAAGAACGCCCTATCGGTTTTGATGGGGCCGCCGACGAGCCCGCCGAAGACGTTGCGCTTGAGCACAGGCCGCCTCACGCCGGCCGCCTTCAGGAATGGGTTGTTGGCGTTGAGCGCGTCGTCGCGGAAGTATTCGTAGGCGGCGCCGTGAAATTCGTTCGTCCCGCTGCGCGTGACCGCCTGTACGCTGCCGCCCGCGCCGCGCCCGAACGTCGCGTCGTAGAGCGAGGTCTGGACCTTGAACTCCTGTATGGTCTCCGGCGCCGGCACGGCCACCGCCGTCGTGTTGTTAGAGTCCAGCCTGTTGGCGTCAATGCCGTTGATCTCGAAATTGTTCTGCGTGGCGCGCGCGCCGTTGACGAAGACATTTTGCGAGTTGCGGCCCAGGGCCGTGTTGTCGGGGAGGCCCGCGACTGTGCCCGGCGAGAGCGCGAGGATTTGCAGGAAGTTGCGCGTGGCGAGCGGCAGCTCCGCGACCGCGCGCGAGTCAACGACGCGGCCGAGCTGTGGGCCGTCCGTTCGGATGAGCGGCGCGGCGCGCACCGTGATCGGCTCGACGGTTATTCCCGCGACCACGAGTTCGGCATTGACCGTCGTGGTCTCGGTGATGACCACCCGGACTGAATCGAAGAGGGACGCGTTGAATCCGTCAGCCGCGACTCTGACGCGATATGTGCCGGGCACAAGGAGCGGCATAGCGTAGTTGCCTTCCGCGTCCGTTCTGGCTTTTCGTTCCTCGGCGGTGGCGAGGCTCGTGACGGTCACTTCGGCCCCGACGAGAAGAGCGCCGTTCGGGTCTTTGACCGTGCCGACGATGCGGCCCGTGGTCTGACTCTGGGCGAAAGCGAAAATAGTGACAAGTGACAAGTGACAAGTGACGAGTCTGAGGACACCGACAAGTGACGCGCCCCATCCTCGACGTCTTTCCCGAGGGACGGGCCGAGACGGCAGGTTCTGACTGAACTTTGCTTTTTTCTTGTCACTCGTCACTTGTCACTTGTCACTTTCTTGTTCACGGCGCGATTCCCTCTGCCGGAGCAGCTCCTCGAACCTCGGGTCTGAGCGCAGGCTGTCCCACATCGGATCAACTCTAAGAGGAGGTATGAGAGGAGCGGGATGCTCCTTTCGCAGGAATTCAAATGCTTTATCCTTATCGCCCAGGCCGGTGTAGATTAACGCGAACGTGTACGGATTAACGTCGCTCCGCTTTGACAGCTCGTCGAGTATCTTCAGCGCCTCGGCTCTCTTTCCCCACCGACCATAGATATACCCGCGTAGCTCAAGATTGTCCGAGCCATTTTCAGAAGACCTAATCCGCTCAACTTCTGCGATGGCTTCCTCATACCTTCCTTGCGCCGCATAGCAAAGTGCTAAGTTGCGGCGGGCCGGCCCGAAGTTCGGGTTCAACTCCAACGCCTTTCGATACTGCTGCATCGCCTCGTCAAATCGGCGGGCAGAATTAAGCATCTTCCCCAAGTCCACGTACATGACTGGCGAAAGCGGGTCAAGCTCCTGCGCCCGCCTCATGTGAACAATAGCTTCATCCAGCCGCTTGCCCCAAAGCATCTTAGCGTAAAATTGCTGAGCATCCGGCGAATTCGGATCAAGTTCTAAGGCACGTTCAAGCTCTCTCAAATCCTTGTTCAGGAGTCCCAAAACGGTATGGGCATCCCCAATCGTGTTATCTAGTTCTAACGCTCTTCGGGCCGCCCATAAAGCTTTTTGCCTTGCCTCTTCATGCTCCGACGGGCGGAAGGCAAGGTTATGATAGACGTATGCCAACTGGGCGTAGGCGGGCGCAAAGTTTGGGTCTTTCTGGATTGCCTGTTCGAGGTAATCCCTGGCTTTCGGGAAGTCTAATCTGTTACGTCGGTAGAAGCGGCCTAACAGGTAAAGCTTGTAAGCTTCAGGGTTGTCAGTGTCACGCTTCGCCAGCCGCTGCTTTTCCTCGCCGGTCAACTTCAGCCGCAGCCGCTCCGAAATTTCCTGCGCGATTTCACCCTGGAGAGGGAGCACATCGGCCAGCTTGCGTTTATATTGCTCACCCCACAGGCGCCTGTTGTCCTTCACATCAATCAGCTCGGTGCTGATCAAAAGCTCGTCGCCGCGCAGGGTGAGCCTGCCCGTGAGCACGGCTCGAACGTTCAACTCGCGCCCGACCGCCTGCGGGTCTATCTCCTTCCCCTTGTAACGCAAGACCGAACTAAGCGAGATAACTTTTTTGAGATTCGGCAGTTGCGAAAGTCTGTTGATGATGCTGTCCGAGATGCCGTCCGAAAGGTAATCCGCGTTCGGGTCGTTGCTGACGTTGACGAACGGCAGGACCGCAATTGAATCTATCGCCTCGCCGCCTTTAGCGAAGTAGAAATAGTAACTGAGGACTGCGGCCAGGATGACCACACCGGCGGTCGCAAGCATCACACTCCGTCTGTGATGTCTGACCTTGCTTACCAGGTATTCGATGCTCGATGTCGGGCGCGCTGTCCCGGCCTCAGTGGTCGCCGCCCCCCGACGACTTGCGCCGTCAATTTCTGCCTTGCCGGTGGGCGTGGCGAAAATTCCTGTGGCGGCAAGCTCGCCATTTCGCGCGGCGTTCAGATCGTGCGCAACCTGTCGCATTGTTTGATAGCGCTGCTCCGCATCCTTCGCCAGGCATTTGCTCACGATCTGTTCCAGAGCCTCCGGTATCCCCGGATCAATGGATGAGAGTTCGGGCGGCTGCTCGTGCAGAATCGCCGCACTAATTTCGGCGTCGCTGGCGCGCGCGAAAGCTCGCTCGCCGCTCAACAACTCATAGAGCACGACGCCGAAACTGAAGATGTCTGTGCGCACGTCAATAGGCTGGGCACGGAGTTGTTCGGGCGACATGTAAGGCACCGTCCCGAGTACCATGCCAGGCGACGTCAGGATGCTCTTCGTTTCGGTTGCGTCCGACCCGACTAAAGTTGTGCTCGCGGCTTTCGCCAGGCCGAAGTCGAGGACTTTCACCTGGCCGCGGCCGTCGAGCATGATGTTTGAGGGCTTGATGTCGCGGTGGATGATGCCGCGCGCGTGCGCCTCGCTGAGCGCGTCCGCGACCTGCAGAGCGACGCTCAGCGACTCGTCAAGCGGAAGTCTCCCGCTCGCCACCCTGGCCTCAAGGGTCTCGCCCTCGACGTACTGCATGGCGATGTAGCACGGGTCGCTCTCTTCGTTAACTTCGTAGATGGCGCAGATGTTCGGGTGGTCGAGCGCGGCGGCCGCCTGCGCCTCGTGCAGCAGACGCCTGCGGGCCTCCTCGTCGCCGCTGCTGGCGGCGGGCAGTACTTTGAGGGCGACCCTGCGCTTCAGCTTCGAATCCTTGGCGAGATAAACCTTCCCCATGCCGCCCTCGCCCAGGACGCAGCGGACCTCGTAATGGTCCAAGATCTCGCCCGGTTTGAATTCCCGGCCGTCCGCCAGCACGTCAGCCGCGGCCACATAGGCAGGCGCATCAATGAAGTGGCCTTCCGTTTCGTGGGCGGAGAGGAGCTGCGCGACTTCCCTACGCAACGCTTCGTTCCCGCCGCAAGCCTCGTCGAGAAAGAACGAACGATCCCGAGGCGCTCTTTCGAGCGCGGCGTGAAAAAGGTCCTGGACCTGTTGCCATTGATCGCCGGTCGCCATGATCTGCCGTCCGCTACAGCGCCACCCCCGGAAGGTAATGAGAGGCGGCTGATTTCCGGCGTGAGAGCACCGCCTTCGGTCGGGTCCCGTTGACCGAAGGTACGCCCGCGCCGCTGGCTTTCATTCTCCTCCCTCCTACAAACTCATGCGTCAATTCCGTGGGAAACCTCTCACGTGGAAGGGAGAAAAAAGCGCAGGTGCGGGCACGGCCGGCCGAGCGCGATCACTCAATCTACGCCCATCTCCTTTTGCAGCCAGGCCCTGGCGAAAGTCCAGTCGCGCATGACCGTGCCGGGCGAGACCGAGAGCGCCTCTGCTGTTTCCTCGATGCTCAGCCCGCCGAAGAAACGCAGCTCCACGATTCGGCCCTTGCGCGGATCTATTTTCTCCAAACTTTTCAAGGCATCGTCGAGGGCCACCACGCTGGCCGACTGCTCTTGCGCGACCGCCGTGGCCTCATTCAGGGAGACGCGAATCGCGCCGCCGCCGCGCTTGGCGAAATTTCGCCGCCGCGCGAAATCAACCAGAATCTGGCGCATCAGCCGGGCGGCGATGCCGAAGAAGTGTGCTCGGTTTTCCCATTGAATCTGGCTTTGATCCACCAGCCGCAGATACGCCTCGTTGACCAGCCCGGAGGTCTGCAATGTGTGGCCGGGCCTTTCGTGGCGCAGGTACTGGTGTGCGAGACGCCGCAGCTCGTCATAGACCAGCGGCATGAGTTTGTCCGGCGCGCTGTTGTCGCCTGCGCCCCAATCCTTCAGCAGCCTGGTTACCTCGTGCGATGCGGGCGTCATCTAGCTCCGTTCTGAAAGAAGCCGGTCAAGGTATTGCGAGGCAGCGCGCCGCAGAGATCGTTCACCCGTCGTGTGGTGCGGGCTGCTGGACACCTTTAGAGGTTCCGGCCGCGATTCGCGCACTAGTAAGTGGGCACAGGATATCAGAACTCGCCTCTGGCACGCTAGCTTGTCCGCGGCGGGCGACTCCGCGAAAAAAGCGGAGGCCACAACAACCGAACGTCGGGCGACTGAGAAGCCGAAGCGACATTCCAAAACGACATTCCAACGCCCTCACAATTGAAAGGAGATTAGTCATGCCGAAACTTGAACGACGAAACCACCCCTACACGTCCGACTGGCGTGTGCGCTGCGTCGTATCGCTCGCGCTCGTCGCGCTGTGCCTCTGCGCGGCGCTCCCGGCCCGTGCCGACGTGGTCACCGACTGGAACTACATCACAACGACGACCGTGACAGGGTCGCCGCCGCAACAAGGGCGCGCCGCCGCCATCACCCACGCGGCCATCTTTGACGCCGTCAACGCCATTGACCAGCGCTACACGGTCTACGCCGTCAGCCCGCCCGTCACGCTGCCTGCCTCGCAGGAGGCGGCCGTCGCAGCCGCCGCCTACGGCGTCCTCGTCAGACTCTTCCCTGCGGCGAAGTCTTCCCTCGACGCGCAGTACGCCGCCTCGCTCGCACAGATTCCTGACGGCGACGCCAAACAGAACGGCATCGCTGTGGGCGAGTTCGTCGCAGCCGAGATGGTAGCCCTACGCAGTTCCGACGGCTCCGCGCAAGTGCCATACGCGCCGCTGCCAACCGGCCTCGGCATCTGGCGACAGACCCCCCTCACGTCTACGCCATCCCTCTACTGGTGGGGCAATGTCACGCCCTTCGTCCTTGAAAGCGCCACGCAGTTTCATGTTCCGCCTCCGCCTGAGTTGACGAGCGCCGAGTACGCGGCTGATGTTAACGAGGTCAAGTTGTACGGCCGGGCCAGCGGCAGCCTGCGCACGCTCGACCAGACCGAACTGGCGCGCTTCTGGGCCGAGAGCGGGGTCTTGCAGTGGAACCGCATCGCCCGCGGGATGGCAGCCGAGCGGCAGACCACACTCGCCGAGAACGCGCGACTGTTCGCCCTGCTCAACATGGCCTTCTCGGACTCCCAAGTCGTTGTCTTCGAGACCAAGTACCGTTTTCTCTTCTGGCGGCCCATACACGCCATACGCGAGAACGACGGTGCCACGCAGTATGACGACGGCAACCCCAACACCACGCCCGACCCGACCTTCACGCCGTTGATCACGATGCCGAACCACCCGGAGTATCTCTCCGGCCACTGCATCTCTAGTTCGGCGGCGGCCGAGGTGCTGACGCAATTCTTCGGGCCGAACGTCGGCTTCAACGCTACCAACCCGACGATGCCCGGCGTCGTTCGCTCCTTTAGTAGCTTCTGGGACGCCGCCCGCGAGGTGGTGGACGCGCGCGTTTTCGGCGGCATCCACTTCCGCCGCTCATGCACCATCTCTAACGAGGTCGGCCGCAAGATCGGCAAGTTCGCCGTCAAGAACCGCCTGCTGCCGCTAAGCGGTAACTAGCGGATGAGGAGAGGAGCGCCCGCCAACATCTGGGCGGCCATCAACTGGCCGCCCAGACTCAGAACGAGGTCTTCAAAAGAGATCCGCCACCTTTAGAGGTTCCGGCCGCGATTCGCGCACTAGTAAGTAGAGTAAGCGGATTACGGAACTCGCCCCCGGCGCCCGGCCCGACGAGTGACCGGACTCCGTAAAGAGCTGGAGGTTTATATGAGAAACAGAAGAGATTACGCGCGATGTTCATTCGTTCTGATTCTGGCGGCGGTTGGCCTGATCCTCGGCATGAACCCTTTTGCGGCTTCGTCAGGACTGGCCCATGCACAAGTGGCCGCCCCGAGCTGGAGCTTTACCGGGAGCCTCAACACGCCGCGCTACGGTCACACAGCGACCCTACTGCCTAACGGGAAGGTACTTGTCGCAGGGGGAGGAGGTGGTTATACGGCGGAAGGCGGTTATTCCATTACCAACACTGCGGAGCTATACGACCCTGCCACTGGAACCTGGAGCGTAACTGGCAGCCTCAACGTGCTTCGTTGGTTTCATACGGCGACTCTGCTCCCCAACGGCCAGGTCCTGGTAGTCGGAGGCATTGTTGACAACTCTCCTACTAACACTGCGGAGTTATACGACCCGGCGACAGGAACGTGGAGACTAACGGGCAATCTCAACGCACCCCGCGCATGGCACACGGCGACGCTGCTCCAAAACGGCAAGGTGCTCGTCGCAGGGGGGAGCACCGGTTATTATTCTATTACTGACACGACAGAGCTATACGACCCGGCGACAGGAGCATGGAGCGCCGCTGAGACCCTCCACACGACACGCTTTTTACACACGGCGACACTGCTCCAAGACGGCAAGGTACTCGTCGCGGGAGGGTGTTTTGACGGGGATTGTGATATTGCCCTGAACAGCGCCGAATTATACGACCCAAACGTAGGGGGCTGGAGCCTCACCGCCAACCCCAACGCAATGCGCGAAAGCCACACGGCGACGCTGTTATCCAACGGTCAGGTTCTTCTGGCCGGAGGCGGGCGGCAATCTCATAATCTTCATACTAACGAGCTATACAATCCGGCCACAGGAAGATGGAGCTTTACAGACAGCCTCAGCCGACGTGCCGACCACACGGCGACGCTACTGCCCAACGGCCAGGTCCTGGTCGCGGGAGGTAGTAACTATGGTTTAAGTAATAACCCCGCCGATAACACCCTCAGCAGCGCGGCTCTTTATGACCCCGCCACGGGCCATTGGAGCGCGACCGCCAGCCTCAACGCGGCGCGATACTTTCACACCGCGACGCTGCTCCAAAACGGGAAGGTGCTGGTTGTCGGAGGCTACGACGGAAGGTCTGCTCCCACCACTGTCTTTCTTCGGAGCGCCGAGTTGTACGACTCCGGCGCCAGTTCCTTTACCAACCCGATAGACGACCCGCAGTTCTTCATCCGCCAGCAGTACCTGGATTTCTTAGGCCGCGAGCCGGACCCCATAGGCTTCCAGGGCTGGCAGGACATCCTCCGTAACTGCGCGCAGGGAGACACGCGCTGTGACCGCATCGAAGTCTCTTCGGCCTTCTTCCGCTCGGCGGAGTTTCAGGACCGCGGCTATTTCATCTACCGCTTCTACTCCACGTTTGGGCGCATCCCACATTACTCGGAGTTCATGCCTGATCTGGCGAAGGTCAGCGGATTCTTAACACCAGAGCAGTTGGAGGCGAACAAAGCGGCCTTCGTTAATGAATTCATAACGAGGCCGGAGTTCAAAAATAAGTTTGACTCGTTGACCGACCCCACGGCCTACGTTGATGCCCTGTTGCAGACCGCAGGGCTCTCGAACCATCCGACCAGAAACACCTGGGTCGCGGGGCTGACGAATGGGACGACGACGCGCGCGCAGGTCTTACGTGCACTGGTCGAAAGCGCCGAGGTTTACTTCCTGAAGTACAACGAGGCGTTCGTCGTGATGGAATACTTCGGCTACCTCCGTCGTGATCCGGACATCCTCTATCTCGAATGGATCAAGACGATGAACGGGAACGGTGGGGATTATCGCGTGATGATCAACGGGTTCATGAATTCCGTCGAGTACCGTAAACGCTTCGGGCCGTAAGAATCAATGGCCCGCCGCGGCGAAATGTTTATGAGTGATAATCGCAGTCGCGCCGGTTCTCCAATCAAGCGAGCACGACGGCCCTTAGGTCCAATAGGTGCGATCCAACGAGCGGTAGCCGACCGCTTCGGCGACGTGGCTCGTGCGTATCTCATCCTCGCCTTCAAGGTCCGCAATCGTGCGACTCACTTTTAAGATGCGGTCATACGCCCGTGCCGACAATCCCAGACGCGCCATTGCGGACTCAAGCATTCGCTCGCTCTCCATATCAATCCGGCAATACCGGCGAATCAGGCGCGGCGACATCTGCGCGTTCGAGAAGATGCCCTCCGCTCTCAGACGCTCGCGCTGACGCTCGCGAGCGCTGATGACGCGCTCGCGTATCTGCGCGGACGATTCAGGCTCGGGGCCCGCGCCGCTGCCGGTCAGTTCCTTGAAGCGCACGGCGGGGACATCTATGTGGATGTCTATGCGGTCCAAGAGCGGTCCACTGATGCGCCCGACGTAACGCTGAATCTGCAATGGCGTGCAGCGACACTCTCTGGTCGGGTCGTTCCAGAACCCACAGGGGCAGGGGTTCATGGCCGCCGCGAGCATGAATGAGGCCGGGAACGTGAGCGACATCGCAGCGCGACTGATCGTCACACGCTGGTCTTCGAGCGGCTGACGCAGGACCTCCAGAACACTCCGGTCAAACTCCGGCAGCTCGTCCAAAAAGAGCACGCCATGATGTGCGAGCGAGACTTCGCCGGGGCGCGGTATTGCTCCACCGCCGATCAGCCCGGCGTCCGAGATGGTGTGATGAGGCGAGCGAAAAGGTCTTTCGGTGACGAGCCCTCTGCGCCCCGTGAGCCCTGCAACGGAATGAATCTTCGTCAGCTCCAACGCGGCCTCGAATTCGAGCGGAGGCAAAATGGTCGGAAGCCGCTTGGCGATCATCGTCTTGCCAGAGCCGGGCGGGCCGATGAGGAGGATGTTGTGCGAGCCAGCGCTGGCGACTTCCAGTGCGCGCTTGGCCGCGAACTGCCCGCGCACCTCTCTAAAGTCAACCGCGTAGTGGTCGGAAGCCTTGAGAACTTCGGACGGGGCGACGCTGAGGGGAGCGGGCGGCGACGCGGAGCGTAATTGCGCGATTAAGTCCACGGCGCCGCGCAGGTCCTGGACCGCGTACACATCAACGCCCGTGACCACTGCCGCTTCACGAGCGTTCTCTTCGGGCAGGAGCAGGTGTTTGATCGAAGACTCGCGCGCGCGAATGGCTATGGGGAGCGCGCCGCGGATGGCGCGCACGCGCCCGTCCAGCGATAGCTCGCCGACCGAGATCGTGTCCGTCAGATCGCCTGCGTCCCCCAGGTCGCCGTTGGCGCCGAGGATTCCGAGCGCAATCGGCAGGTCAAAACTCGCGCCCTCTTTGCGCACGTCCGCCGGGGCCAGATTAATCGTCGTCTTGTGAAACGGGAAGAAGAAGCCGCAATTTGAGATCGCGGCGCGGATGCGCTCACGCGACTCGCGCACGGCGGCGTCCGGCAGACCGACGATTGTGACCGAAGGCTGGGGGTCGGACTCACCCCGCGCTGGCGTCAGATCAACTTCGATGTCAACGAGGTCCGCGTCAATGCCATAGACCGCCGCTGATTGCGTGCGAAAGAGCATGGTGAGATTGCTCCTTTAATGAGAGAGGAAGAGAAAGAGAGGCGCGCGGTGGTGGCGAGGGTGGACGCGCAAGCCCCAGTCTAAAAGAAGCGAGCGCGCTTTCCGTGAAGGTGGATGAAAGCGCGCTCGGTACTACTTGAGCATTCAATTTAAGTCGAACGCTTTTTCAAATTTATCTGCCGCTGCGGCGGCGCGTTGAAGATGCCGGAGCAGGTTTCGGCATCTTGACTTCCTGCCCTGCCTGAAATTCTGAATTGATTCCGACGCCATTCATCTTCGCCACTTCTTCCGCCGAAACATTGTGGATCGTAGCGAGGCGTGCAGGCGTATCGCCAGCGCGGGCCTTGACCTTCATCAAGCTAGGCATCGCAGGCGTGGAACCGGCACGAGGCACATAGATAACGTCCTTCGTCAGGTTCTGGACCGGCGCGTCGCGCTTCTCAATCGGAATGCCCTTCAGGGCGACGACGAACTGATTCGCTTTGCCCGGAGGGATACGAACGTTATAAGCCTCGCCGCGCGGCGTGGTGTCGCGTTTCAACTCCGGGTTGAGCATGCGAATGTAATCAGCGCTCACGTTCGTGGTCTGCGCGATCAGGTGCAGGCTCGTCGCCGATGGAACCTGGACGACATCATAAGAGAGCGGCGCGTCGGGGCGAATACTGTGGAAGCCGTACTTCTCGCGATTCTTTGCGATCAAGATAGCCGCCATGATGTTCGGCACGTAGTTGCGCGTCTCCTGCGCGATGTAGGGATAAATCTTCCAGAAGCTTCTGGAGCCCGCGCGAGCGATGGCGCGGTCAATGTTGCCCTGGCCTGTGTTGTAGGCGGCCATCGCGAGTTCCCAGTTGCCGAAGTGATTGTAGAGGTCCTTGAGGTAACGTGCGGAGGCGCGCGTCGCTTTCTCAAAACCTTTACGCTCGTCAACCCAGGCGGTCTGACGCAAGCCGTAGGTCGAGCCTGTGCCGGGGATGAACTGCCAGAGCCCGCAGGCCGACGCCCAGGAGCAGACGAGCGGACGCCATGCGCTCTCGATCTGTCCGAGCCAGGTGATATCTTCGGGCACGCCCTCTTCACGGAAAATCCTGCGCGCCATCTGCATGAACTGCCCCGAGCGGCGCAGGCCAGTTTCCATCGTCGAGCGCCCGCGTCCCTGGTAGTAGTTAATGTATCCCTGGATGAGCGGATTGGTTTCAAACGGGAAGTCGAGAGAGTTCTTGGCGATCTCCATCTCGGCCAGTTTGCCAGGATCAACGTCGTTCGTCTCTTCGGGCGTCAGGACCAGCTTGCTCAACTCGTCAAGCGGCGACGGCTCGAACTTCTGCTGCTTGAAGCCGGGCTCCTGCGGCTCGTTCTTCTCTTCCTGATATTGTCCGGTGAAGTTGACCTTCTGCGCCTGCGCTAACTCGACGCGCGGCGACCCCTGCTGCTGCTGCGGGACTTCCAGGCGATAAATTCTTTCGACGAGCTCGACGTAGTAAGTTTGAAGACGCTGGTTGCCGCGCACGTCCATCCCGGATTCGAGGATGGCATCCACGGCTTTATCGAACTTCTGCCGCGCCTGATCCAACTCCCTGGCTTTCAGGTGCAGCTCTGCCTCTTTGAAATAGGCTTCCGACTGAGTGATGAGCTGTGTGACGCGCGCGTCCATCTTCTCGATCTCCGTGGGGATCGAGCGAGCGCTTGAGCCGAGTCCGCTTTGGGCGTAAATGTTTGAAGCCGAAAAAGTGAGCGCCAATAAGATTGCGGCGCTAACGATAAGACGGGGGAAGCTCGTTTTCATCAATCGTCGTTCTCCTTTTACGAGGACTATAGGGCGAATCCACGACGGCGACTTCTCCCCGAAGAGAGTCGCACGAGCGGCATCCACGATAAAAAAACGCGAGGGCTGAATAAAAGTTCCTTTTTGAACTGGCTCCGCGCAGGTGGGCTACCAGAAGAGCCAGCAGGCTGCGAAGATTATCACACGCTTTCCAGCAGTGTCAAACAATCCTCAATATAAATAGAGGGCGAAACGGTGTGTTTTTCCACTTAAAACCGCCTCGCCGAGCTTAATAAAGATGCTCCCTGAGAGCGGTGGGTTGCGCCCAAAGGGAAAGAATTTTGGCGAGATTTAATTGTTGAAATAGTTAGGAAAAGCCCATCAAATTGGGGCGCGATAATCAGCCCGCGAGAGCGGGCGATAGCATTAATATTTAGCCCATGAAATGGGCGACCGTTTAAAGCCCAGGGCGTCAGCCCTGGGTAACAGGCAGGAAGAGATACGGAAGCCCATGCGAATGGGCGACAGTCTAAAGCCCAGGGCGTGAGCCATTAGTATCTACACAAGTATTGATAGATGTTTGGGAATCATTGAACTATCTCGAAAACCTGCAAAAATCTTAGGAAAAACGGATCGAACAAATTCAGGTCTGATCTTTGCTGCGCTCTGGTCACTTTCCCAAGTAGTCAGAAATCCTAAGAAAAATGGAGGTTTCTGACTTGTGTAGATACTAATGGCGTCAGCCCTGGGTCACAGCGCCGATTTGAAATGCAAGCCCATGAAATGGGCGACAGCCCGTGAACGCCCGCATGCAATTTAAGGGCTGTCGCCCATTTCATGGGCTTTGATATTTCTTCCTGCTGGTGACCCAGGGCTTGCGCCCTTATCATTACCCACATTTTTCATTTATGGGGCTGTGGGTTGGTTTTGCTGAGCATAAGTCCTTTGTTTGTAACAAAGCATGAGAGACTGCCTCTAAAGATCATGAGCCCCTATGCTCCTTTTAACTCCCACACTTGTTAAGTTTACAGAGATGTGGGTAATGATAAGGGCTTGCGCCCTGGGCTTTATGCCGTCGCCCGCATTCGCGGGCTAAATAGATGCTGTCGCCCGCTCTTGCGGGCTAATTCCGAGTTTCAGGCGCGTTTGAGCGCCTGCCGCGCGCTTCTCGGTACGGCTGCCTGCGGCATCCGCGTCGGGCGAGTGCCGGCAACGGCGGGCGGGACGACCCTTTCTTTCAGCGCCTCGCGGAAGACCTGGCGGACGTTATCCACGAAGACGAAGCGTATGTCTTTGAAAGGCTCTTTCGGCACTTCGTCCATGTCGCGCCGGTTCAGTTGGGGCAGGATGATGGTCGAAACCCTGGCGCGGCGCGCCGCCAGCACCTTTTCCTTGACCCCGCCGATGGGGAGCACGTTCCCGCGCAGCGTGATCTCGCCCGTCATGGCGACGTCTTTGCGGACCGGGCGTTGCGAAAGCGCAGAGACCATCGCGGTCGCCAGGGTGATGCCAGCCGACGGCCCGTCCTTCGGAATCGCGCCCTCTGGAATATGTATGTGCAGGTCGTAGTTGCTGAAGTCCTCCTCGTTGATCTCCAACTCTTTGGCGCGCGATTTGGCGTAAGAGTAGGCTGCCTGCGCCGACTCGCGCATGACTTCGCCGAGTTGGCCCGTGAGGACCAGATTTCCCTTGCCCTTCATTCTCAGGGCCTCTATGAAAAGGATGTCGCCCCCGACGGCCGTCCACGCGAGGCCAGTGGCCACACCGATCTGGTCCTTCTTCAGGACCTCGTCCGGCATGACCTTCGGCGCGCCCAGGAACTCGTGCAGGTTCTTGAGAGAGACGCGCACCGTCTCCTTCTGGCCTTCGGCGATGCGGCGCGCGACTTTGCGGCAGATCCTGCCGATCTCTCGCTCCAACTGACGCAAGCCCGCTTCCTGCGTGTACTGCTGGATGATCGCCAGGAGCGCCGTCTTTGAAATGTGCAGGTCGCGCGCCGTGACGCCGTTCTCCTCTAACTGCTTCGGCAGCAGGTGCCGGCGCGCGATCTCGCGCTTCTCTTCCTCCGTGTAGCCGGCGAGGCGAATCACCTCCATGCGGTCGCGCAGGGCTGGCTGGATGGTGTCGAGCACATTGGCCGTCGTCATGAACATCACGTTCGAGAGGTCGAAGGTGACGCCCAGATAGTTGTCGCGGAAATTGTTGTTCTGCTCCGGGTCCAGGACTTCCAGGAGCGCGGACGAAGGGTCGCCGCGAAAGTCCGCGCCGACCTTGTCAATCTCGTCGAGCATGATCAGCGGGTTGTTCGTGCCGCCCTGCTGCACGGCCTGAATGATTCGGCCGGGCATCGCGCCGACATAAGTTCGGCGGTGGCCGCGTATTTCCGCCTCGTCGTGGACTCCGCCCAGGGAGAGGCGCACGAACTTGCGGTCGAGGGCGCGCGCAATCGAGCGCCCGAGGCTGGTCTTGCCGACGCCGGGTGGTCCAACCAGACAGAGGATAGAGCCTTTCGGCTTCTCCTTGAGCTTGCGGACGGCCAGAGCTTCGACGATGCGCTCTTTGACCTTCTCCAGCCCGTAATGGTCCTCGTCCAGGATGCGCTGGGCTTTGATCAAATCGAGATTATCTTTCGACGCCTTCGACCAGGGGAGATCGGTCATAATCTCCATCCAGTTACGAAGCGTCGCTGTTTCGGCCGCGTCCGGGTGCATGCGTTCGAGCTTTTTCAGCTGCCTGAGAGTCTCTTCCTCGGCGGCCTTAGGCATCTTCGCGGCCTCGACCTTTTCGCGCAACTGCGCGATCTCCTCGGCCAGTTCGTTGCCTTCGCCAAGCTCGGACTGAATCGCCTTCAGCTGCTGGCGCAAATAGAACTCACGCTGCGAGCGGTCAATGTCGGCGCGCGCCTGCGTGTTAATCTCCTGCTGGACCGTGAGGACTTCAATCTCTTTGTTGAGAAGCTCGTTGACGCGCCTGAGGCGCGCGGTCGTGTCAGCGATGTCTAAGACGCTCTGCGCGTCTTCGACCTTCAGCTCCAGGTTGGACGCGGATAAATCCGCCAGGCGGCCCGCATCGTCGAGGTTGGCGATGATCGCCATCACTTCCGGCGAGATGTTCTTACCGAGGTTCGCGGCCTTCTCCATCGAAGCGCGCACGTTGCGAATCAGGGCTTCGACTTCGAGCGAGCGTTCCGGCGCGCTCGTCTCCTGAATCACGTGGAGCCGCGCGCGCAGGTATTCGCCGCCGGCTTCGACCGACTCGATCTGGGCGCGCGCCAGCCCCTGCACGAGAATGCGTATGCGGCCGTCGGGCAGCTTCAACATACGCATGATGACGGCGACGGTGCCTATCTGGTAGAGGTCTTCCCCGGTCGGCTCCTCCTTGTCCAGATCGCGCTGTGAGGCGAGCAGGATCATGCGATTCTCGCCCAGCGCCTCGTCAACCGCGCGGATAGATTTTTCGCGCGAGACGAAAAGAGGCACGATCATGAAAGGGTAGATGACGATATCCCTGAGCGGCAGCATGGGCAGCTCGTTCGGTATCTGCAACTGCTGCTCGCCGCCGTCAGCGATCTCCAAACTCTCCGGGATTTCCACATTATTAATTGACATAATTTTTGAAAGCAGAATCCAGGAGCCAGGAGTCAGAAGTCAGAAGAAAAGAAAGATTAAAAGCGGCTCTCCGCCTTACCCCTTCTGGATTCTGACTCCTGGCTCCTGTCTCCTGCTTTTCATTCCGGCTTCTCGTTCTCTTTGATTGGCACCTTAAATTCCGCCCCGCGGCGGTCTTTTCTTTTCGGCAGCTGAATGACCAGCACGCCGTTCGTTAGTTCGGCGGTCGCTTCCTTGACGTCTATAGTCCAGCGGAGCGGCAGGACGCGGCTGAAATGGCCGTAGCTGCGCTCCGAACAGAGGTGCGAGACGAGCGGGCGGCGCGAGGCGCGCTTCTTCTTCTCGCCGCAGACGCGCAAGTGCGTGTTCGTCAGCCCGACTTTAATGTGCGAGGCGGCCACGCCCGGCAACTCGACGCGCACTATGATCTCATTTTTCGTCTCGCACAAATCCACAGGGGGCACCCAGGAGGCGCCCGCCACAGGGACTTCCGCCTCAGTCGCCTCGCGCAACGCGGCGTAGAGCCGCTCGACGCCGTCCCGCAGGCGCTCCAGCTCGATTCGTTTCAGTCCGACATGAGCCGCTTTAATCATTGGTTCGTAAATCGTAAATAGTAAATCGTAAATCTTCGAACGGTTTTCTTCCATTCACGATTTACGATTCACGATTCACGCCCTTTTCGCTGCCGCGCCGGCGCGGGCGCGCACCAGGTTCTTCAATTCGTGCATGAACTCCGAGACGTCTTCAAATTCGAGGTAAACGGAGGCGAAGCGGACGTAGGCCACCTTGTCCAGTTCCTTGAGGCGGCGCATGATCATCTCGCCGATCTTGCTCGTGGGCCGCTCGCGCTCCGACGATTCCTGCACATATTTTTCAATGGAATTGACGATGCCGTCCAGTTTCGCCGAAGGCACTGGCCGTTTTTCGCAGGCGCGCAAGAGTCCGGCCATCACCTTGCTGCGGTCGAAAGGCTCGCGCCGCCCGTCCTTCTTGACGACCATGTACGGGATTTCGTCAATGCGCTCGTAGGAGGTGAAGCGGCGCTCACATTTCAAGCACTCGCGGCGGCGGCGGATCGAATCGCCTTCGCGCGACTCCCTGGAGTCAACCACTTTGTCTTCGATGAAACCACAGAAAGGACATTTCATAAACAACTCCGTTGTTTAAGTCTGGAGTCTGGAGTCTCGGAGTCTGAAGTCCGGGGTCAAAAGCATTTCTCTTTCCTTTTGACTCCAGACTCCAGACTCCAGACTTCGGACTCATTCTTCAGGCTTGAGCCGGAGAGCGGCGGGCGTTCCCGTGAACTCTCCGGTCAAGACCTCTACGTCATCGCCTTTCGTGCAGCGCACGCTGGCGCGGATTCTTCGCCCCTCTTGAATCTTCTCCCTGACTTCGACTTCGCAAGTAACCGTCTCGCCGACAAAGACAGGCTGGTGATAACGAAAGTGCATCTCGGAGGCGAGGAAAGCCAGCATGCCCCCGATGTGTGTTGCGAGGCTGGCCGTCAATAATCCGGGCACGATGCGTCGCCCGAACTTTGTCTGCGCGGCGAACTGGTCGTCAACGTGAAAGGGATTCAGGTCGCCCGTCACCCCGACGAAGAGCGCGACATCACCGTCCGTAAAGGTCCGGCTCCAACGGTAGCGCATCCCGACCTCTATGCCGCCGAAAGTCTTTTCAACCTGAGCGCGCAGATCAGCCATCTTCAGTTTCCCTCACCCTCGCGAATCCCAAATCGCTTACGCTGACCGCATTGAGTTCGTTCGTAATAGGCTCGCTGCCGACGTCCACCTCGTCCTCCTCAATCGCATGTTCAATCTCTTCCGCAGTGGTCAGCTCTTGCAGGCGTTTGAAGCTGACGTCGCTGCGCAGGAAGTAGTAAAGTCCCCAGACCACCGCGGGCGCGAAAGCGACCAAATGCAGCATGATCGAGACCGCAGCCGCCTTGTTCGCATCCAGGCCGGGGTAATTTAAGAAGATGAGTCCGGCGGCCGTCGCGGCGTGAAATGCTCCGGCGGCGCCGCCCGGCGTCGGGACGAGCGAGCCGACGAGCGACCAGCCCATTACGAAAATGGTCTCGATGAGACCGAACCGCAGGCCGAACGCCCTAATCACGAGCAGGTTTGAGATGGTATTGACGGACCAGATGATGACTGTCCAGGCGATGGTGATGATCAACTCGCGCGGTTCTGCCAGGATTCTCAAGGCCGCCGCCAACTGCTCCAGCAGGTGCGTGATGGCGTGAGCCAGGCGATTTGGGACAAAGCGCCAGCGTTTGAATCTCACGTCGAGCCAGTGAATCGCGTTCTTCGAGCGCCGCTCGAACCAGACCAGCGCGGCCAATCCCGCCGCGGCGCTGAGCAGCAGGACGAGCCCTGCTGTGCGGACGCTCGCCAGTTGCGCTTCGTGCCCGGATGGGGCCGGGAACCATAAAAGATTAGTGGCGAAGAGGACGATGACGGCTACGATGTCGCAGAGCCGCTCGACCATAATCGAGACCCAGGAGCCGGCCGGCCTCACCTTGCGGTCGTAAAGCGGGAGGACGACGGGGCGGACCACCTCGCCCGCCCGCCCGAACAGAAAAACCGCGCCGAATCCGACGGTCGTCGCCGCAAACAGCGGTCGCAGTCCAGCTTCCGTGAGGGGGGCAAGTAGCGTTCGCCACCGGTACGCCCTCAGCAGGTATGTGATCGAGACCGTAATGACCCCGGCCGCAAGCAGACGCCAGTCCGCCGCGGCGACGCTGCGGCCCACTTCGGCCCAGTCCAGATTCCGCCCGAACCACCACAGAATCAGGGCAGTGAGCAGTAAAAGGAGGATGAATTTAAGGTGTTTACGCAAAGAATTATGGCTTCGACATTATGCCCGGCCCGCCGAGTCTCGATTGTGGCGCACGGTTTGTCCTGCGCCAAAGAGAAGCGACCACAATATCTTGGGCGGCGGCGCAAGGCTACAATAGTTTGGCGCGGGGGCGCAACTGGCGGCGCGGGCCCTGATTTCTTGGGCTCGGGCGCAGGGTGTGGGGTATAATCCGCTTCAGGTACCCCCGCTGCCCGGATACGGCTTAGTTGAAGTTTAAGAAGGAACTTTCGGTCTCTGACCGTCGTAATCTGCGCTTGACAGGGAGTTTTCCACCCTGTGCGGGGGGCGCTTCGATATAGGCGACCGGGATCGGAGAAGCAACAGGTGGGAGCTGCAAAGGTTTTGGCTACGGCGAGTGACGGAGCCGAGTTAGTCAGAAGATGTCGCGCGGGCGACGGCGCGGCATGGGAAGAAATCGTCCAGACCTACTCGCGCCGCATCTACAATCTGGCTTACCGCTTCACCTCGCGCGCCGACGCAGCCGAAGATTTGACGCAGGAAGTTTTCATCCGCGTCTATCGTTCTTTGGATCAATACGACCCTAAGCAGGGCGATCTTCAAAACTGGCTGATGAGGCTGGCCCGTAATCTGGTTATTGACGATTACCGCCGCCGCCAGCGGACGCCGCACGACACGCAGGCGGACGACCTTGAAGACCACACCTACCATCTCCGCTCGGCGATCAATTCCGTGCAGAATGAGATGGAACGCCGCGAGCTTGGCGAACAGGTGCAGGCGGGCATTGATAAACTCTCCCCGGACCTGCGGACCTGCGTCATCCTCCGCGACATAGAGGAGTTGAGCTATCAAGAGATCGTTGATCTCTTGAAGATCCCTGAGGGGACCGTAAAATCGCGCATCAACCGGGGCCGCATCGAGCTCGCGAAGATCCTGCGGCGGATGCGCGTTGCGGCGATGACCAGCGCTTAGACAAAAGGGGCAGTTAAAATGAAAAATTAAAAGTTAAAAATGCAAAATGAAGAACGATGAGCGATCTTTTCAACGTCACTTTTGCATTTTGCATTTTTAATTTTTAATTAACTTAGGGGACAGGAACGAGAAGCTGATATGCTTTGCGCAGAATTTGAAGATCGGTTGACGGATTACCTGGACGGCTCACTCGAAGCCGAAGCGAACCGCGCGTTCGCCGAGCACGCGATGCGCTGTCCCGTCTGTCACGAGCTTTTAAGCGAAGTCAAGAACACCATGCAGGCCTGCGCCGTGGCTCAGGCGCCTCAACCTTCCCCCGAACTCGAAGCGCGAATTCTCTTGCAGACTGTGCCGGAAATGGCGATGACGTGCGGAGAGTTTGAGGAGTATCTCACGGACTACCTCGACGGGTTTTTACCAGCCCCCCTTTACCATCGCTGGGAACGCCACGCGGCCCTTTGCGAGCAATGCACGGAGCTGCCAGGCCAGGTCGTGCGCGCCATCGGCGCCTGCTACACGTACATCAACGAAGAGAAGCCTGTGCCCGTAGGTCTTCACGCGAAGATTTTGCAGGCCACGCTCGGCACCGTCGTTGCCGAAGAGGTGCGCGCCCCCTTTGCCGCACGCATCGCGGCGCGCCTCAGACTCTGGCTTGACCCGATCATGTCTCCACAGTTGGCGACGGTTGCGACCATGCTGCTCGTCTGCGTGCTCGTCCTGACCAGCACTGTCTCAGCCGACGGCTCGATCAGCGGCATGTACCGCGCGGGCATCCAACTGGCCGGGCGAGCTTACTCGGGCAGTTTGGAGACGGGCGTCAAACCTACTGTTGACCCGGACACTGTCCGGGGAATCAACGACGCGCTGCCCGCCGGCCTCACAATCAACGAACAAAAGTCGAAAAAGATAGAGCAGAAGTCAGGAAGCGCCGGGCAGACGTCTGGGCGCAATGGTCAGAAGTAGCTTGAATTTTCCTGGGGACAAGAGGGCGGCTGTGAGCGAAGTAATGAATTGCGCTTATCACTCAAAGAATCCTGCGGTTGTCGAATGCAACCGCTGCACTCGCGCGCTCTGTAGCGCGTGCGATCATCGCATCCGCGGCTTTCCTTATTGTCAGGATTGCATCGTCGCCGGCGTGGAGATTTTGCAGCAGCATTCGATCTCGAACGTGCTGCCCGTCCTGCGCCGCAACAACTCGCCGCTGATCGCCACCCTGCTCTCGTTCGTGCCCGGACTGGGCGCGGCCTACAACGGGCAAACCTCTAAAGCGATAGTTCATTTCAGCATCTTCGCGAGCTTCTTTCAGATGGCGATTGTCACCGACAGCGTCGAGTACGGATTGCCGCTTTTCGTGATGGGCTTTTTCGGGACGTGGCTCTTCTCCGCCGTTGACGCATATCGCACGGCGCAATTGCTGCGCGCGGGGCTAGCGCCAGACGCGGAGCAGGACGTTATCGCGCGCCGCCTGTACGGGAGCCCTCTCGCATGGGGCATCACGCTGGTGGTGCTCGGCACTATCTTTTTAATCCATTCGATCATCGGCATACGGCTTCCGATACGCCAGGTTCTCCCCGTGCTGCTGATCCTGCTCGGCGCATACATGCTCGGCGATTATCTCTTCCGCTACCGGAAACGCGGTCGCGCCCTGCTGGCGTTTGACGCGAACAGCCCGGCCCCGTCGGTGATCCCCGCTGACTCCGGAAGATTCCAGACGGGCGAGTTGGTCAAGCACGTCTCCGCCGCACGCAACGTCACGCCGCTGCCTTTCGAGCAGAGACCATGAGGAGCGTGAATCGTGAATAGAGGCAGCTGGTTTTGTCGATTTACGATTTACGATTCACGATTTACGCGCTATAGTTTCAGGGAGTTTGGAAGGGAAATAAAAACATGTCAGCTTTTCTCAAGACGGCGGGGCGATGGGGCGGAATTCTGACAATCATTGCGCTCGTCATAGTGCTCTTGCGCCAGCTCATCTCTCTCGTCAGTTTTTTCATGGTCGCCTTGAAAGCGATCATCTTTATCGCTTTCATCGGCCTGGTGCTGGTGATGATCATGCTCGTGCTCCGCGGACGCTCGCGCCGCCGCCGCGAGGCCGAAGACATTTAGAGACGCGGCCCCCCCACGTAGGGCAGAACTTTTTTGAAGGCTCACGCGCCGTCGAAAACGATTGACCGGCGCGTGAGTTTTTCGTTTCCGGCCTCAGACTTCAAATCTTTTCCCCTCCCTCTGCGGTTGCAATCTCGGCGCGCGTGTGATAGTTTGCGCGCTCTTAGCAGCAAATGATGGATTGTTTTTGCAGTTATTAATACCTCGTAAGCTTATTCCGTCCGCTGCGATCTACAAGCAGGTCCATAAAAAAAGACCCTAGAGTTTTTGTTTAGCATCAGTCGCCCTAGTCCGGCAGACTGTGCTTTTCACGGGCAGCCAAGCGCGGCTCTCTCTCTGTCTTTTGTACCGCGCAGAAGCTAGCTACAAGGAGCACATATAATGGTTAGAGACGACCGTCTTTACGCTTTTATCATCGCCCACACCTCGCGCTCGCGCGCCCGCATTCGTCGCATCACAGTACATAAACGCTGGCTCAAGTTTTCGGTCGTCCTGACCGTCGCCCTCTTCGGCGCGGCATCTTATGGCATTTACGGGCTGGTTCAGCGAGTCGGCCATTCGCCCGTCGAGCAGGAGAACGCGCGCCTGCGCGCCGAGAACGAGCGGCAGCGGCAACAGCTCAACAACCTGAACCACCGCGTCGAAGATGCTTCGCGCAGACTGGCAGAGATTTCGGGCTCCGACCCTGAAGCGCAAGTGAAGCTTGACGGCGCGGGCGGCCCCGCGACCGACACGGCGACCGTGCTGGAGATCAAGACCCGTCAGCTTGAGCAGGGGCTGCACACTTATCAGACCTTTTTAAAGGTTCGCGCGGTGACGCCCTCATCCTGGCCCGTCGAAGGCAGACTGACGGACGGCTTCGGCGACCGGCGTAATCCCTTCGGCGGCTATTCTTCAGAATTTCACTCGGGCCAGGACATCGCAACGATCCACGGAAGCCCCGTCGTGGCCACGGCCAACGGGGTCGTCACCTTTGCCGGCTATCAAAACGGTTACGGCCAGACCATCGTCATAGATCATGGCGGCGGGCTGACCACACGCTACGGTCACCTCTCGCACATAGACGTCACGCTTGATCAGACCATCACGCGCGGCGAACAGATCGGACGCGTCGGCTCATCAGGCCGCTCCACCGGCCCACATCTCCACTACGAAATTCGCATCAACGACGAGCCGGTTGATCCCAGCCCCTACCTGCCTTGAATGTAAAAGTAGTGGTCAGTAGTCAGTGGTCAGTGGTCAGTTAAAACAGCCGTTCATAACTGACCACTGACTACTGACCACTTTTCTGCTAATATCCCTTCAAACCAAAATCGGTTTACATTTTAATCAAAGGAAGATTTAAAAGGATGCCCTCCAGACTCTCGCGTGTGGCAGCTTTCGTGCTCGCCGCCGCTCTGCTCATCGCATACGCTCCGTTTCGCGTCTTCGCAGATGAAGGGATGTTCCTGCCGGACGCCATCACCTCGCTTCCTCTGGATAAGCTCGCCAAGCGCGGTCTCAAGTTGAAGCCGACGGAGATCTACGATCCGAACGGCGTCAGCCTGAAAGACGCCGTGGTGATTGTCGGCGGCGGCACGGGCGAGTTCGTCTCCTCAGAAGGGCTGCTCCTGACGAATCATCACGTAGCTTTCGACGCCCTGGTCTCCGCTTCGAGTCCCGCGAACGACTACGGCACGCAAGGGTTCACGGCGAAGACGCGCGCCGAAGAGTTGCCGGCACGTGGCTACACCGTGACGATCACGCAGGACCTCAAAGACGTGACGAGCGAAGTTTTGAGCGGCATCACAGAGACGACGCCTGCGGCAGAGCGCGCCCGCGCGATTCAAACCAAGATTCGCACGCTGGAGGGGGCCGGCACGAACCCTGCGGAGGGCATTTCGGTGCGCGTGCTCCCGATGAACGACGGGCTCTCCTACTACAGGTTTACTTATCTCGTGCTGCCGGATGTGCGTATCGTTTACGCCCCGCCGAAGAACATAGGCTTTTTCGGCGGGGACCCGGACAATTTCGAGTGGCCGCGCCATTGTGGCGATTTCACTTTCATGCGCGCTTACGTCGGACCGGACGGCAAGCCCGCCGAATACTCCACGGCCAATGTCCCCTATAAGCCGAAGAAGTTTTTGTCGCTTTCGATGGGCGGGGTCAAAGAGGGCGATTTCATGATGGTCCTGGGTTATCCGGGTTCCACGCGCCGCTACCGCGAGAGCTATTCGGTCGCCTACAACCAGGACATAGCGATGCCCTTCCTCGTTGATCTCTACACCAACCAGATAGAGATGCTGAGGAACTTGGGGAAGAACGATCCGGCACAGCGCATCCGACTGCAAAGCACGATCTTCAGCCTGAGCAACGATCTGAAGAACTACGAAGGCTCTGTCGTCGCTATGCGGCGCGCCGGAATCGTCGAAAAGAAGCGCGCCGAAGAGGCAGCTTTTACGCGCTGGCTAAACGGTGATCCCGCGCGCAAGGCCAAGTACGGCGAAATCCTGCCCACGCTCGATAAGGCTTACCAGCAACTGACCGCGACCGCCCAGCGCGACCTGCTCGCGCAGCAGTTGTTCGGCGCAAGCGACCTGCTGGCGGTCGCTTCATTCGCGCAGCGCGTGGCGGCGGACAAAGAGAAGCCGGAGGCCGAACGCAATCCGGCGCTGGGCGCGGCTGGCATTCAGCGCGTGCGTGTGCAGCTCGCGGGCCTCGTCGCCGAGAGAAACCCGACGACCGAGCGTGAGTTTTTCACTTTCCTTTTGAGAAAAGCGGATGAGCTTCCGGCCTCGCAGAAGATAGATTTCGTCGAGAAGCGTTTCGGGAACCTTCAGGGCGAAGCGCGCCGCCGCGCCGAAGAGAATTTCGCGCGCGAGATAGTTGACAGCAAACGCTTCTCGACCGCCGAAGGACTCTCAAGCCTGCTTGATCTCACCACAGCCCAACTGCGCGAGCAGCACGAGCCGCTCGTGGACTTCGCCCTCGAACTCGGTCCGGAAGTGCAGCGCATCCAGGCCCAACAGCAAACTTTCAACGCGACGGTCCAGCGCTGGCGACCCCTTCTCGTTCAAGGCATGAGCGAGATGAAAACGACCAAGCTCTATCCGGACGCCAACCGCACGCTCCGTTTCACCTACGGCGAAGTCCGCGGCTACGTCCCGCGTGACGCGGCCATCTATCTTCCTTTCACGAGCCTCTCCGGCGTGATCGAGAAAGACACAGGGGAGGAGCCCTTCGACGTTCCCGAAAAGCTCAAGCAGCTTTACCGCGCGAAGGATTTCGGACCTTACGCGCTGGCAAACGGTTCGGACGTGCCCGTTGATTTCCTCTCGACCACGGACATCATCGGCGGCAATTCCGGCAGCCCCGTTCTCAACGGGCGCGGCGAGCAGGTCGGGATCGTTTTTGACGGCAACTACGAAGGGCTCGGCAACGACTTCTTCTACAACGCAGACAAGGGGCGGACCATCGCCGTTGACATCCGCTACGTGCTCTTTCTGACGGATAAGTTCGGCGGCGCGGGCTATATCCTGAAGGAGCTGGATATTAAAGGTATGCCCGCGACGCGGAGCGCTGCGGCTGGAAAAGCGGTGAAGAAGTGAAGACATAATCTAGCCAAAAGATTTGTTGGAAGCTACCGACCAGCACAGAGGCGCTGAATTGTTTGCAAGTAAAACAGTAACGACAGAATACTACTCAAGCCAAACTTTGCCTTGTGTTGCAAAATAGCTTGCGGTATATTATGCGCGCTTCACCACAGGTTTCACATAAGGTTCTTTGCCCTCGCTAACTTCACAACAGCGTAGAATCAGTTAAGTGCTGCTCTTCCTCCACGTATTTCTGCTCCCTCACACCATGGCGACCTGCTTTGGGACGCAGACATACAGTTTCGGAGACTGCGTCATTCCCTTCCAACCCTGGTAATTGGTCGCCAGACAGGAGGCCCAATGCCGACCATGCTGAAGAATTTAACAGAAAACAGACCTCTATTCAGAGCAATTCTGAGACTATGCCTAGTTGGTGTCTTGGCAGGGTATTTGATCGTAATATATCCCGCTCAAGCCACCAGCAGATTTACTTGTCCCCTAAGCATTAGTGGTACTGGTAGTACGACTTGGTTAAGCTGCGGAAGTTCTTCTGGTAATTTCTCATACACTTGCGACGACTCCGGCATTTGTAATGCCACCCCCGGTGCAGGTAATCAAGTTTTAGCAGACCAATTGTGTGCTGAGTATGCGGTATCGGGATGCCCGGAACCGCTAGACACAGATCCCGTAAATACCATTCCTTATATGCAGTGGTACTGACAATATAAGGGCAACTCGAACGAAATCTTCTTAATGTAAAACCGATGCAAGAAATCGGAAGTCGGCACAGGAAGCCAGCTAATTTTCAACCTTTCAGTCGTACAGTACTTTTCATGAAAAATCCTTTCTGCCGACATTTTTACATTCTCGAAGATTTCATTCGAGTTCGCGTGTGATCACCTGCTGACGATCAAGCTTCGTTCATCAAAGGATGATGTGCACCAGTCAGGATTGTGCTGTAATTATCATGCGCGCCGAATAGTCATCTTGGGGAGAATGATAATGAGACAACTTTTCTTACTTTTGATATTAATGATTTTGCCTGTTCCCTCTTACTATAGCCAATCTATTGAAACTAACCAGGACATAGAAGATATAGTTTTGCAGAAGCTTTTGTTGCTTACCGATCTTCAGACCCTTGAAGCAAAATCCGTGAAGCTTGATAAGCCCTTGGCACGTGCTGCGGCAAAAGCAGAAATTGCCGATGCTGCTTGGACGCTCAATGAGTCTTGGGCGAAGAAGCTATTGACTGAGGCTTACGAGATTACTTTTCCGACAGAGGAAGAACAAATCAATTTTCGGAGCAAACCTATTGGGACTCCACCTAAACTTCCAACAGCCTTAGATCGAGCAAGATTGAACGTGCGTAACCGAGCGCTGAGTATCGCAGGACGAGACAAAACCTTTGCTAATCAGTTGGTACAGTTAAGCGCGAGGAAATTAGGGAGATGGGAAGAACATCTCCAATATGCACATCTCGCTACAATAGCTATTAATGAAGGTGACAAAGAAGCTGCCCGTCAATATATTCTTCAGTCAATTGAAGCTGACCCCACCCAAATAGCTATTAGCTCTGCAATCATCGAACTAGCTGCGCAAGACCGTGCCGCAGCCGACGAAGTTATTGTTCAGTATATCGAGCGGTTACGCCCCGTGCCTCTGTCTCTTCGAAATGGGAGCGCCATGAGAATACACTACTTGCTGTATAGACTCATATTCCCTTTTAAAGAAGACCCGGAGGCCAGAGGTCGGCAAATCCCCTCCCCTGGTCCGGCTGTGATGAGAGCTTATGTCAGTTACATGATTGAAAGTTTAGGTCTCTTGGGGCAGCGAGACCCCGAAGCGTTAAGGGCTTCAAGAGGATTTCTGTTAACGGCGTGGCTGCCGCTTAAACAATATGCTCCTGAATTAACTGGAGCATTTCTGGAGGTAGAGAAACTCAGCAGAAGGCCCGGTGAGGATGCATCACTCCCGCGCGTAAGCCTTGAAGAGAGCTACAGAGAAAGATATGAAGAGCGCGTTCGGAAAAATCTCGACAACGGCAATCCGGACCCTCTATTCATTGAGTCGCTTATTAGCGAAGGGGATTTCGCTAAAGCCCGTAAAATGATCGACAAGCTCGCGGACGGACCGCAAAAGGCACAGTTTATTGAAAGGACTAATGCGAAGGAGGCGCTTAGCCTCGCCACAAAAGGCAATACTGTAGAAGCTGAGATATTAGCTGGACATTTGAGTACAGCGGTATACATTTTGGAAGTGTATCCGGTGATTATCAGTAAATGTGTCGAAAGGAAAGACCACTCATGCGCCACTGGTATAGTCTATCAAGCGATGAAACAACTAAAGCGTGCCGACACTGCGCCTTTAACGCCTCCTGCGGGTATATCAGCATCAGTGGTAGCTACGACCCAGGATTTTGATCCTGTATTAGCAAGCCTTGGCAAATTGGCGAAATCAGTTTTTCCTATTAATGAATTGCTAGCTCTGGAAGTTTTAGATGAAATGATCGTGGCCGCGAATCATAGTGAGATGGATACAGGACAGGGACGCACAGGATTCGATGTCGATGTGTTCAGGAAACTCGCGTCGAGCAACGAGACACGGACACGACAGGCTGCTGAAACTTTAAGTGATCCTTTACGACGTATTGTAGCTCTAGCGACGATCTATCAATGGAAGGCCAAAGAATTAGAAAAGAACACAAAGCCCAATACTCGAATGAAAAACAAGGCAAACTAAAGGTAATCGTTGACATCCGCTATGTGCTCTTTCTGACGGATAAGTTCGGCGGCGCGGGATATATCCTGAAGGAACTGGATATTAAGAATGCTCCGGCACTGCGAGCCGCCGGTTCCGGCAGTAAGTAGTCTGGAAGATATTGATTGCGCCCCTTTCCAAGAGGTGATATGGTTCGCCTCGCAATAACGTCTGCCTTACATTCGATGTTCCTCGCGGCTACTCAACTTCACAACTAACGGACAACTATGAATCTCTTTCTCAGAACGAAGGCTCTCAGGCACATGGCTCTGGCGTGCTCTCTGATTTTACTGTGCTCGGCGCGCGCATTTTCCTGGGGAGTTCAAGGCCATCAACTGGTCGCGCGAATCGCGACGCAGTTTCTGGACGACAAAGCAAAGGAGCAGATCATCTGGCTGCTGTTTGAGGATGTGAAGACTTATAGATACTTCTACACGCAGAACAGATGCTTCTCCGTGCTCGCAATCAGCGACAAAGCCGCGGGCGATAAAAGCAAGCTGAGCGGCAGCGACAGAGAGAAGTTTCTCCTCGAAGGGCTTTCATGTATAGCCACCTGGCCTGACCCTCCCTACGTTAAGTATCAGCGGAAATATACTGGCAACTGGCACTTCGTTGATATTCCCGTCACTCTTCGCCCTGGAGCAAAGCCCTTGCGTTATAGCTTCGATGCGCTGCGCGACTGTGTGCTGGATAACAGGTCGCGCGAACAAAACGGCGATTGCGCGTTTTTTGCCATTGAGCGCTTCCGGGCAATTTTAGCTAATGCTAAACAGAGCGACGACGACTACAGGGAGGAGTTGGCCGCACGCGCGGAGGCGCTCAAATTCGTCGTGCACATTATGGGCGACCTGCATCAGCCGCTACACTGCGCCACAGACAAAGACCTCGCCAGGAAGGACGACTTCGGTGATGCGGGCGGCAACGCGAAGATTGTCGTCTGGTTTGGAGAGACGACGTATCCCTTCGGCCTCTGGAATCTACATGCTGTCTGGGACGAAGGCATTTTGGATAAAACTCTCGGTCTGAGTGAGGAGGATAAGAAAGACCCCGACAAGGTTGATGCTAAAGAGACTGCTTATATCGCCGGTCTCCCGCTTCCACGAAAGGGGTCAAAAGAGCTGTCTCAGATGCAGGCCGGAGACATCTTCAAGTGGGCCAACGATTCCTATAATCTGGCAGTTGATCGCGCCTATGGGACGTTGCCGCCCATAGACAACACTTACCGCTACACTGTCAAAGACCCCAAGACCAAAAAGGACGTGGCCAAGGCCGGAGGCTATCGTTTGGACCTGCCATACTACCGTGCGAACAAGGAGACAGTGGACAAACAACTGATGCTGGGCGGGGTTCGGCTGGCGAGACTCCTTAACGAAGACCTCGGCGCAGCCGGTAAGAAATAGAAATCCGGCATCGCAAGCGGCAAACTTTTCCGCTTGACAGCTTTACAGCCTTTCGCTTAGTATTCGCCGTCGCGCTCGAAGGCAGGGCTTTTCCCATAAACTCGCCCCCGCTCGTTCGATTTGCAAGCATTACAGTATGAAGGTCAGTTTTTCCCCGTTTGTTTGTCTGTGCTGATGAGTGCGGTTTCCGTGCTTCATCACGCACAGGCTTTTTTGTTGGTTGTGTTACCGTTTTCGCGCCCCAAAAGAAGTGCGCGTCCGGCTCACAAGCATTAACCTCAAGTCGGCGCTGGAAGCCTCAAAAAGCTTTTCTCGCCTGTTTTATCGAATCGTTAGGAGGATTCGTTAGCTATGTCTAGAATAACCGGTAAGGTCAAGTGGTTTAACAACTCGAAGGGCTACGGCTTCATTGAGCAGCCTGGCTCCTCGGACATCTTCGTTCACTACAGCGCCATTCAGGGCGACGGCTTCAAGACCCTCGAAGAGGGACAGGAAGTCGAGTTTGAGGTCACGCAGGGACCCAAGGGCCCCCAGGCCGAAAAAGTGACCAAGATGTAAGTCTTGCTCCCCAGGCTTTCAAAGCAAAGCCACTGACCGCTTCCGGTCATGAGTCCGTGAAGCGCAAAGTAAGAAGGCGACAGCTTATCGGCTGTCGCCTTCTTTTTTGGACCTGTGGACGAAAAGCGTCGGAACCTTTCTTCCGACGCCTGAGTTCGTCATTCTCCCTTTGCTTTGAAGCTCACGCGCCCGCCTTCGACGTCAATCGAGAAGCGCACACGTTCGCAGCCCAGCCGCTCTTTCAAGTTGTCCGTCTTCGTCGCCACCAGATGGTGAAAGCGCGGAAACGAGAGATCGTCCGTCGGCTCGCCGCATTTCATCTTCGCCTCGATCAAGGCGTCGTAGAGCTGGCGAACGGTCGGCACATCCTTGTGCGCGTCGTCGCAAACAAACGTCTCGTGGCTCTCGGCGTGGATTACCTCGTCGCGCGCGGAAGCCCTGGCGGCGGCAGCCGCGTCGCGCCCTTCTTCGCGCCCCTGCATCGTGCGCCGCCAGAGTTCGCGGAAAGAGGTGTAGCGCGCCGTCAGCGAGTTGTAGAGATAGCGTTGGGCGTAACTGAGGGTGCGGTCGTCGCCCAGACGCTTGAGCATTGTTTCCACGCGGCTCTTCGTGTCATAGGGCGGACGCTTGGCCGCGCCGTTGAAATAGATGTCGAACTCTATCTTGAGCCGCCGGATGTCCTCATCCAGACGCTTGAGCTGCTCGTCAATTGTCGGTTGTTTATCAACCTCTGCGCTGCCACGTTTTGCTCTTTGCCTGGCTTGTAGCTCCCGGGCCTGGCGCGCGTGTTTGTTGTCACGAATAGCCACTTTAGAACTTCTCCTTACCGGCCGCGAGTCGTGCGTTTCTAGCCCGCGCGCGGCTTCTAAATTCGAGTCTAGGCGTTTTGAAAGCAAAGTGTCAACAAAGATGTTTTGATAGGGCCAACACTCGCGAGCCCCCACCAGCCTCCCTGTTGATTCGATAAACCGGGAGATAATATGCTACGTTTGAGCGACCCCGCGCTCCCGTGGTTTGAACCTTATGCCTGAGCAGAAAAAAGTAAAAACAGTTCGTGCGCTCCCGTCCGTTGATGCGCTGCTGCGGACAGAGACGGCGCGCGCCCTACGCCTTTCCGTCGGGACGCAGCACCTGACGAGATTAGCGCGCGCCGTCACGGACCAGATGCGCGCGAGCCTCTTAGCAGAAGCTTCGACCAACAGTTCGGCCAACGGAGAGCGTTCGCGCGAGGCGCTGATGGCTGAAGCGACGCGAAGGCTTGAGCTTGCCTGCCGCCTTGAGGCGTCCGTTGGGTTGCGCCACGTCATCAACGCCAGCGGCGTCATCCTTCACACCAATCTCGGACGCGCGCCGCTCTCCGCACAGGCACGGCGCGCAATCATGGACGAGGCCGCGCGTTACTGCACGCTCGAATATAACGTGGAGACAGGAGAGCGTGGGCGGCGCGGCGCGCGCGTCGAGAGATTGCTTGCCGACCTGACCGGGGCCGAAGAGGCGCTCGTCGTCAACAACTGCGCCGCCGCAGCCCTGCTCGTCCTGAGCGTCTTTGCACAGGGCGGCGAGACGATTGTCTCGCGCGGCGAACTCGTAGAAATCGGCGGAGATTTTCGCGTGCCTGATGTGATGCTCAATTCCGGCACGCGCCTCGTCGAAGTCGGGACCACCAATCGCACACGTCTCGGCGACTACCGGCGGGCGATGACCGAGCAGACTCGCCTCCTGATGCGCGTGCACCCGTCAAACTATCGCATCGTCGGCTTCACGGCCACGCCCACGCTCGCTGACCTCGCTCGTCTGGCGCATGAAGCTGGATTGCTGCTTTACGAAGATGCAGGGTCCGGAGCGCTGCACGATCTAAACCGCTTCGGTCTCACGGGCGAGCCTGTGATCCGGGAATCCATACGGGACGGGGCGGACCTTGTCTCCTTCAGCGGAGACAAACTGCTCGGCTCGGCGCAGGCGGGTTTGATTGTCGGTCGCAGCAACCTCATCGAAAAACTGCGGAAGCATCCGCTCTATCGCGCGCTGCGTGCGGACAAACTCACGCTCGCCGCTCTTGAAGCCACGCTCGACGCTCACCGCCGGGAGGCTTTCGACGAAATCCCTGCGCTACACATGGTCGCGCTGACGAGTGAAGAGATAGAGAGGCGCGCCCTCTCTTTCACCTCGAAACTGCTGGAACAGGCCGCGCCGTCCGCGCTTCAGGTGGAACTGGTCCGCGGAGAATCTGCCATAGGGGGCGGCTCCGCGCCGACGACGCGACCGACGACAATTCTCGTCGCCCTGACGCACAGGGAGCTTTCGGCCGAGGCGCTGGGCAAACGTCTGCGACTCTCGTCGCCGCCCGTCATCGCGCGTATAGCGGATGACAGAGTCCTGCTCGATCTGAGAACCGTCGCGGATGACGAAGAGGCAGACCTGCTCGCAGCCCTGCTCGCCCTCACAACCTAAAAAAAGCTCTCCCCTCAACTTTCCTGAGCTTTTTTGCCAGAAATACTCTCTTTATTAAACAATGCCTTTCAGTGTATAATTCACTTGGCCCGATGCTTCGACTACCGGTCGAGGCATTTAATCTGAAAGACTCTGAAAATCCTTCCGGCCTCAAATCAGCTTGAAAGACAATCACTCTTCTCTCAAATCGTTAATAATCTCTCTGGCGTTGTCGCTGTGCGCTTCGGCCTCTGTCCTACTGCTCTGGGCGGTAGGGTTGCTGGACTTCGCCCAATCTCTATTCCTACTCTCCGGCGCGCCGGAGACGGCTCCCTCTGCCCCCCAATTCTGGCTGGGCGCCCTGATGATTCTTGCGGCCGGATTGAGCGCGGGTTTCAGCGTCGAGCGCGCTGGGGCCTGGCGCATCCTGCCTTTCATCTGCGGCGGTCTGGTGGTTTTAGCTGGCGCGAGTCTTCTCCTCTCACGCCTCTGGCAAATTGATATCGCATTTGCGCCGATGGCTCTGGCGGCACTGGCATCAGTTTTAATAGTTCAACTGAACCGCCTCTGGAAGATTGATCGGATATTGACGCGGAACCTCAGTCGCGCAGCCTCACAGGTCAACCGGATTGAAGGCGGTCCGTCGAACAGGCGTTTGATGAGCGGCCTGAAACTTCTTGAGACGGTCCTGCCTCTCGAAGAGGCCGTAATCTTTCAGCCGGACGAGAACGGGAAGCTCGCTCCAGCGGCGCGCCTGCGCTCCGTTTCCGGCAGCAACCTTGATCGCAACTCCGCCTGGCGCGAGGGAGTCAAGCTGTGCGAGCGCGCCGTCGAATCCGGCGAGATGGCGACGGCCAGTGCGCCACGCGTATCTGCGGACGAGAGCGGCGGCGCGCCTTCGAGCGTCGCCCTGCCGCTCCGGCATGAAGAGCGCCCGGTCGGCGCGCTCCTTGTTCGCCTGCGTGAAAGCTTCGATGAAAGTGATCGCCCGCTCCTGCTGGCCGTCAGCGCACAACTGGCGCGCAACTTTCAACGCGACGAGGCACGCAAAACGGAAAGGACGCGCGGCTTTCTGACAATGCTTTCGGCCAGGGCCGCCGAGAATCGTCTGGAGGCGTTCGGCATCATTAGCGGTCTGTTGACGGAGCAAAGGTTCGGAGCCAACGCCCTTTCGGAGGCATCGGACGGGCACGCTGTCGCCTACCTGGACGGAACGCTCGCCTACGTCAATCTTCCGATGCTGCGTGCGGCGCGGCTGATCGAAGCCGATTTGCCCTCATTCGACCTCTTCGGCCTGCTCGGCCGTTTTCGCGGGGGAGTCTTTGACGAACCCTCAATCGCCGTCCGCCGCGTGCTGCAAACCGGCGACGCTTACGAGCGCGAGCTGCATTTCCCGGACCGCAACAAAACGCTTGAGCTCCGCATAGCCCTGATTACGGAGCGCGGCGGTGACGCCCCTTCGGGCGCGCAACCGCTCTGCCTGGCCGTCACCGTGCGCGACGTGACGCGCATGAAGGAGTACGAGAAGCTGAAGAGCGACATGATCTCGCTCATGTCGCACGAACTGCGGACCCCTATAACGTCCATCAACGGCTTCGCCGAATTGCTCATGAACGATGAAGCCATCCCGGCGGAGTCGCGCGAGTTTCTCTCGATTATCAACAGCGAATCGCAGCGGCTCTCCAGGATGATCAACACCTTCCTGACGGTCACGCAGCTCGAAGCGGCGGACAAACAGGAGGTCCTGAAGATTCCGCTCAGGCTCGACGACGTCGTGCGCGAAACCCTGGCGAGCCTTCAGCCCGCCGCCAAGAAGAAGCGCATCCGGCTCGTCGAACAGCCTTCGCAGCGCCTGCCGCCCGTGGCCGCGGACAAGAGCCTCATCACGCAGGCGGTCACGAACCTGGTCGGCAACGCCATCAAGTACAGCCCCGAAAGGACCACCGTCACGGTCTCAACCCTGCTCGAAGCAGACGCCGTCCGGCTCTGCGTGGAAGACCGCGGCTTCGGCATTCCGCCCGAATCGGTTGACAGGGTCTGGGAGAAGTTCTACCGCGTGGCGCGCGACGGGCAGGAGAAGGATGAGGAATCAACCGGACTCGGACTGTCGTTCGTGCGCGAGGTCGTCGAGCAGCACGGCGGCGCCGTCGAACTGGAATCGGAAGTCGGGCGCGGCTCGAAATTCAGCTTCACTCTGCCCAGATTGTGAGCCGCGACCTGGAGCGAAATCACCACACCGCCCGAAGCCATTAAAAAGGAGACTTTGAGTATGTTCCCACGCAACTCGTTTCTTCGAGTCCTGCCCTTCGCCCTCATCGCGCTCGCGCTTCTTTCGAGCGCCTGTTCCAGCCGACAGAAAGGTCCGATCACGCGCCAGCAGGTCCTCGCTCTTTTAGAGGAGATAGACAATGCCGCGAAGAAGAGAGACGTCGAAGGCCTCGCCTCCCACTTCTCGCGCGACGCGCAGCTTAAGGTGACCATAGAGGGTTTCGGTCCGGGAGTGCAAACTCTTAACTTCAACCGCGAGCAGTATCTCGATTATTCAAAACAGGCGCTCGACGCCATGGATGCGTACGATTTCAAACGCGGGGAGACAGTCATCAACATAGACGCGGACGGGCAAACCGCATTCGTGGCCGACGAGTCCTTTGAAACGTTTACGATCAGGGGGCAGGTCATGCGCAGCACTGCGAGGAGCATGTCCACGCTCAAGTTGGAGGATGGCCGCCTGGTGATCACCGCAAGCGAAAGCCGCGCTCACGTCTCCACTGGCCCGACGCCATCCAAACAAGCGAGTTTCAGGTGACGCGATTGATCGTCCCCCGACAACTTTTCGCCCCGCAGAAACAGCGCTTTTTGTCCGAATGGAGCGTGGTTTCGTAGTCCACAGTGATCTCCTCATCGGGGCGTATGTCGCGCAGGGCGTAAAACTGTATGTGCCCGTAAAGAATCTTCATGAAGCTGTTGGGCTCGCACGAGTGGTTGATGTAGTGTGTGCCGTTGCCGCCGCGACTCCCGTCCAGACTCCAGCGCGAATCTATGGCGCAGATGCGCAGGATGCGCCGCTTTGATCGGCGCACGGCTTCGGCCGTCGTAATCCGCTCTCCGGCGTACTCGGCAAACTTTCTGCCGCGCTGGAAACGAACGGTGGCGAAACACCCTTTACCGTTGATGCTGGATTTTCTGATCGAGAGGCCGGGCGCCAGTTTCATCTTTAAGTCTGGAGTCTGGAGTCTGGAGTCTGAAGTCCAAAACCAAAAGCAGCGTTTGCCTTTGACTCCAGACTCCAGACTCCAGACTCGCTAGACTTATTTCAGGTGAAAGCTGCGGGCGATTGCGTCCGTTTGATTGCGGATCAGCTGAAGCTTGTCGCGCAGGCCCGTGAAACGGAGCGTGTAGACGGTGCGGTTGTCCGCTTGCAGGTAATAGATGCGTCCGGCCATCGCTTTACCGCCGCTCGTGTACTCGTAGGCGAAAGTCACGCCGTTAAGGCGCCCGGCGAACTTCTCCTCTTTGCCTTCGATGTAGCCCGTCTGGTAGCGCAGCTTCTGATCCTGATCGCGGCGCGAGAGGTCCGAAGCGGTCGTGCCCGCGTCCACGACCTCCTTGCGGATTTTCAAGTAGCCATCGTTGCGGTCGCCGTAGATGAACTCGGCGTGCTCGTGGAGGCTGTCCGGCTCCTGCGTGACGCGCCATCTTTCGGAAGGCAGTTCCAGACTGTAACCGGCGCTCGTGCTCGTGTAATCGTGCTGGGCCGAGGCCGCCACGGAACAGAGCGCGAAAGCGAAAGTAAAGGCAAGAAAAATAGTCAGGCGTCGCATCTTTAAAGCAAACTCCTCTTCAATATTGCTGGCTGAATGATAACGTTTATGGCTCTGAAGTGAAAGTTCATAAGCGCGGGAGAGCGCTGAAACCCGAGACTTTCAGATGCGCCCGTCAATCAATGAAGTTGTCCGCCACAGAGGCACCGCAGACACAGAGAAATGCAGAAGGCAGAAGGCAGACCAGGTAGCACTTCTTTGCTGCCTACTGCCTACTGCCTTCTTTCCTCCGTGTCTGCGGTGCCTCTGTGGCTAATTCATGTCGCAGACTGCTCAAGCGCGGCGCGTTGCGCCTGGACGAGTCGCCCGATGCCCTGGTTGGCGAGCGCGAGGAGTTGATCCATCTGTTCGCGAGTGAAGGGCGCGCCTTCGGCCGTGCCCTGCACCTCTATGAAGCGCCCGTCTCCCGTGCAGATGACGTTCATGTCCACCTCGGCGCGCGAATCTTCGTCGTATTTCAGGTCCAGGAGCGGCACGCCTTCGACGACGCCGACGCTGATGGCCGCGACCTCGCCCGTGAGCGGCGTGCGCTCGATCTTGCGTATTCGGACAAGGTGACGACAGGCCAGGCTGAAAGCGACGTAGGCGCCGGTGATGCTGGCGGTGCGCGTCCCTCCGTCTGCCTGAAGCACGTCGCAGTCGAGCGTGATGGTTCGTTCGCCGAGCAGCGCCGTGTTGACGACCGCCCGCAATGAGCGGCCGATGAGGCGCTGGATTTCGTGCGTCCGACCTGAAGGACCGCCGCGCCCTGTTTCGCGCTGCGTCCGCTGCAAGGTCGCGCGCGGGAGCATCGCATACTCGGCCGTGACCCAGCCCTGCCCGCGGTTCCTGAGAAACGGCGGCACCCGCTCTTCCACCGAAGCGGAACAGATAACGCGAGTCTCCCCCATCTCGATCAGCGCAGAGCCTTCGGCGTAAGGCAGAAAGCCGGGCGTAATCCGGACCGGGCGCAATTCATCCGCGAGACGTCCGTCAGTGCGTGCGTAGCTCATCGTGTCCCCAAACCTCTACGGCCTCCAGAACGGAAGGCGCGCTCCCTAAAAATCTCTCGGCGACGCGGCTGAAACGCTCTGCCGCGTCCGTGACGTAAAAGTGATCCAGATCATCGCACAGGTGGCGCTCGCGCGCACCACCTTCGGAAGCGCTCGGCGCGGCTAGTCCTTTCGCACTGAGCAGCGCCTCGACCTCGCGCGCCGTCGCCTCGCCCGAATCTATCAGGAGCACATCTTTCCCCATCGTCTCCTGAATCACGCGGCGCAGAATGGGATAGTGCGTGCAGCCAAGGACGAGCGCTCCCACGTCCTGGTCCTTAATATCCTGTAGATATTGCGCGGCCACGCTGCGCGCCACTTCCGTTTCGGCCCAGCCCTCCTCCGCGAGCGAGACGAAGAGCGGGCAGGCGCGCTCCCACACCCGTATGGAAGGCGCGAGGCGCGCAATCGCGTCGCGGTACGCATGGCTCTGAATAGTCGCTTCGGTCGCAATGACTCCGACGCTCGCGGCCCCGTTCTTTGCGGAAGCCTCGACCGCGGCCTCAGCGCCAGGCTCGATGACGCCGACGACGGAGATGCTCACGGCCCTGCGGATCGCTGGCAGGGCGAGCGCGGAGGCTGTGTTGCAGGCGACGACCAGCAACTTGATGCCGTGCGCCTCAAGAAAGCGCGAGTTCTCGATGGCGTAGCGCTCGACCGTCTGGAGCGACTTCGTCCCGTAGGGGACGCGCGCCGTGTCGCCCAGGTAAACAAAGTGCTCGTCGGGCAGGCGTTCGTGCAGGGCGCGATAGACGGTCAGCCCGCCGACGCCGCTATCGAATATTCCTATCGGAAGATCTTGATTCAAGCGGGAGGGTTTCGAATCCCTTAATGAATATGGTGGAGGCGCAGGGAATTGAACCCTGATCCAAGAGCCGCCGCCGCAGGCGTCTACATGCTTAGCCGCTTCTCTTTAGAGTTTCGCCCGCGGCAGAGTAAGTGAAGCGACGAAGACCTCTGCTGCAAGCTAGTCCGACTTTGTCTCGCTCGTCCTCACGGACCGAAAAGACGAGCCAGCTCATCTGAGTGACATCTCAGACCGCGCGCATGAGCAACTTGCGGCGAGACGCTCGGTGCTTAATTAGGCAGCGAGAGCCAATTCATTGTTATTGGCAGTTGTGTTTCCCAATGCTTTTTAACGAGCTGCAAAGAGTAAGCCCGGCATGCGTCCTGTCAACGATCATGGCCCCTGTCGAAGCCTGTCGCCCCCATGAGCGAATGTGTAGATTATACCAGTTTGCGCTATAATCCGCGAGACCGCTGAACGGCTCCACCCGCCGTCAATAATTTTATTCCTGCATGCTTGCATGTGCGTCCTGACGTAATTTAGTCCGCGTTCTCTGGCGTTTCTTCACCTACTCACTAAAGCTGATCCGGTCATGGACAGCAGGGTACAAAAAATCATCATCCTCATGGAAGCGAATCCTCGCCGCGCGCTATCGCTCCGCGAGATGGCCTTAACCGTCAATCTCTCAGTTCCACGCCTGAGGCTCCTGTTCAAAGCGGAGACGGGGATGTCGCCCACCCAACATTTCAAATGGCTCAAAATGCAGGAGGCGAAATCGCTTCTGGAAACCACGTTTCTCAACGTCAAACAGATTGCGGCCAATATCGGAATCAAGGACGTGAGCCATTTCGTGCGGGACTTTAAGAAGGCTTACGGCATGTCGCCCGCTCAATACAGGGAACGGCATTACAGCACATTCCGCCAAGTAGATCGCATAACAGACGCGCGAAACAGCTAATAGGCGAGCGTTTTGGCTAATAAATAGTCGTTTTGGCTAGGAGAATTCCTTTGACTCGCAAAACATCTTGCGGTAGCTTCCTGCTGTCGTTAGAGCTTTTGACAGTCCATATTAAGTAGATGGCTCTTAGTTCTGACCAAGTACTCGCGCCGCAAGGTCTCTTTTTCAATAGGAGTGGAAGATGAAAAGCTCAAGATGGATATATTTATTCTCATTCGCTGTCGCCGTTACTCTGGTGGGAATAGGCGGAAGTAGATTTTTCAACCGAACCTCGGCGCAACCTGCGCCGCTCCCAGAATGGATGGCTCAAACACAAGGCAAGCAGAATGTCATTGTTTGGAAACACAAGAACATACCCGTGAATGCGGTCAATTCCACCTTCAGACTTAACCTTCCGTTTTTCTCACCGGATATCGATTGGATTGTTGGCGTCAGGCCGATCAAAGAGGGTGAGCAAGAAAAGATGTATGCGTGCATTGTCACTTGGGAAGACGCGATTGATAAAGAAGGCAAAGGTTTAGGATTCAAGAATATGTCCAAGATATTCTTGAATATGTCCAAGATGGAAGATTACCCGCAGGAATCGGCAATTTTCGCTGACGGAGAGGCAAGTTTCGCCAACATTCTCAATGACAACCAGACGCTTGTAATTTACCTGCAAGCTGCGCCTTCGACAGATGTAATTGTCAGCCAAAACGGAAAAGAAGAGGTTCTTAAACTCTCGGAAGGGGGTTCCATTATTTTCAACGGCAAAAAAGAATCAGCGAAGTTCAAGGACACATCTCTTTTGCTTACTGAAATTCGTATCAGAAAAATCCAAAAAGAAGCGCTGAAAGCCGGTCACATTATGAAGATAGAAAGGAAGGATATGAACCAATGAAGAAATTGAGCCATCTAATTCTCTTTTTGTTGCTATTACTCGGTGGCTGGCTAAACAACGTTTCAGCACAAGGATGTTTCATGCAATCTTCTGTCGGGTCATGTGTTGGTGGTGAGTGCACCTGCTGGTCAGTAACTGCTACTTGTTCGCTGATAAGTTGTACCCAGTCGGGAGGACACTGTGACTACGGAGATGTGACTATTGTTTGGCAAACCGAAATGAGTTGCACTATCGGTTTTTTGATTGAGTAATTCCAGATAATCTAGTCAAAGCAGGGTAAAAAGGGAAAGCCTACTTCCAAAGCTTTCCCTTTTTCTTTACAGCGGCGGTAGAGTACTCGCGAACTTAGGGATAACACTCATCCCTGCGAAGGTTTTGATAGAGGATGGGACAATCACCAAGATATGGTTTGGCAGTTCGCCTAGTAAATCCGCTCTAATTAAGGATGTCGGAGAGGTAGAAAGACAATGATCAAAATACTCTCATTGAGTCTCGCCGCGATTTTGCTTCTTGCTGCTGGCAGTGTACCGAGCAATCTGAGGGCGAGCGTGCCGGATTCTCAAGAAATCCCAAAGGCGGCGACCGTCGAAATCGTTCTTCTTAAAGCACCCGGTATCAATGATGAGGGAAGTCGGTGGGAGATCGCTTACGAGTTTCGCATTATCAACCAGGCAGCCGAGTGGCAAGCATGGAAACAGGGAAAGTTCAAGGCCGGAAGCGGGGAACGAGTAGGCGAATTAATCAAAGAAGGCACCATCAAGGAAACGCTTCGATCCCCGGCGAATCGTAAGGTCGTTTTAAAGATCCCTTTTAGTCCTGAGATAATGGAGAGGTTGAGAAATCACCCGAGAGAGCGTGTCAAGACTACGCCGGGTCAAATAACTCCCGAAGAGATTAAGCTGTTAAAGGAGCAGGAAATGAAATTGCAGGTTTTCTTGTTCTACCCAGTTATCAATATCTATGACGCCAAGCTGAAGAGAAACTTCATAATTCCAGCGTCGCGGACATGGGCCTTCGAGGAATATCCCCAAGCTCGGTTTGAGATGACAGTGGAAATTAATGATGATGGTACTTACAGGGTGAAGTCATCCTTTCCTCCAAAGACGGGCGCTTCAAATTGAGGGGGTTGATCTCTGAATCATGATAAGAGCATTCAAAGCACTTTCAATCTCTTTTCTCCTCCCGCTTCTTGTTTCAACGGCTCTCTCACAGCAGCCTGATTCCCCTAACGAGAAAGAACTGAAGCTTCAAAGGGAGCGACTTCAGGCGACCTCGATGGTCAGGCAAAGCGCCGACGAGGCTACGCTGTGGGACAATAAGAAGGCGGCAGTTCAGGTTCTGACAGACGCAGCCGACCTACTTTGGGACGAAAACCCTGGTCAAGCGGCCAAGTGGCTGAAAAAAGCGTGGGAATTGATTGACCAGATTTCCGACTCACCCAAAGACGAAAAGCTGAAAGAATTTTTCACTCGCTCGGATCAGACAGACTTGCGCACCATCGTTCTCAGTGTGGCCCGCAGGCACGACCCGGAGTTGGCCGAAAAGTTCCTGAAGCAACTCTCTCAGAAGGAGCCGAATGAAAAGAAAGAGCGCGGCGCTTTTGATGATCGAACGCGACGGAGCGAGCAGCTATTGAGCATGGCCCAGCGGGTTTTGGATTCAAATCCTGAAGAGGCGTTCTCGCTGGCGGAAAGAAGTTTGGCGGACGGTCTTTCGTACACCCTCCAAAACATTTTGACAAGTCTGCGTAAAAAGAATGTGCCACTGGCAAATCGGCTCTTCGACCTGGCGCTTGCGAGATTCAGAAGTGGTCTGCCAGACCCTTCGGAAGCGCAGATACTGGCGGGCTATCTCTTTCAGTCCGGCATGACGTTTTCCGCGAATTCGGGCGGTCAAACTATCATGGTTCTGAATCCTGCGCAGCAGAATCTTCCCACAGTTGCGTCGAGCGAGCCTCAGAGGGCCAAGAGCTTCCTAACCGCTGTCTATGAACGACTGTTGACGCAGCCAGTCATACTTAATACTCCGGAGGGCAAACAGAGGGCGCAGCAGGTCCTGGTTCTGGGCAATCTCGTCGCGCGCCGGTATGCGGTGTTTGCGCCCGAGCTTGCCCAACCAGCACAAGGGTTTCTCGCCCAGTTGCAGCGTCAGATTATGCCCGATAACGAAAGCGGGTCTGTCAGCGGGTCATCACGGACCACTTCGGACGGCGGAGACACAGCGAAGCGTCTCACAAAAGAAGAAAGCTATGAAAAGAGAATCGCCGAGCTAGAAGAGAGCGCCGATAAAGAAAGCAACGCGATGTTTAGGAACGTTGCCTATGCTAAGGTGGCGTTGGCTACCAAACCGAGTGATTATGATCGTGCGGAACGCATTGCACAGAAAATCGACGAAAATGATTTGCGCACCGATACGATCTCTTTTGTAATTTACCGCGCCGCTCTATTCTTCCTTGAGAAGGCTGAAATCGAAAAGGCCGCCGAGCTTGCGCCACAGATTAGCGACGCCTTACGGCGCTCGGTGGTAAAGGTTGTCATCACGCAACGTCTGTTGTCATCTAAGTCCGACAAGAGCGAGCCGGGAGAGTTAATGCTGACTCAACAACGAGCCTTCGACTTGCTCAGTGACATTGATCGGGACCTTAAGAAAGAAGGGCCGTCGGCAAGCGCGGCTAAGATACTGTTAGCCAAAACGGCTGTCCTGGCAAAGCTGGATGCGGACCAGGCGTTGATCTCTCTTGAGAGCGGCGCGCAGATGATCAATAAGCTCGATAGCTTTGATTTGCGAGATGGTAGTGCCCCCAATCTGGAGCTTGGAATTTCCGAAATATCAGGAGCAACCATAGAGAGGCCGAAGCTCGGTTTTGATTTTCGCAGCGCGATTGATCCTCTGATTACGACGAACTTTGAGCAGGTCGCGGCGGTCGTTGAAAGATTTACAATGAAGGAAATACGCGGAATCGGACGTTTGGAAGTTGCCAAGCTGTACCTCAGAAAGAATAGCGTCCGCCCCCGGAAAGATTCTACCCACGCCGCCCGATAGCAAGAAATCAATCCTCATCCGTCCTTCACCCGGCATTCTGAGTTGCGTTATAATCTCCGCGAGAGCGAATGAGTCTTCCCTGATCGCTGCCGACTTGATTAAACCGGAGACGTGGCTTTCCCGCTGACGCCCCTATTTTGAAAAAGGACTTTCCATGGCTTCCAAACCCCTTAGCATCACAACTACGTCCGAGGGCAAAACAACTAAGTCCGAGCGCAAAAAGAGCGCGCCCCCGAAGCGCCGCCATTTCCTGCGCCGTTTCTGGGTTCCAGCCGTGATGCTTCTGGCTCTGGCCGCCGGGAGCCTGACCGGCATCATCGCCGCCTATCACCTGAACCATTCCAGGGCTGCCGAGGAGGTCGCCTCCTTAGCGACCTTCCGCCCACCCGTGGTGACGCGCATCTACGCGGACGACGGCGTCACGGTCATCGGGGAGTTTGCGATTGAGAAGCGCATCCCGCTCAAGTATGAAGAGATTCCGCCGCTCGTCAAGAACACCATTCTCGCCATCGAGGACGCGCGCTTTTACGACCACATCGGCATTGACCCGATACGCATCATCGGCGCGGGCTGGAAGAACCTGACGACGGGCAGCCGCGAGGGGGGCTCCACTCTCACGCAGCAGCTCGCCAAGAACCTCTTCCTGACGAGGAAGCAGACCTTGGAGCGCAAGATGAACGAGTGGCTCGTCGCACTCCAGATCGAGCGTTACTACACGAAGAACCAGATCATGGAGATGTACGTCAACCACGTCTTCCTCGGCGCGAACTCTTACGGGTTCGAGGCGGCCTCCCAGACCTACTTCGGCAAGTCGGCCAAGGACCTCAACCTCGAAGAGGCTGCGCTCCTGGCCGGCATCCCGAAATCGCCGAGCGAGCTTTCGCCGACCGTTAACGCGAAGGCGGCCAAAGAGCGACGGGACCTCGTGCTCGACCAGATGGCGAAGTACGGCTTCAGCTCGCAGGCAGAAGTTGACGCCGCGAAGGCCAAGCCGATCAAGCTCGCAGACACGGCGTACTACCACCAGCAGGAGCGCACCTCGCCTTACGCCTACCCGGTGGAACTGATCCGGCGGGAGCTGGAGGACAAGTACACGACGCGCGTCGCCCAGGGCGGCTTGAGCGTCTACACGACGATCAACGTCCAGGCGCAGGAAAAGGCTGTCGAAGTTGTCCGCTCGGGGCTGCGCCGCTACGACCAGTCGCACAGCGGCTGGCGCTCGGACTACTGGAGCGTCGTCAACAGATGGTTGAAAGACGTGGAAGAAAAAGAGCTGAGGGAATACATAGCGCTGATGTGCCCTCGGAGTTCAACGCTCCCGCGCTGCCGCGGAGGAGCAGGAGCGCTGCTCCAGTCAAGAGAAGAAAGACTGACAAGGGAAGAAAGAGGAGCTCTGGCGTCCGCGAGAGTGTCGGAAGCCGCCCGCAGACAAAAGCTGCCGGACGATTCAAAGCTGACCGATGATGAAATAGCGCTTCTCGACGGCAAGTTTCCGAAAGAGAAGCTGGAAACCTACAGGCACCCGGACTGGTACGGGAATCATTACGAGCCGAACACGTTCATCATGGGACTCGTGATGAGCGTTGATCAGGCGAAGAACGAAGCGACTGTGCGTTTCGGCAACCACACGGCGACCGTGACCGTTAAAGAGATGGGCAAGTCCGCGCGGCAGCCGAAAGCAGAGTTCCTGCCCGGTTACGTAGCGCAATTCGAGATCAAGCAGGTTGACGAAAAGAATCGTCTCCTTCAGGTCGAGTTGAAGCAGATTCCGGAAGTCGAAGGCGCGATGCTGACCTTGAACGCCAAGAACGGCGAGATCATCGCGATGGTCGGCGGCTACGACTTCTACACGGGCAAGTTCAACAACGCCGTGCAGGCCTACCGTCAAACGGGCTCGGCCTTCAAGCCTTTCATCTACACGGCGGCGGTCGAGTGGGGGATGACTCCGGAGTCCACAGTCAGCGGCGCACCCATCAAGATCGGCGACTGGATACCGCACAATTACGACGGCTCGACCAGCAACGGCAACGTGCCGCTCAAGATCGCGCTCGCCAAGTCGCTCAACGTCCCGGCGGTCCACCTGCTGCAAACCGTCGGCATCCAGACCGGCGCGCAGATGGTGCGGCGCTTCGGCATCAAGGTCCCGATGGCTCCGTATCTGCCTTCGGCGCTCGGCGCCACAGAGGTCCCGCTCGACCAGATGGTCTCGGCCTATTCGGCCTTTCCGAACAAGGGCGTGCGCGTCGAGCCGCACCTGATTCGCAAGGTCGTGGACCGCGACGGCAACATCCTCGAAGAGTGGGAGAAGACGACCTATAAAGTCACGAACGAGTACGTCGCGTTGACGATGGTGCAGATGATGCGCGGCGTGACTTCGGGCGGCGGGACCGCCTCCGGGGCGAGCGCCATCGGCGTCCCTGTCGCGGGCAAGACCGGTACGGTCAACGACCACACGGACGTCTGGTTCATCGGCTACACGCCGACCTACGTCACGGGCGTGTGGATGGGCTATCCGGGCAGGAAGAAGAATCTGGGCAATGACATGACGGGCGGCAAGGGTGCCCTGCCTTTCTTCGTCGAGTTCATGAAAGACTTTATGAAAGACAAGCCGAAGGAGGAGTTCGAAAAGGCGCCGCCCATCCCGGAAGATATGAAGGAGCTGGAGAAGCAGCGCCAGCGCGAGATGATGGAGGAGAAGCTGAGCCTGATCGCCAGACGCCCTGGGAAGGCGGATGCGGATGCGGCCTCCGAAACCATCACGACCCCGAAGATGGAGCAGGTCACGCTGCCGCCCGCGCCGAAGGTGGACGACGAGCCGCCCCCTGTGATGCCTCAGGCGCCCCCGTCCACGGCCCCGCAGAAGACCGGACCGGACGTCGCAACGCCCCAGCCCGCGACGCGCCCACGCGAAGTCGAACAGCCGAAAAAGCGCGGCAAGAGGGGCAACGACGAACCGTAAAGAGCCGTAAATCGTAAATCGTGAATCGTAAATAGACGAAACCGGCTTTTCTCTATTTACGATTCACGATTTACGATTTACGAATCCTCTAGAACAGCTTCCCCAAATAGTACGGCAACATTTTCCGCCACCAGGGCCAGTCGTGATTGACGTCATGGCCCCAGAGGTCCAGCGTGTGCGGGATGCCTTTGGAATGCAGCATCTCGGACAACTGCCGGCTCCGCTCCGGGGCTTCGTACGCTCCCTGCCCGGAGAGGATGAAGATGGCGTCGGCGCGCCTCAGGAGCGGGAGGTAATAATCGTCGTCGAGGTTCGGCAGGTACTGCGCGGGGTTATTGAAATAGACGTTGTCGTCGTGGTAGCCGCGCAGGTAAGAGCGTATGTCGTAGCTGCCGCTCATGGCGATCGTGCCGCGCAGATTGTCCGGGTGGCGGAAGTAAGCGTTGGCCGAGAGGAAAGCGCCGAGGCTCGCGCCCGTCGTGATGGGCCGCTCGCCCGTCTCGTTGCGGATCAAGGGGAGCACTTCGTCCGTGATGTAGCGGTCGTAGCGCGTCAAAAGCTCCGCCTTCCACTGCGGCGACGCCTCTTCGTTGAGCAGGCTGTAGCGGTTGACGCTGTTGATCGAGTAGGCGCGCACGCGCCCCTGCTCGATCAGGTGGCTGATGGCGTCAATCAGGTGGAATCTCTCGTACTCCAGGAAATCTGCTGCGGCGGTCGGGAACATCAAGAGCGGGTAGCCCGCGTGGCCGTAAGCCACGAGCGGCATTTCCATCCCCAGGTTATGGCTGTACCAACTGGTCGTGCGGCGCTCCATCTTAAAACACTCCCCTCCGAATTTCGCCCCAAGAGGCGAAGATGCAAGAGCTAGGGTTTTCCGGTAATTCTGCGGTGAGGGGATATTCTCTCACTTTTGGCCTGCGCGCAAGGCGCGACGCGCGCGCGCATCAGTTGGGAGGAGCGCACGGGTGCCCCGCTTGACGCCCCGATAAAGCGTCTGCTATAAAAATCACCTTGCGCTCCACGCACACGGCCTGTCCGAGCGATGCGTGGGGCGCATATTCCGCAGTAGCTCAATGGCAGAGCATTCGGCTGTAATACTTGATTGCAGCTTCCACAGGTGACTGTGGTTGAAAAACCGGGCGAATTCAGGGAAGCCTTCGCTAACGAAATCTAGCATGGTAATCCTGAGCGAAGCTTGCTGAAAGGTCTTAAAGTAGGCAAGAACGTGCAGAGACTGAGGTTGTGTTGCATTGAAAGTTCTACCGTTGGTAGGAACAGAACTCAGGGCTGCTATTATCGGAATGGTCGCGGGAGACGCATGTATCAGAAAGCAGAATTTCTGCCGATCCGTGAGTCTCCGAATCAAACATGCTGAAAGACAGAAAGAATATCTTGAGTACAAAAGGGATATTCTTCAAAATCTGTTCAAGGTTTGGGAGATTTCAATTAGACCTATCAATAATAGCGGGTATCCAGGAGTTAGCGTCGAGACTCGCACTCATCCAAAACTCAGAGCCATTCACAAGTGGTTCTATCGTGATGGGAAGAAGCGGTTTTCGAGACGTATTCTCAACTATCTGACGCCTTTAGGAATTGCTCTTTGGTATATGGATGATGGCTCCCTCTCTTATAAAAAGAGAGAGGGCAAGGTTCACGGACGAGAGATTCATCTTAATACTTATTGCTCATTGGAGGAGGCCAAAACTATTCAGGCTTACTTCAAGGAAGTATGGGATGTCTCTTGGACAATAGTTCCGAACAAGGGACTTTTTCGGCTTCGTATGGGATCAAGCGAAGCTCAAAAGTTCTTCGCCATTATCGCCCCATATGTAATTCCTACAATGAGGTATAAGATGGATTTGAAATATGTAAAGCAGCACAAGCAAGAGCACCCGGCAACTTTCGAAGTCTAGAAAGTTGATGAGATAGTCCGCGCCAGAGCGAAAGCTTTGGGTAAAGCGTAACCGAAGGGTTGTAGGTTCGAGTCCTACCTGCGGAGAAATTCGAGAAAGGCTGCCTTGAACTAGCAGAGGCAGCCTTTTCTTTTTCCTAAATCGTGCCTGTAAGCTCGAAGCGGATTAAAGTTTAGCGAGCCCGAAGCAGGAGTGAACAAATACCCCGGTAAAGTTCGATATTAAAGGTCGCAGAGTGTTGAATTCCATGCACCGATTTGCGTAAAACAAACTTCTCAAAGCATGTTGTTGCAGTTCGAGTCCTGCCTCTACGCACGAGCGTCAAGAGACAAGATTTGTAGAACCCGATGACGCCAATGCTGAAGATTGAACTTTGATTTTTTGTCGGGTAGAGGACACTTCAAAGAATACAGATGACGGCCTAAACATTTATTCTAGCGGCATTGAGATGAAGTAGAAAGACCGCTTATTTGCTGCTGTTACGAGCTGACATACTATAACGAACTTTGTGATACATCAATTCATCGACAAATCTAACATTTGAGTTAGCGGTTTGTATGAGTGTCTAGCGTCGAGTGTGGGAAGAAGCGGCATTATTGGTAGAATGTAAAATCCGAAGCCCCTGTACACCCGCTTAAGTGTACAGGGGCTCTTTAGCCTGCGAAGAGACTCGCGGTAATGATACGATTTTATCGAGTAAAGAATTCCACGGCGAATGCCGGTCCCAGCACCAGCAAAACGAGACAGACGAGGACGTTCCCGACCAGAACGCCCACGCCTACGCCGCCGAGCAAAGCCCCAGCCAATCGTTCCAAAAGATGCAGCAATCTTGCAGTCATAGTGCCTCCTTCTAACGTGTCATCAAACTTCCTGCGCGCACAGGGAACTACTTGTGCACGTTCAGGTGAACTTTCAATCATCGCTCCCACACGTTTGACGACCTGATAGCATGATTTGTCAATGCATCTGCAAAGACACGCCGGACACAGATTTACCGAGACCTTTATGTTGAAGTCAGTAATAGATGGAAGAGTTTGAAGAAGCGTAGGGAGGGGGAAGGTGGGTTCCCCTAAGGAGAGATGAATCTGAAAAGGAGAGAGCTACCCCTCGCGTCTTCTTTGCTGGCAGGTGCATCAAGCTCTTGACCATTGCCTTCTTATGAAACCTCTTTAGTCTCACTCACTATTTCGGTTTCCTTCGCGTGAAGATAGTTGCCGGACTTTGGCTCAAGATACCTGTTTATCTTGAGAACAGTCGCGGCTATCTCACGGCAGTGCAGACATAGTCTAAGGTGTAGCAATGCCGCTTCCTTGAGCTCTTGCTTGAAGCCGTTAAGGAAGTCAAAGACCAGAGGTTTTTGCTCCGGGTCGATGCAAATAAAATCCTCTGGGACTTCAGGTTTTTCGTCCTGTGTCCCGCCCCGCTTTTTTTTAACTTTCTCTTTGGTTTTCATGTCACTCTCCCCTTTTTGAATTGAAAAATTCACAAACCCAGACCTAACCCGACAACGGCTGTCGGGCCTGAAATGGTTCTGCTGAGATTGGAACTCAATCACAAAACCATGATGAATTATTTAGCTCAGATGTTTCCGCAGTTTCTTCATCACCCGGCCAAAGTGATTGGACACGGCTTGCCGTGAGCGTCCGTCCTCCTTGGCAATTTCTGGCATCGAAAGCCCCTTATCGAAGTACCTGTGACACAGCGAACGGTCTTCATCGGACAACGTATCTTTCAACTCTTTACACAGAATTGACTCGAATCGCCGTTCTTCCGTATGGTTCCGATGGTTTTCGACAAAGCGATTCGCTGGCTCACCACCTTCAGTCTCTTCGCCATCAAGCTCGTACTCCTCGCCGTTTCTGCCTTGAATCTTCGTGCCGTTCATCGAAGGGGCTTTATTGCCCGGTCTGCGATGAACATCTACGGTTCGGTTATAAGCTATTCCGTAGATCCAAGTCATCAACTTGCTCTCATGTCGGAAATTCGGGAGCGCCTTAACAATACGCTCAATCACATCCTGCATGAGGTCTTCCCACGAAAACGAGGGAAGCGGTGGGAATCCACTGGTTACTTCTCGGCAAGTCCTCTCAAGCTCGTCCATGAACTCTGAATCATTGACCAGCTTCAAGAAATCCGAGTTAGCCCAGTCTTTCCTCAACTGCTCGACCAGAGCATCCATCTTTTGATTTTCAATGAGCTGTGTCTCTTTTTTAGTAGTCGCGGAACTGTTTTTACGCTTTGCTTTGAGTTCCGCCGTATTTCTGTTGGCGGTATGGTTGGGCTCATCCGCCTGTTCAGCCGCTTCGCTTAGTTTAGATTTCATGACCTTAATTCCTCATTTCGTTTGGCCATTAACGACTACTGCCCCCTCAAAAGGTCAGCAGCTTGTTGCTGTGGCTGTCGGGTCACCTACAAAGAAAGAAAAGCGCGGCCACCTTCTCTCCTATTTAACTTGTCTTTTGGCGCCTCACTCGGATGAGTGAATTGCTCTATGTTGTTAGACGTCACGCAGCTTATAAAAGGCAACGTCCAAACAAAAAAAATTTGGCCAATTTTTTTCGCCTAAGGGTTGACAGATACGCTTGTTGATTCGTCAGAGGGACAGGGCGAGAAAAAGTGGCCCGAGAGTTGAACAAGATGAACAAGGGAGCAGTTCATTGCTGGAATTCCCGTCTTGCAAAGATCAGCAACCAGACAGCCTTAAAGAAAAGGAGAATTGATATGAAGGAGAGCAAATTTTTCAAAAACGCGGCTGCCGAGCGCCACGAACACCACGAAACAGGCGCACCCGGTAAGCCTTCTAAGGACGACCACGCTCATAAATCCACGCCGCACGAGGACAAGAAGCGTAGTCACCGTAAGGAACAGAATTTTCCCAAAGAAAGAGGAGAGACTAAGATGAAGATAAAGACCGCGCCCATTTTGACTGTCGTAGCTTTCGCCGTGCTATTTGTTTTCGGCTTCGCAGTCGACACTCAGGCAAAGACGGCTCAATTCAAGTTTGCTGACGAGAAAGCCACCAGCTTCAAGGCTGAAAAGCTCGAAGCTTTCGACTTCCAACCTTCTGCCTTTCAGGCTCTCAAGTTCGGAGCTTTCAACTTCAACGCCTTTGACTCCAAAGTATCTAACTTCAAGGCCGATTATTTTGAGAAGGCTAGCTTCAAGGCTGCCACCTTCAATAATTTCGGCCTCAAGGATTTTGACGTCAAGGCGATTGACTCTAAAGCTTTTAACTTCAAAGCCGCTGGCTTTGAGAAGGCCAACTTCGCGGGCTATGAGTTCGAGAAGACTAACTTCAAGGCTTAAAAACATTTCCGCGCAAGCCTTATCGGCACAAAATGCTCAACGCATAGATCCATGCGTTGAGCATTTTGTGCTATGTTCTGTCAGAAAATTTTCATAGTGTTTACAGACATTCAAAAGTTTATCTGGCAAAATCTCTCGTAAATACCGATCATTTCCGCACTAGGCGCGTGGCAGAGAGTTCGAAACGCGTCCACTGTGGGGAGAAAATTCTAAAGCCCTAAGCCACTAATTATAGTGGCTTAGGGCTTTAATCATCTTGCTCAACTTCACTGCGGGGAGCCGATTTTTCGCAATAACTCCTGGAAGCGCGGGTCGTCGCGCAGGGGGTCAAGGCGCGGCTCTACTTTAATCCAAGCCAACTCGATATTCCGTTCCTCATAACCTCGCGCCAGCCATTGAAGCGCCTGCTCTTTCTCTCCTAGCCCGACGTAAATCATCGCAACGCTATACGTGGAAATGTACCGACGCTCTGACAAGTCTTTCAACTCAGACAACATCTTCTGCGCTTCGCCTTTGTTGCCCGACACCGCGTAAACATATCCGAGCGATGCTACCGCGAGCGGCGCTCGGTTCGAGTAGTTCATCGCCTGCTGAAGCTCTGCGACCGCCTCTCTGTGCGCCCCTTTCTGCGCGTAAGCCAAGCCGAGCCTTTGGCGGACGAGGGCAAAGGTCGAGTCCATTTCGAGCGTCTTTTTATATTGCTCTATCGCTTCGTCATAACGGCGTGCGAAGTACAAGGCGAAGCCTACGCCGGCGTTGATGGGGAATGAGAGCGGGTCAATCTCCTGTGCCTGTCTGAGTTCTCTCAGGGCTTCTTCGTGCCTGCTTGCACTGGATAAATAAAGTCCGTAAAAGAGGCGCGCGTTCGCGTAGTTCGGGTTCAGCCCGATGCTGCGCTTGAAGTCCTCTTCCGCGCCAGTCCAGTCGCGTTCTTTCCACCTGACGTGCGCCCGCGACGCATACGCTTCCGCGAGGGAGCCGTCTATTTCCAATGCTCTATCGGCGGCCGCCCGCGCCTGCGGCAGCGATTCTTGCGGTGAGAGCATATCCGTCATCGCGTCGGGGATGCCGAGCAGGAGATAGGAGTCGGAAATCCCGACGTAAGCCAGCGCGTAGTTCGGGTCAACGGTAATGGCTTGCTGGAAATAAGCGGCTGACGTTCTTATATCCTGCGGCGTTCGCTTGTTCCAATAGAAACGTCCTTGCAGATAAAGTTTGTAGGCTTCCGTGTTCTCTGTGTATTTCTTCGTCAACTTCTGCTCGTCCGCGCCCGATAGTTTCACCCGCAATTTGTTTGAAACGTCGCGGGCAATCTCGTTCTGCAACGAAACAAGGTCTGCTTGTTTGCGATTGTATTGCTCGCTCCAAATCACGTTCTCCGTCTGCGCGTCAATCAATTCCAGACTCAGCGTTAGCTGGTCGCCGCGCTGGACGACCCGTCCGTTCAGGATCGCCTGTACGTTTAGCTCCCTGCCGATAGTCTTCGCGTCCGTCTCTTTTCCCTTGTAACGAAACACAGACGAACGAGCCTTCACATTCAGATTCGGCAACTGCGAAAGATTGCTGATCAATGTCTCAGTCATGCCGTCCGAAAGATATTCAACGTCTGGGTTCCCGCTGGCGTTGACGAATGGCATCACGGTGATTGATTGGATGATTGTGTTGTTCTCTCGTGAGAAATAGAAATAGCCAGCGATAGCAATGATGACGACGATGAGTGCGGCCAGCAGGAGCAGAACTCTTAGTCGTTTCGGCCTGTTCAGTTCTTGCGTTGTGCCTGGGCTTTGCGCGTGGAGGGCAGTCGTGGGCGCGCCGCGCGCCGCCACTCGCGTGCTTGTCTCGGAAAGCGTCTGCTCGTCAGTCCTACGGACGGCGTCTCGGTGAGGGGCGGCAGAGCGTTCCAGTTCGGCCTTGAACTCCAATCTCTGCTTTAATCGCTTGAGGTCGAGTAACAGGTCTTTGGCGGTTTGGTAGCGTTCTTCTCTATCTTTGCACAATGTCTTCTCTACAATCCGCTCCAACTCCGCGGGAACATCGCGAGCAAATCGCGCCAGAGGCGGCGGCTCTTTCTCGCTCAGTATCGAAGCCAGCACTTCACTCGTAGTCTTTCCCTCAAATGGCAAACAGCCCGTAATCATCTCGTACAAGACCACGCCCAGGCTCCAGATGTCCGTGCGCGCGTCCACGCCAATTCCGCGCGCCTGCTCCGGCGACATGTAGAGAGTTGTGCCTACGACCACGCCGTCTTCCGTCCTGAACAGAGCTTGTGTTGGTGCCTGGCTGTCCGCTGAAGCAGGCGGGCGCTCGGTCAGCTTGGCGAGTCCGAAGTCCAGGATTTTGACGTAAGAATCTCGCCGCCGAAGCATGATGTTTTCGGGCTTGACGTCGCGATGGATAATGCCTGCTTCGTGCGCTGCCGCGAGAGCATCAGCCGTCTGGATGGCGAAGGCCACTGCGTCGCTCACTTTCATACGCGTGCTCTGTATATGCTGGCGCAAGGTCTCGCCTTCGATGAACTCTGTGGCGATGAAATGGATTTGATCGTCGTGGCCGATCTCAAAAATGGTCAGAATGTTCGGATGATTCAATGAAGACGCGGTCTTGGCTTCTCGTATGAAGCGCTGCATACGTTGTTTATCTGAAGCGACCATTTCCGGCAGGACTTTGAGAGCAACGGTACGTTCTAATTCCGTGTCTTGCGCCAGATAAACCTCGCCCATGCCGCCTGCGCCGAGTTGCGAGCGGATTTCGTAGCGTCCAAGCCGAATGTTAGGGGGAAGGGGCATGTTCGTGACAACGGCAACGTAAGCTACAAATTTCGCAAGACTCTATAACAGAATATTGGAAAGTTAAAGAACTATAACTCTTGAGGTTAATAGAAAGTTAGGATAACTATCGCCACCTTGTTGGCCGATGCGGAAGCCATCTACCTCGACTGAGTCCGCCCTTCCGGGGATGCGATCACTCTGGCCGTTAAGACTACCGCGTCTCAGGCCTTCTGCCCTGGCTGCCAAAGGCGGTTTCTGCGGGTTTCACAGTCGCTACATCCGATGTGGTTGACCTTGCCTGGCATGGATATGCTGGCGGCATCACTGAGGGAGCAACTGAGGCTGTACAGGTGGCTGACCACTGGCACTCGCTTAAGAGACTGTAACCAGTGGAGGAATAGAAGAGGAAATTTATCCCGGATTTCAAAACTTGCGATTTTCCGCCCAAAAACACGATGTCATGCTGATGCTACAGTCCTACCTGCGAAGAAAATTCGAGAAAGGCTGCTCCTGCTAATTCGGAGCAGCCTTTCTTTTTCACAAATCATGCTTGTAAGCTGCGCATGCAGACAGAACAATTCAATTTTTCATAGTTAATACTTTGTCAATAACTTCCTTAGGAGCATTCCTTAAGTGTGGATTCATCGCTAGAATTTGACTCTTTTCAGAATCTGTCACGGATAAAGGATAATTCTCGCTGACGAGAAGCGAGCAGCGATTGTTTCTCGAAAGAATAGTAGCATTTGGGCTCGCCTCGCAAGGAGCTCCAAACAATAACCAAACAATGTTCTTTTCCTGCCCGCCGCTCGCCATGGCAGATTTCTGAGAGGGCACTCCGGTAGCGTAGGTCACTAAAAACTGCTCACCATGCGGGGCAATAATTATGGAGTTTGCAGGAATCTCAGAACGCACTCTTGTCAAATCATTCAAAAGCATCTTCCTTTTTGCGGCAAAACCCGGCTGCAATCCGATTGGAAGAGTGTTATTGCCTAGAAGCAGCAGAGAGGTGACTGACAGCGAAATTATCAAAGCCACTCTCTTAGAGCTAAGAAGCCAAACGATGCCGGAAAGAAGGATAGATATTTGCAGATAGGCTAATAAATCTAACCTCTGCGAAATAGTCATTAGCTCTTCCTCATGACTCAGGAGCGGATTCAATGTGAATAAGATAGTAAAAAGCGCTGTGACGCCTATTACGTAATGTTGCCACCGCAAAGGTTTAGCGGGCGCTTCTTTCAAACAAAGAACTAATCCGACGGGGGCCAAAAAGAGAAGCGACAACTTCTCTTCAAAAGCAGTGCGATTGATGGGAATTTGTGGGGCTGACAAAACTGTCTCGGAAATTTGTTGCGGCATGGGGACAGCTTGTTGCGCCGCCACAGCGGGCAAGCAAATGCAGAAGAGAATCACGGCACATATTTTTACTACCGACAACCGCGAAGATCGAATCTTACTTAGCGCGTGAAAGAGTAGTGTGAGAAATAGCAAAACAGCGATCAGAAAAACGATTGATTTGTGGCAAAAAATAGAGACGACAAAGAGGATTAAGGCCATCAGTCGCCAGAAATTGCTTTTTGGATTTTGCGCTAGACAGGCTGCCCCCGAAAAGAAAAAAGTCAGCCCTCCGAGTTGTTTGAGAAATTCCCCCATCCAGATTAGATGGGTTACAGAGATAACGGAAACAGCGCAGGCTAATAATCCTTTCCACATACTTTTTGTTATCGAAGCTACCAATGCAAATACCGATAAACTGAGGATCGTGTGTAGAAATATGCTCGTTACTTTTACAGCTATGACAACATCACCACTGAGCTTGGCTGCGATGCTCACCAGGTATAAAACAAAAGGGGTGTTGGTCGAATAGTAAAATGTCCCGTTCTCAAGCAATGAGCGGACCTGAATGGCGTAGTAATAGCCGTCTATCCCCGCCGGAGTGTCATATTGCAGGAATAAGCTGCTATCTCTAACCACAGACAACGCGAGCAGGCAAAATAAAGAGCCCAGGCACAGCAGCGATTCACGGTCAATATTGAAGGTTGACTTTTCTATCATACCGAGAGGGGCGGATAGCTTTCTTGCCTCAAGAGAATGAAGCAAGATGAATTATCGGCATTACTTTGGAGGGACGGTGGTGGGCATGCCAATATCTTTCCAAGCAGCTAGTCCGCCTTTAAGAACAGAAACTTGCGGGAATCCTTGTTTGAGGAGCTCTGATTTTGCTCCCGTACTTGCGCCCTCACCTTTACAACGACAATAAATAACGACCCTGTAATCTTTCGGAAGCTCGCGGCTAGCCCGTGAAAATATTTCGTCACCCGGGATATTTTTCGCATCCGGGATATGCTCGCTCTTGTAATCTTCCCGCTGATCCACATCAACGATAGTAACCTTTTGTTTACCTTCAATGATTTTCTTTAGCTCTGCGGCGTCAATGTCTTCTGTGGCTTTTCCGCCCGGCGTGCCGCTAATTTGGTTCGCTGGCTGTGTCCTCAGATCATTGAGAGTAATGTCTGCTTCAAAAAGAGGAATCAGATTATCCTTGATCTCTTGCTCTCTGTCTGGCGACACCCCACCGACCCAAACACTTCTTACTTTTCCTGTGTTGTCCACTAACAGCACAGTCGGAGTCCCAGGTATTCTGTAGGACGTTAGCGACCCACTCTGTATATTTTCAATCGGGAGCCCGAGTGACTTGATATAATCCCGCCCCTCCTCAACGGAATGCGGAACAATCGCTAATAATCTCACACCTCGCTTTGACGCTTCTTCGATTAACTGACGGTAAAAGGGGGCGGAGGATGTACAGTAGGGACAATCTTTTTTAAGAAAGAAGACCAATGTCTTCCTGTTTTCTTCCCAATTAACATTAGGAACATTGATCCTCGCGCCAACAACAATTTGCGATTGTTGTTGTTGTTGTTGTCCCGCACTTCCTTTGTCCCGAAAAAAGTAGTTTTTCAAGCTAATGCCGGCAACGATAACAACGGCGACCGCAATAATCACATTGACGATTATTTCAACTTTACTTTTTAAGTTATCTGTCATGGCAGGGCCTCATTATTCTCTTCGTTATCTCTTTTCACCAAGGATAGGGGTTTTCTACTCTTGCTCCCCTTTTATCGTTCACAAAGTAAAAAGTCATTTTTCCTATAGCCTTAAGGGGCTTACCTTTGATGGTAAATTTTGCGAACCGCCATTTATACAGGGCCTCTTTTACAGCCTCCTCAATTGAAGGATGCGGAGCTTCTAATATCTCCACCTTTGCCACTTGCCCAGATTCATCAACGGTGATTCGTGCTACGGCAACACCGCTGATCTTCTCTTTCTTAGCAACGTCAGGGTACTTAGGCATGTAGGAAGCGATAGCCTTCGTCCGCAGGTGATTTTCATGAACATGCCCTCTTATCTCTTGCACTGAGTTCATGCCACCCAAAACAAGTGAGAAAAAAAGAGACGCCATTATCTTTGGCAACATTTGCTCGATCTCCCACGCTTTTAATTCAACCCATTCGCTTTAGGCCTGGTCCGCATTTCTTGATTAGCATTTGAGAGAAGCTGCTTCGCCAACATCAGGAAGCCTTCCACTCGCAGTTGCTCGCTTTTTAGTTCTGTTATTGCCAACTCTATCTCTTTGGGATCGTCTTTCACGAAAGGCCCTAAGACTGAGGTAAAACTAATATCCTTCACGCCAGCAAGCGGAAATTTGAGTATTGCTCTGTGAGCAAGCGCTTCTGCCTCCCATTTTGGCGAACGCCATTTCTCAAGCGTGTTGATATTATCGAAGGCTTCTAATAACAATTGTCGAGCGAACAGCGGATCTGTCGCTTTAATCGCACCTGCCGCTTTCAGCAGCAGTAAAGGACGCTCGGACCCGATGCTACGTCGAGCGTCAGCGACCGCCTGTACGATGAATTGGGCTGCGCCTAAGTCATCGCCGTTGGTCCGAAGCGTTTGCGCTAAGTTAATCCAGAAAACAGACCTTTCAGGCCCAGGCACAACGCTGAATGCTATCTGCTGCGCCTCTGGCAGTTGTTTCTGACCAAGGTGTTGGTGAGCAATCGCTAATTTGAGAAACGTTTCTAGCTTGTCTCTGGTTTCAGAGAGGGACATCAGTTTTACTACCTTCAGAGCTTTTTCATATAACTTGCTTGAGTAAAGCGAGTGCGCCAACATTACGCATAACTCGTCTCGTTGCTCGGTGAGAGGTATTCTCTGTATGCCCTCAAGCTGCTGGTCTAAGTTGTCCCACTTTTGCCCTGCCGCGTTAGTCAGTGATTGGTAAGCGCGATCATTTTTGATGCCCTCTGTTACTTCAGCGGCGAGTCTTTGGACGCCTCTTAAGAATGCAGCGAGGAGTCCGGTTTCCGTCTGCGGAATATATGGCAGCAGCACACGCCCAAGTGCATAACGCGCCTTTTTCTCGCCTATACTTTCGATAGGTTGCGCCAGAAGCGCGGCGACGGAACTCAGGTAAACCTTCACCACCTCGTCAGACGCCGCCGGATGCCTCATGGCAAATTGCGGTATAAACGTTCCGTCAACGGATGAAAGCACAAGCATACCCGACTGGTTATCATTGGCAAGATTACTAACGAATAAATAGACGCCCGCTTCTGCAAACTCTCGGGCTGTTGGCAAGGGGCGATGCGCGAGAGTGTTCAAAGAGGCCAAGTAAAGCGAATCGGCAGTTGTCGGGTCACGTCGGCGCAAGGTTACAAGCAGACCCATATTGCCGCTACTTGAATCAGAGGCTATTGATCTTCTTAATTCCAAGGCGGCTCTTTTCACATCGCCTTCGTCAAGTAGCGTTCTGACGGTGTAGTAACTCACGTCATCCCATTCGACCGCTTCATTTTTAGCAAGCCGCTTAACTAGTGCAGGGCTATGAAGATTGATACGAGACAGCAAATAGCTATCCAGATACTTGAGTTTACTCAATGATATGGCATCTTTGTTGTCTCCCGCTGCCGTTAAATTGCTAGATGCCGTCGCCCTTGAGCTTTCCTGTAGTTTATCAATCTCGCTTTTGAGTGTTTGATGTAGCTCTAAGGAGACGGCTTCCGCGTAAGCCGGGTCACATTGCCAAAGAAGCGAACCGAGTTCTGCCGTGGCGCGCACCTTTGCTTCCAGGTCTCGAAATTCCTTGGCCTGCTCAAGAAACCGATGTATTTGCAGTATTGCTGTCTTTTTATTCTCGCAAGCGGACTGTTGCTGAGAGGCTGCCTGTTTAGAAGTTGTATTATTCTGCCGTGGCCTTTGCGCTTGAGCATGGCTATAAAAAAAGCAAACAGCAAAAAAGAGAATACGGATTCCAGACAATAGTTGGAAGCTTCTGACAGATGAATACAACATTCTCTTTTTCTCCCGGAATGTGGATTCACCTTGTTAGATAGCGTCGAGTGAGATTTAGCTTAACAAGCAGAATACATTCCTGAGATGAAGACGGAAGATAGCCAGTAGCGATGTTTGAAATTGATGACCATATGCTACTGGCTATCTTCCGCGTCTATTTCATCTAGCACAAACCGCCCCCCCCGCATAGGTTTGTACACTCTGGAATACACACGTTCTCTCCGGGAGGCGGAGTACAATCGAAACAGTGTGAATTGATCTGGCAATACTGCCTGTAATTACTTGTTTCCACACAGAGCATCCAGCCGTCGTCAGCGGCTTGACATTCTTGGCGGCAACCATCAGCCGAACTAGGCTGCGTGCCGAAGGCCATAACGCATAATCCTGCAAGCAGTATTAGCTTCAAGGTTAGTCTTTTGAGCATTTCATCCTCCTTTCTCTAGTATTGTTTGCTGTGACATTTCCGCCAAAAGCGAGACTTTGGGGAAAGCCGTTAGTTGTGGTTAGCCCGAAATCAAGATAGAGCTTTCGTCTCGCTGAAGGCTAAAGGTTGAACGATCCTCAGCAAATGACCGATTTTGTCTTTCACCCCCACTTTAAGCATCACCTCTTTCGCGTTGAAAAACGTGATCTCCGGTAGTTCCCTGGCTTTCTGCGTTCTTTGAGCTTTCAGATATTGCGGGGGAGAGGTATCCGTCTCATCCTTAAAGAGACGGTCCAGACATGAAGCCAAGAGATTGAGCGATAGCCCATGACGCAGATCAATCGTCATCAGACGAATGATTCTGTAGATTCTCGGCTCCATCTTTCTCGCCTCGGTGCAAAGAGAGCTTAGCGAAAGAGAGATGTCCGTCCGTCAGCAGAGATGCTCACAGACAACACATGTTGTTCAAGCTGTTATAGTTATCTGCCAGATTACTAGTTCGGCGGGGGGCCGGACGCGTAGGAGAAGTCTCGCCCAACAGAGCAGTAGAGGAGAAGACTCCGGCAGACGCTTAAGGATTATAATTATTGTTCGTGAATAGTCAATAATTGGTGGCGGGTAGTCCAGGGTCTCTTCATTCTATGAGGCTGGTAGCGGTGTCTTTAACCGCAGAGGACGCAGAGGAAAGCAATGGCAAATCGAGAGTTTGAGGGTTCAAATCTTTTCTCATCCTCAAGTAGAGAGAGCAGCTACGCGGCGCTCCAGTTCCAGCGCAATCTCCGCCGGGTTCATTTTTAAATCCAAGCTCACCGGCTCACCGATAATCACCTGCACCTCGCCGGGAGCGGCGAAATACTGCCGGCGTCGCTTGAGTTCGTATAAACCGTCGAGCTTCAGCGGCACTACAGATACGTTCAACTCTCTGGCGAGTAATCCGATGCCTGTCTTGAATGAACTCATGTGCATCTGACCGAGCGGCGCGCGCGTCCCTTCAGGAAAGACGAGCACGCTTTCGCCTCGGTCCACGCACTCACCCGCGTAAGCGAAACTCTGGCGAAAACCGCTCTGTTTGGGAAGCGGAAAGACGTGGAAGAACAGATTGATGAGCACGTACTGAGCGCGCCAGCGTAGTCGCGTCAACAGATTGAGTTCTTCAGGCGGATACCGCAGGTCGCGCAAGAGCTCGCCTTCCATCGCTATCGCCAATCGGTGGCGGAAGCGCGCTGGAAGCCCCGCAATTACGAGCGCGTGATCGGCCAATGTGACGTGATTACTGATAAACAACGCAGGCCCGCTGATTCGTTCAAGGTGCGAACGGCCTCGAACGCGCATTCGGCTCATCAAGCGTGTAATCGGCATGACGAGTGTGTAAAAGAGCAGAACTCGTATCCAACGGACAACGCGCGCCTGCGTCCACTTCGGGTAAGGGTACGGCGCTCCTGCCCGCTCTTCAATCTCTCCGCGAATGATCTTCTCGACATCACGAACGGTCGTCGCCGCCGTGAACGCCGCTTCATCAATCTCGATTTGATAGCGTTCTTCAAGCGCACTCAATAGTTCGACGCGCGCCAGTGAATCGAGTCGTAAGTCCGAGAGCTTCGCCGAAGAATCGAGTCTCGCGGGACTGCTACGGGTCGTACTCGTGACATGAGAAAGGATGAAGCTAAAGGGGGAAGAGGTAATATCATCCGTCACAGCCTCTACCACCCTCGTCTTTTCCGTCTTAATCCAGTGTTTGACGACCTGTGCGACTTCGCGCTTAAGCACTTTATGGGTTGCGGTGCGTGGAAAGTCGGGTGCCGTCCAGATGAACCAACGGCGAATCTGCTGATACTCTGCTAGTTCCGTATTAGCGCGATTGACAGCCTCTTCCGCGTCCTCATCGGGAGCGCACAGGATGACGGCGAGCGGTTCAGCTCCGTGCGCGCCCTCAACTGCGATGACGCAGCTTGCCCGTACTTCCGGTTGACGGTTGAGCGCGGCTTCGAGGTCTTCCGGGTAGATGTTCAACCCGGCAGCCGTCACGATCACGTCCTTCTTACGCCCTTTGAAGTAGAGATTGCCCGTAGCATCCATCTCGCCGATATCGCCGGTGCGAAGCCACTCTTCTTCGGCGGGCTTCGAGATGCCCTCGCTTGTCCAGTAGCCTGGGGAGACGCTTGCGCCGCGCACCATGATTTCGCCACCCGCGTCGAGCTTGATTTCATAGCCGGGCATCAATTTGCCAATGGAGCCGAGGCTCTGCTTGAAAGGGTGATTGACCGAAATGAGCGAAGCGGTCTCCGTCATCCCGTAGCCTTGTAGGACGGCGAAGCCGAGCCTGCGCCAAAAGGTTTCGGTCTCCGCAGTGAGCGATGCGCCCCCGGAGATAAATGCCCAGAACTTCCATCCGAAAAGGCTGTGCAGGCGGCGGAATACCCACAGCCGTCGTATAGCGCTCATTCCTTTTGCAGACGTCAGGCGCTTGTGCAGCTCTTCCGCTTGACCGCGAGCGATGTGGTCTCGCTCAACCCACTCGCGCAAAGCGTCAAGCAATCGCGGCACGAGGACGATCACCGAGATACGATTCTTTCTCGTCGCACGAACCATCTCCGAAGGGTTCAGAGATTCCAGGAAGTGAACTTCACCGCCTATAAGCTGCGGCACGAAGATGCCCATGAACTGCCCGAAGACATGGCTTAAAGGCACAAGATTAAGGAAGCGTATGGGATGAAAGAATTGCTCCCACCTTATGTACTTTTTGATCTCGGCTTCAAGCGGCAGGAGGTTGGCGAGCAGATTGCGGTGAGTGAGCAGCACACCTTTGGGCTGAGATGTAGTGCCGGAGGTGTAGATAATTTCGACAAGAGTCTCTTCAGAGATGCCTTCGACCGGATAGGGCGCGCCCGCGTGGCGCGCAACCGTTTCGCTTAAGCCTTCCAGATGGAGAACGGGAACCTTCAAAGAGGGAGCGACGTGCACCTGGTCGCTTGCGAGCATTAATTTCGCTTCCGTCTGTCGCGCGACCGAGAGGACGAACTCCGGCGTGCTCTCTTTATCGAGTGGCACGATGACTGCGCCGCGTAAGATGCAGCCCCAGAAGGCTGCAATCCATTCAGGTGAGTTCTCGCCGCACAACAGCACCCGTTCGCCCTGATTGATGCCCCGCGCTCTTAATTCGTGGGCGAACCTGTGAGCAACTCGCGCAACTCGCTCGTATGACCAGCGCACCGTTCGCAACCCGCGCCGGTGCGCGAAAGCAATTGAATTCGCCCGCCCCCCGTAATCGTCAAGGTAGCTGAGAACAGTTCGTCGAGTAACGGGTTGCGTTGGCATTGAATCTTCAGCAAAGGCTATTAATAGGTGCTAAGCGCGGGCAGCCGCTCAATGGTATCCGAAATCGAATCCGAGTGCGACGCCCGAACAACGCCTCTCGAACATTAGCTTCACACACCGCAACGCCTCATTTACCGCAACATGGGGCCGTTTACCTTGACTGTGAATGCCGCAGATTGCAGTTGTGCACGAGTGATCGAGATGAGGCGTCCAACGCGATTGCCCCATCTCATCTCGGCCATAAGTCAGGTAGGCTGAAAGAGTGTTCAGGCCAGAGCCGGGTCTTTCGCCAATGAGATGAATGATAACGTCCGCCCCTGTGGTTGCGCCCGCGTGATATCCGGCGCGCACGCGCCCGTTTTGAATCACAATATCCACCTCGCCGACGTGATAACCGGCCGAGTTCAGTTCATGCCGCAAGCCTGGCAGCACGGCGCGTAAGTTTTCATTGACTGAGTTTGCGTTGAGTCCATCTGAAATGACGAGCTGCACCTGCGGGCGGCGTGAAATGTAGAGCGTCGTGAGGCGTTTAATATCGTCGTTGGAGATAAACTCACCGGAGGGCGGGTGAGATAAGTACTCCTCTCTGTCAAGCGCGCGAGTGCGGACGCGCAGATAATGTGGCGACGCATCTTTGATGACCGCTTCATCAAGCGTCGCGTAAAGGGCATGGCGTGCGTGGCGGTAGATGGCTTCCATGCGCGACTCAACCTCCGGCGGAGGCTCGTTAAGCGGGCCGTGCCCGTAACCCAGATCGTGACCGCGCTGACGTAAAGCATTGATCTTTTTCGTCCCTTCCTCACGCAACGCCTCGGACGAGCGCGTGTCGCCGCCCGCTTTCATGTAGAGAGCGTAGAGCGTTTCTGTTACGCGCTCGTCATCATTCAGCTCGCCTTGTCCATTCAGCAAGCCTAATCGGGCGAGCCTTCTCTGCATGGAGGTGGAAATCCGTTTGCCGGTCAGGCGGCGCAGGCGCGGATGCTCGCGGAATGATGTTGTCATGTAGCCGAGCATCGGATCGGTGTTGCCCGCGACAGCCATCAGGTAAGCGGGTGCTGCCTGCTTCACGATCTGTTCCGTTAATTGCCGCAGCGCGCGAGGCTCAACGCCCATGTGGAAGGTCGAGCAGACATCAAGCCCCATCGTCAGACCGTGCAGCTTTGCCATCGCCGTGTCTTCAAGGCAGGCGCGCACGAGTTGCTCCCCGGTGCGGAAGACCTCCGGGCCGATGAAGCCCGCGACATCGTTAACAATCATCCATGCGTTTGTCCGCCGCTGGATGTAGCGGGCCACGCCGTAAGTGCGCGCTTCTAGCGTCACCATGTCTATGCCTTCGGCTACGCCGTTGGTGACTTCCGCTCCCTGTCCGGTCTCGAAGTAAAGCCCTTTGAAGCCGCGCGCCAGATCGAGTATGCCTTCAACGTCCACCCCGATCATTCCGGTGAGCGCCTTCGAGGTGCCGGCCAGGCTTTGAAATCCGACATCCACTTTTGTTTGCGCGCGTGCGCTCTCCTGCTTCAGGATGTCCGAGAGAACGCAATATCTTGTCGGCAGTTCGAGACGCTCGACTACGCTGCGGAGCAGCTCCTCAAGACGAATGATGGTCTCCAAACGGTCGCCTGCCGGGTTTATCCCAAGGATGACATCACCGCAACCGTAAGCGAGACCTTCAAGGATTGAGAGGAGAATCTCTTCCTCATTATCTCCGGGGCTGTTCGGCTGAATGCGAGAGCCGAAGTGTTGGGGTGAACCTATCGAGATGCCCTCCCCCGGCAGCGGATTGAACAGCGCCCGCGCCAGAGCCGAGAGCTCATCGTTCGTCATGACTTTGACGACCGCGGCGATCACCTCGCTTGAAAGCCCGTCCGCATAGCGTTGCGCCCAATCCGCCCCGCCCGTGCCTAACAGAATGCCCTTGAGTTGACTCACGGTCAGGTGAGAGATTTCAGCCGCCAGCCGAGAGTTTTGTGAACGGGCGAGCGCCTCGCTCACCCCGTCCTCCAGGAACACGTGCCCACTGAGTTCTCCAAGCTGTAATGAGCCGAGCAGAGCTTTCGCATCAAGGCGCACACGCTCGTCGCGCGTCCCACCGACGAGCAGATCGCCTTCCTTGAATTCGTTGGCGAGAACGAAGATTTGAAGCAACTCGTGATGAACCATCGTCTGCCGAGAGTTACGGAAATTCCATTAGCTCGGAGCAACTATAATAGAAACGAGGGCAGCACAGGCCGATAATCTTCTTCACATATTTCGCTCGGATTTAATCCCTAATGGCTCTGTTTGCCGTACGCCCTCATAAACGTTAATCATTTCCACACCAAGGGAGAAGCAAAATGTTCTAACAATCCACTATGGGAAGAATTATTGAGCAGATTACGGGAGGTCTCACACCTCCCGTAATTGCTATTGACGCAAGATTCCTCTCACGCTTTTAATAAAATGCTGTATCAGGGTGGGCGAAATTTATCGCAAGACTATGACACTTGGCCGCATAGTCAGGGCCGTTACCTACCTTCTCTCGCCCTGAAAATAATTTCCGCAATGGAATCACAGCAAGCTACCGTGAATACACGAAAGATGATAACCTTTCACCGCTTGAGAAACGCCTCATCGTCCATTTTACTTCAGTAAGATAAGACGCCCATGTATATACGTAAAATCCGGATCAAGAACATTCGCGCCATTAGTGAACTGGAGTGGAGCTTGCCGCGCGGTAAAGAAGCAGGCTGGCACGTCATTATTGGCGACAACGGTTCCGGCAAATCGACTTTCCTGCGCTCCATCGCGCTTGCGCTGGTCGGCCCTAAGGAGGCCTACGCGCTGCGCCAGAACTGGAACGACTGGCTCACCCGCGGAAAGGAGAGTGGCGAGATACACCTTGACGTGAGCTACAGCCGTAACCTTGACAAGTTCTCCAAACCAGGCGGCATCGGCAATAAGATAACGCTGCCCGTTCAGATCGATTTCAAGCGGCAGAGAAACGAGGTTGAGATCAGAAAAGGCCAGAAGCTCAATGCCGATCGGCATGTCTGGGGTGGTAAGTCAGGTTGGTTCTCTGCCTCCTACGGGCCTTTTCGCCGCTTCGCAGGCGGGGACAAAGACTCGGAGCGCATTTTCTTTTCCAACCCCAAGCTGGCGTCCCACCTCTCTGTCTTCGGCGAGAACGTCGCACTAGGCGAGAGCCTCACCTGGCTCAGAGATTTGCAATTCAAAAAGCTCGAAAGCGAACAGGGTGGAAAGATGCTGGATGCGATGATGGGGTTCATCAACCAGGATGGCTTCCTGCCACACCAGGCTAAGCTCCACCAAGTCACTTCCAAGGGAGTAGATTTCATCGATGGGAATGGTCGCGAATTGCCAGTTGAGAGTCTGAGCGACGGCTACCGCTCAGTCTTGAGCATGACATTTGAGCTGATCCGCCAGCTCTCGATCTGCTACGCGTTCAGTTACATCTTTAACGACGACAAGACGAAAATCGTTGCCCCTGGCGTCGTGCTTATTGATGAAGTCGACGCACATCTCCACCCGACATGGCAGCGGCGAATCGGACTCTGGTTACGCGAGCATTTCCCTAAAATGCAGTTCATCGTGACCACGCACAGCCCGCTCATTTGCCAGGCGGCGGACGTTGGAACTGTCTGGAGATTACCCCGGCCCGGCACGGACGACCGCGGAGAGATGATTACTGGCACGGCGCTGGAACGCCTTGTGTATGGCAACGTTCTTGACGCTTACAGCACCGAGGCATTCGGTGAAAACGTGACCAGATCGGAGGAATCCAAAAAGCTTTTGCAGCTCTTGGCGGAACTGAATCGGAAAGAGTTGCACGCGACGCTAACTCCCAGTGAGAGACAGAAGCAACAAGAACTGCGCTCCATGCTGCCGACGACGGCGCATACCATGCAGGAGGATGGTGGAAGGAGCGCGAAATGATACGACTGCGAAACGTGTCGCTTCCATCCACCGCCATGACCAATCTCCAAAACTGGCAGCGGCTCGTCGACAACAAATCAAGCTACGAAGAGCAAGTCGCAGCCGCCAAACGTGATTTCGCCCAGCGGAACAAGAAGAACAACAAAACCTTCCAGCTCGTCAAAGCGGCGCTTGTCAAGATGTGCTCCGGGGCGCGCCGTTGCGTCTACTGCGAAGATTCCTTCGCTGATGAGGTGGAGCACATCAAGCCTAAAGACCTGTACCCTGGCGAAGTTTTCTCGTGGAGCAACTACGTGTACGCGTGCGGCCCCTGCAACGGTCCTAAGAACAACAAATTCGCCGTCATCTCCGCTACAACCAAGACGCTGGTGGACGTAACGCGCGCGCCCAGGGCACCGATCGTGGCGCCGGAGACGGGGGAGCCGGCCCTCATCAACCCACGGTGGGAAGACGCGCTCAAGTTCATTGAACTGGATTTAGTGGACACCTTTTTCTTTTTACCTTCTAAGTCGGTGGGGACCAAGGATTATCAGCGCGCGGATTACACCATCGAAGTGCTCCGCTTAAACGACCGGGAGGCGCTACGCGTGGCTCGGAAGGAGGCTTATGGCTCCTACGTGGCGCGGCTCGATCAGTACATCAGGCGGAGAGATGCAGGCGCACCGAAGAAAGATTTAGGCAGGCTGGTACGCGCCCTCAAGCGGATGCAACACCCCACGGTTTGGAAAGAGATCAAACGTCAGCATTCTTATATTCCCGAACTCAACTCACTTTTTGCACAAGCACCTGAGGCTAAAAAATGGTGACTATAGTTGAAGTTCTAGCTCGGATTCTATAATTAACCCGGCGATTGAAATCCAGGCTCCAGACCCAAGCATCGTATCGAGCATGCAGCACAAGTGGCCGGGGCTTATGTCAGCAGTAGTAGACTGTTGGTTTCTAACAGCAACTCAGATTGTGTGGATTCTCGCCTCAGTTTATGGAGAAATATCTTTATTCCCGAGTCTGTTGGGAGGCAAAAAGTTCTAACAATCCACTGTGGGGAGAAAATGCCAGAAAGGCTACCCTGAATTAGCAGAGGCAGCCTTTCTTTTTCACAAATTGTGTCTGGTTGTTGATAAAGGGCTGAGTGCGCGCCCGCTGTATGGCCGTCGTCGGTCACGGCGTTAATTGCCTGGAACGTCCATAATCGTTCACGCCCAGGTCCGGGGCGAGCGCAATCGTCGCTGAGCTGCACCGGCGCTGACGGGTTAATAAGTTACTTCAAAACCTGCCAGACCCTGACCACGACAAGATCGTCAGCACTGGCCGCACGACTTCCGTTACGAGAAAAACGCCAGTCGCTGAGCTGCGGAATTTTGGAGGTCACACTCCCTGTCTTAATATCAATTAACGAGTCTGGTCCCTCCAGCTTGCTCGCTATCAACTTCCCGTCCGGGGTGAATGAAAAGTTAAAATAGCCCGGCAGCGTCTTAACTTTCTGACCATCAGAAACGCTCCAGATTATTAACTCCCCGACAGGGTTACTAGCCGCTGTAGTTTGTTGTGAGGCCGCGCTTACGAGAAAATTGCCGTCCGGCGAAAACGTAGCGGCCGAGACATCTCCCTGATGACCTTGCAGGCTCTTTAGTAACTCTCCGGTCTTAACGTCCCAGACCTCCACAGCCTGTTTTGTGCTTGTCACCAGTTTGCTTCCGTCCGGCGAAAAACCAGCGTCGACTATATCTCTCTCCCCGGCAGGTTGAACCGCTGCCAGTTTCTTCGTCTGGACATCCCACAACTCGACAATAGTTTTGTATTCCGGGTTATTTTCCGGCCCGGAAGCCTTCTCGCTGACGATGGCCAGGTTCTTTCCGTCCGGGGAAAATTCGACCGAACTCACATATCCTACGCTCTTGATTTTGGCTATCTCCTTAAACGTTTTCGCGCTCCAAAATCTGACCGAGCCGGATTCCGACTCCGGGACTAAGTTTCCGTGAGCCGTCACAAACATCGTCCCGTCAGGCGAAAAAGAGACAGGGCCGAACCCGGCCGGGTGTTCGACGACTTTCTTTCTTCTGCCAGTTTGTGTGTCCCAAATTATCAACGTGGCCGGAAAGTACGTACACACCAGCGTGCTTCCATCCGGCGAGAGGTCGAAACCCTGTATGACATCGTCAGGCACTGCTCTCCCGTCCGGGTTAGAGACATCACCATAAAGAGTCGTCAGCAGTCTCACGTTCAGAGCCTTGATTGTGGTCGGCCCCTTCCACGGTTTTCTTTTGGCCGGATAGCGTCCCTCTGCCGTCTGTTGTGTGTTTCGGCCCCGACGTTTCGACTGGGGCAGCGCTGCACTGCTCATCAAGCACAGGGCAATCACTGCTGCAAGCATTTGCATCTTTCTCATAATTTGCTCCTGTCAGATAGGGAGACCGATTTACGGCCAAAAGAGATGCATCCCGTCTTCACTGTTGAATGATTTACCAGGCGACGTAACAGACAAGACGCTTTGTTGAGACAAGACGAAATTTAGCCTCGTGGCTTTTAGAAGAGCACGGGGACTGTATGTTTAATGTGGCGTTTACGTCAAGCTTTTTCTTCGATAATTTACTACTGAGGGACGCATCTAACGCCCCGCATCACCCGATGAGCATCCGACTCTGGCAACGACAGGTCTAGCGGTAAGAGACTCGCTGATTCGCAATCGGGCGCATGATATTGTTAGATTGCTTCACTCGCGCCGAATCACCCTACCTGAGAGCATTTTGGATAAGCAATTGAGAGGATAATTCGGGCGCACGAGTTCTTAAGCGCTGAGCCGACCACTTCAGAGCGGCGGGCGGTTGAACTATTACTTTACAGAGGCTCGGCCCACGGCTGAGTTAACGGAACGACCCCGCCTCCGCTCAATCCACTTCGTCAGCTCCAGAACGGGCGAGACGGTGAAAGCCAGTCCAACAACAATCAACCAATCAGCAAGCGTCAGGCTGAATGTATCGAAGACCTCATGCAGAAAAGGCACGTACAAGATCAGAGCCAGCATTAGCAGCTCCCACATAATAGCCAGATTTAACCACTTATTCGCGAACGGTCGGCGCAGCACCGTGTGGCGGTCAGAGCGGAAGTTGTAGGCTTTGAAAAACTGTATCAGGACGAGCGAAACGAATGTCATCGTCATGGCTTCCTGGGCGCTGCGGCCGGAGTTGAGCGCCCACCAGAAGAGCCCCAGATTAACAAGCGTTGACCATAGCCCGCCGACCAGCATGAGCGTGACGACCGCACGTGTGAAGATGCCTGAGCGGGCGCGGCGCGGAGGCTGCCGCATCAGGTCGGTTTCCGGCGGATCAACTGCCAGAGCCAGCGCCGGCAAACCGTCCGTGGCAAGATTGACGTAAAGGATCTGCACGGCGGAGAGCGGAAGCGGTAGCCCCACGAGCGACGCGCCGGCCATCAATCCGATCTCGCCGATGTTGGACGAGAGCAGGTACATCAGATACTTTTTGATGTTGCTGAAGATGCCGCGGCCTTCTTCGACGGCCGCGACGATTGAAGCGAAGTTGTCATCCGTCAAGGTCATCGCGGCGGCCTCTTTGGTGACGTCCGTGCCAGTGATGCCCATGGCGATGCCGATGTCTGCTTTTTTCAGCGCGGGCGCGTCGTTCACACCGTCGCCCGTCATCGCGGCGACGTGACCCTTTTCCTTCAGCGCCGTGACCACGCGCAGCTTGTGCGCGGGCGAAACCCGAGCGTAAACCTCAATTTCTTCGACCTCGCTGCGGAACTCTTCTTCCTCCATCACCTCCAGCTCCGCTCCGACAAGGAGGTGGCCGGAGCCGAGGATGCCCAGTTCGCTCGCCACGGCGCGGGCGGTCAACGGGTGATCGCCCGTAATCATCACGACCTTAATCCCGGCCCTTTTGCACTCTTCGACTGCCGCCTGAGCCTCGCGCCGCGGCGGGTCAATCATCCCGGCAAGGCCGAGGAATGTCATCTCACGCTCGGCATCTTCAAGCGTGGCCTCGCGCTTGTATGCTATGGCGAGCACGCGCAACGCCTCACTCGCCATTTCCTGCGCCGTGTGAATAATCTCCGCCCTGCCGGCCTTCGTCAGCTCCGTCTCGCCTTCTTCCGTCAATAGCCGCGTGCAGGAATCCAGAATGAATTCCGGCGCGCCTTTCGAATAGGCGAAGATGCACGCCGGCGTCTCGTGCAAGGTCGTCATGCGCTTGGTCTCGGAGCTGAAGGGAATCTCTCCGGTGCGCGGGAACTCACGATCAAGCTCAGCCTTTTCAAAGCCTGCCTTGGCCGCCGCCACGACGAGCGCGCCTTCGGTCGGGTCGCCTTTGATGTGCCAACGTTCAGGCCCCTCCTCGCGCACAAGGCGCGCGTCCGCACAGAGCGCGGCGGCACGCAGCAACAGCGAGAGCGGCTCGGACACCTCGACCATAGAGCCGTCGGAAGTGAATGAGCCTACGGGCTCGTAGCCCGAACCGGTGACACTCAGCATCTGACCGGCGACGTAGATTCGACGCACCGTCATCTCGTCTTTGGTGAGCGTGCCGGTCTTGTCCGAGCAGATGACGGAGGTGCTGCCCAAGGTTTCGACCGCAGGCAGCCGGCGCACCAGCGCGTTACGTTTAATCATTCGCTTGACGCCGATGGCGAGCGAGATGGTGACGACCGCGGGCAGCGCTTCGGGGACGACCGCTACGGCGAGCGCGACGCCGAAGATGAGCATTTCGAAGAAGGGCTGGCCTCGAAAAAGCCCGAGCGCGATGATGACGGTCACCACCGCGAAGGCTACGCGGGCGAGCGTGCGCCCGACCGCGTCCAGATGTTCCTGCAAGGGAGTTTTGTCTGTTTCGACTTCTTGCAGCATCCGTGCTATTTGGCCGAACTCGGTCGCCATCGCCGTCGCCACCACGACGGCGCGCCCGCGCCCGTAGGTGACGACCGTCCCGGCGTAAGCCAGGTTTTTACGGTCGCCTACGGCAAGCTCTGCGTTCTCAAGCGGCGCAACGTGTTTTGTGACCGCCACAGATTCGCCCGTGAGCGCTGACTCTTCTACCTGCAAGTTGACGGCCTCTAAGAGCCGCACGTCGGCGGGGACTTTGTCGCCCGCCGCGAGGAGCGTCACGTCACCCGGCACAAGCTCGCGCGCCGGGACTTCCCGTTCGTGGCCTTCGCGGATCACGGTGGCCGTGGGCGCGGCCATCTGGCGCAGGGCTTCAATGGCACGCTCGGCGCGATACTCCTGTATGAAACCCAGCAGCACTGCAAACAACAGGATGATCGTGATGGCGATGGCTTCGACCACATGCCCTAAAAAGAAGGAGAGCGCCGTCGCAAAGAGCAGAATCACGATCAGCACGTTCTTGAACTGCTCAAAGAGAATCTCCCACGGCGAGATGCGATGCAGAGACTCCAATTCATTCGGGCCGTAGTCGCTGAGACGGCGGGCGGCCTCCGTCTCGGTCAGGCCGCGCGGCGTGGACTTCAACCTCTCGAAAGTGCTTGAGACCGTCAGCGTGTGCCACAGCGCATCCGCGCCAGCATCAATGTTCTTCGTGTTAACAGTTTCAACCGACATATGCATCTTTCGATTGCGGAATGCGGAATGCGGATTGCGGATTTAAGAAGACCTGGAATCGTTTTTCTTTTCAATCCGCAATCCGAAATCCGCATTCCGCAATCCTCTAAGCCTGGCGTATTACTTCGACAGAGCAGGTGGCGCGCGCGGCCACAGCCGAGGAAACGCTCCCTGTCAGAAAGTGTTTGAAGCCATGTAGGTCTCTAGTCCCGACGAAGATGGAATCAGCGCCCCACTCCTTTGCCTCTTCCAGGAGGACATGTGACGGGTTGCCTTCCCTGATGACGTTCGAGACGGTCAGGCCCGCGGCTCTTAACGTATCTACCGGGACATCGAGCGAGGGCGGCGTAGCGGTTTCGAGCGCAGTGACGATGCGCGCCTCGCTCCTCTCAGGCCACGCGCGCTCGGCGACCGCGTCCATGGCGCGCTGCGCGTCGGGCGAGGCGTTGAAACCGATGACGATGCGGACAGGCCCGTCGCGCCCGGCGTCCCTGCATCGCGCCACGCGCACCGAATACCGTGCCTCGTAAAGTACCCGCTGCGACACGCTCCCTAAAATCAGACGCCCGCCCACGATGGAATGACCGTGAGAGCCGACGACGATAAGGTCTGGCTTAAGTTGGTCAGCCATCTTGATTACAGCCCATGCCGGCGAATCACCGCCGGCCTCAACCTTCACTTCCCACCCTGGAAAGTCAGCCTTAACGCGCGCGGCTGCTCGCTCCGCCAGAGCCCGCGCTTCTTTGACAGCCTGCGCGGCGTGCGCTTGAGCGTGACGTATGCCTTCCGGGATATGAATCAGCAGTTCGTCCTCCGGCACTTCACTGTCAGGCGGAGGGAGAATAACGTCCGCCACCGTCAGGACTACTGCTTCGAGCGAGGCGGGCAATCCGGCGCGTCTCAAATCCGCAAGCGCCGCATCGGCACACTCCGAGCCGTCATAGGCGATCAGAATTTTCAAGCTCTCTTTCATCTTCCACCTCTTCTGCTGGCGCAGGAAATGATTAAAGGGTCAGGCAAATCGAGACAGCAAAACAGAGGCTGCCTCCGGAAAGGCGAGGCCGTAAACTGAAAAGGTGAGCCCCAGCCCCGATAAAGCGGGCGAGCGCGCGTAGAGAGACTTGCGGTGCGAACTTGCGAGAAAGATAACCCCGAGTGCGGGCCGGGAGATATAGGACGGTGCGGACGAAGTCTGGAAACCGCCCGCAGTCGGAGAGCAGAAGAAGCTCGACCATCGCCCAATCCTTTCGCGTGTCGGCGCTGGGCCTGACTTGCAATCGCGCTTAAAGGAAAAGACCTTCTGCGCGCTGCGTGAGCCGCAAAAGGTCTTGGTCATTGAGCCGATACTCGCTCTTTCCGATGCGCCGGGTGCCCGACGTCGGGCACCGTGTTGACGGCATCACCGAACCCATTTAAAGCGGGCGACCTACTCCCCTTTTGAGTGTCGCCATTGTATAACTGATTTCACCGAGGCTTCAACATATTTCGGAAGCAGCGCTAAACAAAAAGTTCGAACCGGGTCCGGTGTGGCGAGAACATTATATGAACGGGAGTGCCGCGTAGGATCGCAGCATTCCCGTTTTTATTGGGCTTTTTGCCTCCCGGTGGTTTGCGCTGTCGTCATCCGTGCTCTGAACTTCTTCGCTCGCAATCACAGAGCGCGCGAATAAAAGTCCTTCGCCAAGCCAACCAGAATCAAGCGGCCCTTCATCCTAGCGGCCAACGGGTCGGCTCATGCCGTATGATTTTCAACTGAAAAGCGAATAGGCGCTTTTGGGCCGCACCTGCTCGTAAAGGTTTCCGGAAACAAATAAGCGCCCTGCTTCAACGGGCTAAAGAAAACGTCCTTCCTTCGAATTGAGGTGTGTATGCGATCATTATCCCTGACAATCAGGTCTCTGCTCTGTTTGGCGCTCGTCGTCTCGACGGCGACTCTACCGTTAACAGGCAAGGCGCAGGAGATGCGCCCCGTCCAAAGCTCTGGCGCAAGCGTCCCACATGCAGCCTCCAACCTGATCATCCCGCAGTCGGGCGCATATGCTTTGACGCCGCAGGCGGAGCGCGTGCAGATCAGCGAGGTGCGCGCCGAGGTCAATATTTTACAGCAGGTCGCGACCACAACTCTGGAAGTCTCTCTGGCTAATCCGGGCAACCGGCAGCAGGAGGCGGAGATGCTTGTGCCTGTGCCTGACGGAGCGACCGTGCGCTCGTTCGCACTCGACGGAAAGTCCAGCGAAGGAGGAGCGAAACTCCTCCCGAAGGCCGAAGCTAAATCCACATACCTCTCAATCGTCAGCCGCCTGCGCGACCCGGCCCTTCTGGAGTTTGCCGGTTACAATCTGGTTCGCTCCAGCGTCTTTCCGGTCCCGGCGCACGGCACACAGCGCGTACGCCTCACGTACGAACAGGTCCTGGGGGCCGATGGCGAGCGCGTTGATTACGTGCTGCCCCGCAGCGAATCCTTCGAAGCAAGCGCGACGCCCTGGAAGATAACCCTGCGCGTTCAATCGAAAGGCGCAATCTCGACCCTCTATTCTCCGAGCCATCAGATTTCGACCGAGCGTGTCGCGCCCGGACAGATCAGAGCCGAGGTCGCGGGCGCGCCGAAGATAGAGCCAGGGCCTTTCCGCGTCTCGTATCTGGTCGAGAGAAACGGTGTGAGCGCGTCGCTTCTGGCCTACCCGGACCCGCGCGTCGGAGGCGGCTACTTCCTGCTGCTGGCCGGCGTCCCCGCAGAAGCAAGACCGGAGAGCGCTCCCGCCATCAAACGTGAAGTGACGCTCGTGATAGACCGTTCGGGGAGCATGGAGGGAGAGAAGATAGAGCAGGCGCGCGAGGCCGCGCTTCAGGTCATCAATGGCCTGGAAGAAGGCGAAGCCTTCAACATCATAGATTATTCGGACACCATCGAAAGATTCGCGCCGGGTCCAGTGATAAAGACGGCGGAAACTGCCGGCAAAGCGCGTTCTTACATCAAGCGGCTCAAATCCAACGGCGGTACGAACATTCATGACGCGCTCGTTGAGGCTCTGCGGCAGGAGACGACACCCGAAGCCCTCCCGCTCGTGCTCTTTTTGACGGACGGCCTGCCGACCGTCGGCGAACAACGAGAGACTGTGATTCGCAACTCGGTCGTCTCCTCGAACAAACACAAGCGCAGGATTTTCACTTTCGGTGTAGGCTACGACGTGAACGCGCCGCTCCTGACATCAATCGCCAATGCAACGCGCGCCGCCACGACCTTCGTCCTCCCGAAGGAGAACGTCGAGGCGAAAGTCTCGCAGGTCTTCAGACGGCTTTCGGGCCCGGTGCTGGCAGACCCGCAGCTCGTCGTCCTCGACGGCAAAGGCGAAGTGACCACGCGCGCCGTGCGCGAGTTGATGCCACGCGAGCTGGGCGACGTTTTTGAAGGCGACCAGATCGTCCTGCTCGGACAGTACCAGACGGACGAGCCGCTGCTGTTTCGCCTGAGCGGCAACTACTACGGCACGCCCAGAAGCTTCGACTTCAAATTCGATTTGAAGAACGCCACGACGCGCAACTCTTTCGTCCCCCGCCTCTGGGCAAGCCGCAAGATAGCGCGCCTGGTGGAGCAGATCAGCGAGGCCGGAGCGGACGCGGCTTCCGTCTCCGCCATGAGAGTCAGCAACACAGTCGCCATCGGAAGAAGCTCTGTCACGCCTGTTTCAAGCGTCGCGGGCGCGCCTGCCGCCGCCCCGGACCCCAGGCTCAAGGAGCTGGTTGATGAAATAGTGAGGCTTTCAACCGAGTACGGAATCCTCACAGAGTACACGGCGTTTCTGGCGACCGAAGGCACGGATTTCACGCGCCGCGATCAGCTCAACGATCAGGCGCGGCAAGCCCTGATTGACAACGCGCAGAACACGCGCACAGGCGTGGGCGGCGTCCGGCAGGCCCTGAACGGCATGACGCAGATGTCGCAGTCGCAGCTCAACCGCTCGAACAATTTTCTGGTCAATAACATGCAGCGCGTGGAGTACACCAACGTGCAGCAGGTCACGGACCTGACCTTCTTCCGCCGCAAAGGGAACTGGGTGGATGCGCGTGCGCTCGGCAAGGGTGAGGAGACGAAGCCCACGAAGGTCCTGGAGTTCGGCTCGCCCGAATTTCTCAAGCTCGTGGACCGTCTGGTCAGAGAAGGACGCCAGGGCATCATGGCGCTCTCGGGTGACCTTATCCTGCTCGTAGACGGCGAAACGGTGCTCATCAAAGCGCCGAAGAAATAAGCGCTCAAGATTATACCAAGATGCAATAAACCTGTTGCGTGATAAGGCTTGAGCCGCTAAGTTTGAGAGCAGGAGCCATCAAATATATGTCCCTTTATCACAAACTCAGCCGGAAGCCGAAACTGTTTCTCTCAGTCACAGGCATGAACCT